>Ga0207426_1000196_pt1 | contig 146687 bp, 138 predicted proteins | sample AraplaMF_Cvi_mMS_FD_184265 | JGI IMG/M metagenome (GOLD analysis project Ga0207426, IMG submission 184265) | Arabidopsis root microbial communities from the University of North Carolina, USA - plate scrape MF_Cvi_mMS (SPAdes) (version 2) | ecosystem: Host-associated > Plants > Roots >... | reverse complement strand
TACTACGTGCCGGCGCTGCAGACCGTGTTCCTGGCCGGGGACATCTGGCCCTTGTACCTGCGCAACATGGCCGTGCTGCTGCTCGAGGGCGCCATCCTGCTGGCCCTGGCGGCGCGGCTGACCCGGAAGAGGCTGGCCTGAGATGTGGCGCCGCCTGAAGGCTTTGATCGTCAAGGAGCTGCTGGCCGTGCTGCGCGACCCGCGCGGCCGGATGATCCTGATCGTGCCGCCGATCATCCAGCTCTTCGTCTTCGCCTATGCCGCGACGATGGAGGTGAAGAATGTCGACATCGCGCTGCTCGACCGCGACCGCGGCGCCTGGAGCCAGGAGCTGGTGCGGCGGATCGAGGGCACGCCGACCTTCCGCACGATCGTCCCGGTCGACACGCCGGAGGCGCTGCGCCGGGCGATCGACCGGCAGCAGGTGCTGGTGGCGGTGCAGGTCGGGCCCGGCTTCTCGCGCGACGTCGCCGCCGGCCGCCCGGCCGATGTCCAGGTCATCCTCGACGGCCGCCGCTCCAACGCCTCGCAGCTGGCCGGCAACTACCTGTCGCAGATCGTCGCCGGCATGGCCGCCGACGCCGCCAGCCCCAGCGGCGTCGCGAGCCAGCCGGATGCGGCGGTGCCGCGCTTCTGGTTCAACCCGGCGCTGGACACGCAATGGTTCATGGTGCCGAACCTGATCGCGGTGATCGCGGTGCTGATCGGGCTGATCGTCACCGGCCTGACCATCGCGCGCGAGCGGGAGCTCGGCACCTTCGACCAGCTGCTGGTGTCGCCGCTCAGGGTGCACGAGATCCTGCTGGGCAAGACGATCCCGTCGCTCTTGATCGGCTTCGCCCATTGCAGCTTCTACCTGCTGGCGGCGGTGGTCTGGTTCGGCCTGCCGCTGCGCGGGTCGCTGGGCATGTTCTATGCCGGTGTGTTCTTCTACCTGCTGGCCCTGATCGGGATCGGTCTGTTCATCTCCGCGCTGTCGGCGACGCAGCAGCAGGCGATCCTCGGATCCTTCATGTTCATGATCCCGGCGACGCTGATGGGCGGCTTCGCCACGCCGATCGAGAACATGCCGGGCTGGCTGCAGCCGGTGACCTATCTCGACCCGCTGCGCTATTTCATCGTCATCGTCCGCGGCGTGTTCCTGAAGGGCCTGCCGGTCGAGGAGATGCTGCGCAACACCCTGCCGCTGGCGCTGATCGCCCTGGTGACGCTCAGCGCCGCCGCGTGGATGTTCCGCCGGCGGATGGAGTGACCGGCCTCAGAGCTCTCAGGGCTGCGGAACGATCGGATTGTCGGAATTCACGCCGGGCTCCGCGTTCGGATCGTCCTGGCTCTCGACCGTGGCCGTCGGGTCGCGGACCTGAAGGTTGACCTGATCGCTCGGGATGACGGGCGTGGAGCAGGCGGCCAGGGTCAGGCCGGCCAGAACCAGCGGAAGGATTGTGAGTGCCGGACCCCGCATGGCTCAAACTCCTCGGATGGGACTGTTATGGTGCGGAGATGGAAACCGGGCTCGCCTTCTGCGATGGCCTGCGCTGCGAAGCCGCACAAAGGGCGCCGCCCGGGTGACGTGGACTCGGTCTTCGTTACAGCCCCAGAAGCCTCAGGGCAGCGGCACGGTCCGGTTGTACGGATCCTCGCCGGGAGAGGAGGTCGGCTGGGTCCGCGACTGGGCCGAGGGCGTCGGGTTGTGGACCGACAGGTTGAAGTTGTCCCCCGGAACCTCGGGGGACGAGCATGCGGCCAGGGCAATGCCGGCCATGATCATCGAAAGCAACGCCACTGCCGAATTCCGCATGATCCGTACTCCCCCGGTGGACCGCCATCGCCTTTCGACGGCATGAATCCTCCGCCTACGATCCTCCTCGCCGCCCCGCTTCGCAAGACCGCATCGATGGCACGTTGCTTCGGCGACCATCATGCTGCCTGGTCGTCGGATGGCGCTCGCTCTGCAGCAGGATTTCGGCCATGATTGAGCGTCATGGACAGCGTTCTCGAAACCTTCGTTCAGCAATTCGATGAAACTTCGGTTCTGGTTGCTGCCTATGACGAATTCGATCGGCTTCGCTACGCCAATCCGGCTTTTCGGGCTGCTTTCTTCATCGAAGAAGGCGAGACACCCTTCTGGACCGAGATCATGCGCCGCAACCGCCTGGCCGGGCGGGGCTCGGTCATCCGGACGGAGGATTTCGAGGCCTGGCTGACATCGACCCAGTCCCGTCGCGGCAAGACCGGTTTCCGGGCGTATGAGACCGATCTGGTCGACGGCCGCTGGCTGTGGATGACGGAAAGCGTCCGCGGCGACGGCTGGATGCTCTGCATCGCCAGCGACATCACCGGCCTGCGGGCCGAGGAGCGGGCGGTTCGCCAGGACCGGGACTTCGCCGTCAAGACATCCTATACGGACGAGCTGACCGGCATCGCCAACCGCCGCTTCGTCACCGAGCGGATCGAGGAGATGCTTCGCCGGCCGCCGTCCAAGGCCGGCATCCCCGGCTGCATCGGCCTGCTGGACATCGACCATTTCAAGCTGGTCAACGACCGGCACGGCCATCAGGCCGGGGACCTCATCCTGCGCGACTTCGCCCAGCGGATTTCCGGCATGATCCGGCGGTCCGACTGCTTCGGCCGGGTCGGCGGAGAGGAGTTCGTCCTGGTCCTGCCGCGCACGCCGATCGGGCAGGCGGCCCTGCTGGTCGAGAGGATGTTGGCCGCCGTCCGCACCGCCCGGCCGTTCGCCGACCGGCCGGACGTCGCCTACACCTTCTCCGCCGGGCTGGCGGAAGGCCGCCCGGACGACACGGCCGCCAGCCTCTATGCACGGGCGGACAAGGCGCTCTATTCCGCCAAGATGGGCGGCCGCAACCGGATCTATTGCGACGGTTCGGAGCCGGACCTGCCGGCGATCGCGCAGTAGCCGGCGGTTGTATCCAAACAATTGATCTGTTTCGGACAGGACCGGCTGGCTTTATTTTCCGGGCCGCCGGGCGGCAGTTCTGCCCGGCCCATTGCAGAGGCCCGGCGATGCGGACCGACACCTCCTTCGACGACGCGCCAAGCGGTGCGAAGACGGCGCCGCGCGGCGGCTCGGCGCTGCAGCCGGTCGCGGCCGGGCTGCTGGCCGCCATCGTCGGCTTCGCCAGCGCCTTCACCGTGGTGCTGCAGGGCCTGACGGCGGCCGGCGCCAGCCCGGCCCAGGCGGCCTCCGGGCTGCTCGCGGTCTGCATCGGCCAGGGCCTGCTGGCGATCCTGCTGTCCTGGCGCTCGAAGCTGCCGATCAGCATCGCCTGGTCGACCCCTGGCGCCGCGCTGCTGGTCGCGACCGGCATGCCGGCGGGCGGCTTCGCGGCCGCGGTCGGCGCCTTCCTGGTCGCGGCTGCCCTGGTGGTCGTCGCCGGGCTGTGGCGCCCCTTCGGCCGGCTGGTCACCGCGATCCCGACGCCGCTGGCCAGCGCCATGCTGGCCGGGGTGCTGCTCGATCTCTGCCTGGCCCCGGCCAGGGCGGTGGGATCCATGCCGATGCTGGCCCTGCCAGTCATCCTGGTCTGGGCGCTGACCTGGCGCTTCGCCCGGCTCTACGCGGTGCCTGCCGCCGTGGTCACGGCGGTGGCGCTGATCGGCTTGACCACTGCGGTGCCGCCCGACGCCTTCGCCCATCTGTGGCCCGAGCCGGTCTTCGTTGCCCCTGCCTTCTCCACCGGGGCGCTGATCGGCATCGCCGTGCCGCTGTTCATCGTCACCATGGCGTCGCAGAACGTGCCCGGCCTGGCGGTGCTGAACGCCAATGGCTACCGGCCGGCGGTCGGACCGCTGTTCGTGGCCACCGGCGCGACCAGCGCCCTGACGGCACTGTTCGGCGGCCATGCGGTCAACCTGTCGGCGATCACCGCCGCGCTCTGCGCCTCGGCCGAGGCGCATCCCGACCCGGCGCGGCGCTGGCCGGCGGCGGTGGTGGCCGGGGCCGTCTATGTCGGGCTCGGCCTGTTCGCCGGCTTCGCCGCCGCCTTCATCGCCGCCTCGCCGCCGCTCCTGATCCAGGCGGTGGCCGGCCTCGCGCTGCTCGGCAGCCTCGGCGGCGCCCTGTCGACTGCGCTGGCGCGGGAGGAGGAGCGGCTGCCGGCGGTCGTCACCTTCGTCACCACCGTCTCCGGCCTGTCCCTGTTCGGCATCGGCGCCGCCTTCTGGGGCCTGGTGGCCGGCGGCGCCCTGCTGGCGCTGGACCGGCTGCGGGGCCCGGCGCTGCCATGACAAAGCCCTAAGACTGATGTCTCTGGGACCGATCGTGCCCGGAGGGGGATTCGCCTTGAAGATCGTATTGTCCGTCGTCGCTCTTCTCGCCGGCCTGTCCTGCGCCGCCGCGCAGGAGCTGACCATCCCTGCCGCGACCTATCCCGCGCTGCCCCGGCAGGCGGCCTCGGCCGAGGGCTTCGTGCCGCCGGGCTGGCAGCTGGAGGCGCAGGCCAAGGGCGACCTGAACGGCGATGGCGCCGCGGATCTCGCTTTGGTCCTGCAGGCGACCGATCCGAAGAATGTCGTGGCCAATCCGGACGGGCTGGGCGTCGACAAGCTGGACACCAATCCGCGCATCCTGGCGGTCGCCTTCGCCCGGAACCCGGGCTACGAGCTGGTGCTGGAGAACCACGCCCTGATCCCGCGCCGGACCGACCCGGTCATGGACGACCCGTTCGACTCCGTCGCCGCCAGCGGCCTCGAGGTCGCCCGCGGCACGCTGCGCCTGAGGCTGGGCGTCTTCGCCAGCGCCGGCAGCTGGTCGATGTCGACGATCGCCACGACCTTCCGCTGGCAGAACGGCCGTTTCGAGCTGATCGGCTACGACCGCACGGAAACCAACCGCGGCAGCGGTGAGATCGAGGGCCTCAGCATCAACTATCTCACCCGGCGGGCGAAGCGGAGCCAGGGCACGATCGAGAGCGACGCGGAGAAGTCGCGCTGGGAGACCTTGCCGCGCGCTCCGCTGCTGAGCCTCGACGAGGTCGGCGACGGGCTGGAATTCGACCCGGACAGCCGGCGCTGAGGAGGGGCGATGATCCTGACCACGCCGCGCCTCAGGCTGCGGCCCTGGGGTGAGGAGGACCGGGACGCCTTCGCCGCCCTGACCGCCGACCCCGAGGTGATGCGCGACCTCGGCGGGCCGCTGGACCGGGCGCGCAGCGACGCCAAGCTCGACCGCTACTGCGCCGCCTTCGACCGGCACGGCTTCTGCCGCTGGGCGGTCGAGAGCCTGTCGGGGGAGATCCTCGGCTATGCCGGGATCATGCCGCTCGGGCCGGACCATCCGCTCGGCCCGGGTGTCGAGATCGGCTGGCGGCTGATGCGCCACGCCTGGGGGCAGGGCTACGCCGCCGAGGCCGCGGCGGCGGCGCTGCAGGACGGGTTCGGCCGGCTCGGCTTCGGCGAGATCCTGGCCTACACCGCGCCCGACAATCTGCGGTCGCAGGCGGTGATGGGGCGGCTGGGCCTGCGGCGCGATCCGTCGCGCGACTTCACCGCGACCTATGACGGCGCCGCCTGGCACGGCCTGGTCTGGGCGGCCCGGCCGCCGACGGGGCGCTGACCGTCGGACATCGCGCCATCTGGCTGGAAGGGGTGGGGAGGGACCATCGCACTCGGTTCCCGGAACCGGACAAGGCTGGATCGGCCCTGTCCGGTCACCAGGGAATATGGGTGCCGGGCGGCGGGGAGATCCCGCCTCCTTGTGGCGTTATCTTAGAGCGCAGGGTGGAGATCGCGAACAGGGCTCATGACCTCAAGGCGCGAAGCGACATCGAACATGGTCAACTCCGCATACCACGAGGAGACGATCTGGACGCCGATCGGGAGTCCGTCGCGGCTCGTTCCGAACCGCAGGGTCATCGCCGGCATGCCCGTCAGGCTGAAAGGCGACGTCGCATTCATGACCTGGAAGGGCGAGACCGCCTCGCCGTCGACCACGACATCGTGCAGGCCGTGCTTCGTGGCCGGGAACGGAGTCACGGGGCAGAGCAGCGCATCGTAGTGCTGGAAATACTCTGCGAAGCTGTCGCGCAGCCGCTCCACCGCCTGCTCGGCGGCGACAAAGTCCTCAATGGATGTGTCTGGCGTTCCGAAGATCGCCTTGACATGGTGGAAGAGCTTGTCCTCGTGGCCGGCGGTGATTTTCTCGAACTCGGGACGGGTCTCCATCTGCTGGAGCTTCCAGAAGATGTTGACGGCATCGGTTTCCTTCAGGATCGGCAGATTGACTTCTCGCACCTGAACCCCAGCGCGACTCAGCGCTTTCGCCGCCGCCTCGACGGTCGCAACGACCTGCGGGTCGATCGGCCCGAAGAAGCCGGGGGAAGCCAGCCAGCCCACACGCAGCGGACGGCTGGACGCCGCACCCACGCCGGCGTCAATGCCGTGCGGAAGGGTGGAAAAGCCGTCGGCGCCGTCGGGACCGGCGAGCAGGGTATAGGCCAGCGCCACATCGCGGACGGAGCGCGCCATCGGGCCGATGTGCCAGAAGCGGCGCGGAACCCGCGGCCAGTGTCCGGTCGCCGGCACCCGCCCGTGCGTCGCCTTGAGGCCGACGATACCGGTGTGCGCGGCCGGGCCGCGCGTCGAGATGGCGACGTCGCTGCCCAGGCCGAGCGGCGATAGTCCGGCTGCGATCGCGGCGGATTCGCCGCCGCTCGATCCACCGGGGGTATAGTCGAGGTTCCAAGGATTGTTCGTGCGGCCGGTCAAGAGGTTATCGGTCTCGATCGAGTAGGCGAATTCCGGTGCATTCGTCTTTGCGAGAAGGATGCCGCCTGCGGCCTTCAGTCTCGCGACCGCGGTCGCGTCGGTATCGGGGATGCGTCCCCTGAAGATCGGCGAAGCGCGTTGCGTGAGCACGCCCGCCGTATCGATGCTGTCCTTGACCGTGAACGGAACACCGTGAAGCGGGCCGAGCTCCGCGCCCGATTTCACCGCCGCGTCCGCCTTCCTGGCGGCGTCCAAGGCCGTGTCAGCCAAGGTCACGATGGCGTTCAGCCTGGGGTTCACCTCTTCGATGCGGTCAAGGTGGGCTTGCACCACCTTGACGGAGGAGAGCTCGCGGCTGGCGATGAGCTTGGCGAGACGGCTGGCTTCCATGCGTGTGATGGTATCGGTCATGATTTCTACCTAACTAACGTTCGGTAGATATAGAGTTAAGCGCTTCAATTTTGGCCGTCAATCCCCTATCTAACGATTGTTAGAAACAGATCGGCTGAACGCGATGGCTGAAAACGCGAGAGAATCCATCCTGGAGGCGGCGCGGCGCACCGCGCAGGCGCATGGCTATGGCGGGCTGAACCTGCGCGACATCGCCGCCGAGGCGGGGATCAAGGCCGCGAGCATCTACTACCACTTCCCCGGCAAGGCCGAGCTGGGGGCGGCTGTCGCGAGGCGCTACTGGGAGAACACGGCGGCGAACCTGGAAGCGCTTTCGGCGGCGATCAAGGATCCGGCCAAGGCGCTCCAAGCCTATCCGAACCTTTTCCGCCGATCGCTCGAAGAGGACAACCGGATGTGCCTCTGCAGCTTCATGTCGGCCGAGTATGACGATCTGCCGGACGCGGTGAAGACTGAGGTGCAGGCCTTCGCCGACGTGAACGTGGCGTGGCTTGCCCGAATGCTGTCCGCAGCTTGCGGGGCTGGGCTCGATTGGGAGGCGCGAGCCCGCGCAATCTTTGCCGCCGTCGCAGGGGCGCAACTCATGGCCCGCAGTCGCGCAAGCCTGAGCCTCTTCGACACGCTGATCGGGAGTTTCATCGATTCCGGTCTGATCCCGAGTCGAGACCCGGGTACGGGCCCATGAGCCCTCGACCCAAGCCATCTGGCGACATGAGCGGCGATCATCCGCAACGAGCCGAAAGCGGCCAGTTCCGGGCCGCTCGCGCAGGGCGGGCCACCGCTCCGGCGAAAACGGGCCGTCGACCCCCATCGCGCGCGGGGGCAATATCCCCGGCAGTCGATCCCCTCCGCCGGAAACTCCCAAGATGACTCACGCTGCCGATCACGCCATCCGCCTGCGGCGCGAGGCCTTCAATCGCGCCCTGGCCGGGGCGGACCTCAAGGCCATCGGCCCTCTCCTGGCCCAGGGCGCCATTCTCGTCACCGGCACGGACAGCGCCGTCATCTCCGGCCGCAAGGCCCAGCTCGCAGCGTGGGAGCAGGAATTCGCCGCGTCCCTGCGCACGATCTACACTCGCACCCCCGACACCATCCTGGTCTCGCCGGTCGAGCCCATCGCCCTCGAGCATGGCCATTGGCAGGGCGTCACCGCCGCCGGCAGCCTGCCCCTCGCCTCCGGCACCTACACCGCCAAATGGCGCAGGACCGGCGCGGATTGGGTGATCGAGGCCGAGATCTACCTCACCCTCGCCTGACGGGCTGCATGCAGACGGAAACGACGAATGGCGAGTGACGACCGCACCAGGATCATTCCCAGGCGAACGCCGGAATCGGCGGCCATGACAGCCAGCGTCAGACGGGCGATGGCGCTCACCGCCGCGCTCAACCGCCTGACATTCGATGATGCGGCTCAGATCCGGACCCTGTTCAGCGAACTGATCGGCAAGACGGTGGACGACGGCTTTCTGTTGATCCCGCCATTCTTCACGACCGGCGGGACCGATATCAGCGTCGGGCGCAATGTCTTCATCAATCAGAACTGCACCTTCTACGACCTGGGCGGGCTCGACATTGCCGACGACGTGATGATCGGGCCGAATGTGAGCCTCCCGATCGAACCTTCACAGCGGCGCACCAGCGTCATCGCCAAGGCGATCGTGATCGAGAGGAACGTCTGGATCGCGGCCGGCGCGATCGTCATCGGCGGCGTGACGATCGGGGAGAACTCGGTCGTCGCGGCGGGCTCGGTGGTCACCAGGGACGTACCGCCGAACAGCCTGGTCGGCGGAAATCCGGCGCGGGTCATCCGTTCGATCGCCGGCTGAGGAGCGCTACACCCCGCCGGCCCCGGGCGGCATGCCGCAGAATTCCGGCAGGTCGCCGGCGATCCGGTCCCAGGGCTGGCGGCTGCGGACGTTGATCGCGGCGTCCGGCCGGATCGCCGACGGGTCGTCGAGCGACCCGGCATAGAGCGTGGCCGTGCCGGGATCCATCTCGCCGGTGCCGAAGATCTGGCTGCCGCAGACCGGGCAGAAATGGCGCAGGGCCTGCAGTCCGCTGCCGCCGGTCGCGGCGTAGCTCCGGGTTTCGCCGCGGACGGTCAGGGCCGCGCGCGGCACCCCGACATAGGTGGAGTGGCCGGCGCCGCTGGCGCGCTGGCACGACCGGCAATGGCAATGTCCGGTGTAGACGGGATCGGCCGCCACCTCGTAGCGCACCGCCCCGCACAGGCATCCGCCCGTCATCATCGCTCGTCTCCCAAGCCCGGCCCATCGCCGCGGCCAGCATAACGGAAATCCGGATCGAATTTTTATGTGCTCCGGGTGTCTGATCCGCGCCGATCACACGAGTCCGCAGGCCATCTGCGGAAAGGAGACTTCGTGCTCGACGTTCTGATGCTCGCCCTCGGCGCGGCGTTCTTCGCCGTTGGCCTGGGCTATGTGCTGCTTTGCGACCGGCTGTGAGGAAGCGATGACCTTCGACCTCGTCCTCGGTGGCCTGGTGTCCGCGCTGCTGCTCGGCTACCTGGTCTACGCCCTGGTCCGCCCCGAAAAGTTCTGAGCCAGGAAAGCTGAGACAGCCATGACTCTCAACGGCTGGATCCAGATCGCGATCTTCTGCGCGATCGTCATCCTCGTCGTGCGCCCGCTCGGCGGCTACATGACCCGCGTCTTCGCGGGCGAGCGCACCTTCCTCTCCCCCATCCTCCGCCCGGTCGAGCGCCTGCTCTACGCCGCCGCCGGCGTGCGCGAGGACCGCGAGCAGCACTGGACCGGCTATGCCTTCGCCATGCTGCTGTTCAGCGTGGCGGGCTTCGTCCTGCTCTACGTCATGCAGCGCTTCCAGGACGTCCTGCCGCTGAACCCGGCCGGCATGTCGGCGGTGCCGGAAGGCATCGCCTTCAACACCGCGACCAGCTTCGTCAGCAACACCAACTGGCAGTCCTATGGCGGCGAAAGCACCATGAGCTACCTGGTGCAGATGGCCGGGCTGACGGTGCAGAACTTCGTGTCGGCCGCGACCGGCATCGCGCTCGCGATCGCCCTGGTGCGCGGCTTCGCTCGCCGTTCGGCCCAGACCATCGGCAATTTCTGGGTCGACCTGACGCGGGCGACGCTGTACGTGCTGCTGCCGATCTGTGTCGTCGCCACCCTGTTCTTCGTCTGGCAGGGCGTGCCGCAGAACCTGGGCACCTATGTCGACGCCACCACGCTGGAAGGCGCGCATCAGACCATCGCGCAGGGGCCGGTGGCCTCGCAGCTCGCGATCAAGATGCTGGGCACCAATGGCGGCGGCTTCTTCAACGCCAACTCGGCGCATCCCTACGAGAACCCGACCGCGCTGTCGAACCTGGTGCAGATGGTGCTGATCTTCGCGATCGGTGCCGGCCTCACCAACACCTTCGGCCGCATGGTCGGCAACGAGAAGCAGGGCTGGGCGATCTTCGCCGCCATGGGCGTGCTGTTCCTCGCCGGCGTCTTCATCGCCTATTGGCAGGAGGCGGGCGGCGGGCATCTCCTGGCCTCGCTCGGCGTCGACACCACGCTAGGCAACATGGAGGGCAAGGAGGTCCGCTTCGGCGAGGCGCTGTCGGCGCTGTTCGCCGTGGTCACCACCGCCGCGTCCTGCGGCGCCATCATCGCCCAGCATGACAGCCTCACCGCGCTCGGCGGCATGGTGCCGCTGGTCAACATGATGCTGGGCGAGGTCATCATCGGCGGCGTCGGCGCCGGCCTGTACGGCATGCTGCTGTTCGTCATCGAGGCGATCTTCGTCGCCGGGCTGATGGTCGGCCGCACGCCGGAATATGTCGGCAAGAAGATCGAGGCCAAGGAGGTCAAGATGACCATGCTGGCCTTGCTGATCCTGCCGGCCTCGATGCTCGGCTTCACCGCCCTGGCGGTGTCGACCCAGGCGGGCCTGGCCGGCATCCTCAACCCGGGGCCGCATGGCTTCACCGAGGTGCTGTACGCCTACACCTCGGGCACCGCGAACAACGGCTCGGCCTTCGGCGGCCTGACCGCGACCTCGCTGTTCTACACCGTGACCCTCGGCTTCGCGATGCTGATCGGCCGCTTCCTGATGATCGTGCCGATGCTGGCCGTCGCCGGGTCGCTCGCCGCCAAGCGCAGCCTGCCGCCGTCCTCCGGCACCTTCCCGACCACCGGGCCGCTGTTCGTCGGCCTGCTGATCGGCGTGGTGCTGATCATGGGCGGCCTGACCTTCTTCCCGGCCCTGGCGCTGGGTCCGATCGTGGACCAGCTCGCCTCCTCCGCCGGCACTCTGTTCTGATCGGACATTCGGTCATGAAGACTTCCAACACTCCGGCGTCTCTGTTCGACGCCAAGATCATGGGCCCGGCCGCGCTCGACGCGGTCCGCAAGCTCGACCCCCGCGTCATGTGGCGCAGCCCGGTGATGTTCGTGGTCGAGGTCGTCGCGGCCCTGACCACGATCCTGCTGCTGCGGGACATCGTCACCGGCGCGGCCGGCATCGGCTTCACCATCCAGATCGTGCTCTGGCTCTGGTTCACCGTGCTGTTCGCGAACTTCGCCGAGGCGGTGGCCGAGGGCCGCGGCAAGGCGCAGGCCGAAAGCCTGCGCAAGACCCGGACCGACACTGTGGCCAAGCGGCTGCGCGACGCGGCCGGTCGTGAGACCGAGCCGGTGCCGGCCCTGTCCCTGCGCCAGGGCGACCTGGTGCTGGTCGAGGCCGGCGACCTGATCCCCTCCGACGGCGAGGTGATCGAGGGCATCGCCTCGGTCGACGAAAGCGCCATCACCGGCGAATCCGCCCCGGTGATCCGCGAATCCGGCGGCGACCGGTCGGCCGTCACCGGCGGCACCCGGGTGCTGTCGGACTGGGTCAAGGTGCGCATCACCGCGGCCCAGGGGTCGACCTTCCTCGACCGCATGATCTCGCTGGTCGAAGGCGCCCAGCGGCAGAAGACGCCGAACGAGATCGCGCTGAACATCCTGCTGGCCGGGCTGACGATCATCTTCGTCTTCGCCACGGTCACCATCCCCAGCTTCGCCGCCTATGCCAGCGGGTCGATCTCGGTGGTGGTGCTGGTGGCGCTGTTCGTCACCCTGATCCCGACCACGATCGGCGCTCTGCTGTCGGCGATCGGCATCGCCGGCATGGACCGGCTGGTGCGCTTCAACGTGCTGGCCATGTCCGGCCGCGCGGTCGAGGCGGCCGGCGACGTCGACACGCTGCTGCTCGACAAGACCGGCACCATCACCCTCGGCAACCGCCTGGCCACCGAGTTCGTGCCGCTGCCCGGCGTCAGCGACGCCGAGCTGGCGGACGCCGCCCAGCTTTCCTCGCTCAGCGACGAGACGCCGGAAGGCCGCTCGGTCGTGGTGCTGGCCAAGGAGAAGTATGGGCTGCGCGCCCGCGAGGTCGGCCGCATGCACGCGCAGTTCGTGCCCTTCACCGCCCAGACGCGGATGAGCGGCGTCGATTTCGACGGCTCCGTCATCCGCAAGGGCGCGGTCGACGCGGTCATCGCCCATGTCCGCGAGATGGCCGGCAATCCGCGCCTGGCCATGCCGAAGGAGCTGGAGCAGATCACCGAACGCATCGCCAAGGCCGGCGGCACGCCGCTGGCCGTGGCCAAGGACGGCAAGCCGCTTGGCATCATCTATCTGAAGGACGTGGTCAAGGGCGGCATCCGCGAGCGCTTCGCCGAGCTGCGGCGGATGGGCATCCGCACGGTCATGATCACCGGCGACAACCCGCTGACAGCCGCGGCGATCGCGGCCGAGGCGGGGGTCGACGACTTCCTGGCCCAGGCGACGCCGGAGGCCAAGCTGGCGCTGATCCGCGAGGAGCAGGGCAAGGGCCGGCTGGTGGCGATGTGCGGCGACGGCACCAACGACGCGCCGGCGCTGGCCCAGGCCGATGTCGGCGTGGCGATGCAGACCGGCACGGTGGCGGCGCGCGAGGCCGGCAACATGGTCGATCTCGACAGCGACCCGACCAAGCTGATCGAGGTGGTGGGCATCGGCAAGCAGCTGCTGATCACCCGCGGCGCCCTGACCACCTTCTCGATCGCCAACGACGTGGCCAAGTACTTCGCCATCATCCCGGCGATGTTCCTGGCCTTCTACCCGCAGCTCGGCGTGCTCAACGTCATGGATCTGCACTCGCCGCAGAGCGCGATCCTGTCGGCGATCATCTTCAACGCGCTGATCATCATCGCGCTGATCCCGCTGGCGCTGCGCGGCGTCCGCTACCGGGCGCTCAGCGCGGCCAGCCTGCTGCGGCGCAACCTTCTGATCTATGGCCTGGGCGGCATCATCATCCCGTTCGTCGGGATCAAGGCGATCGACCTGATCGTCACCGCCCTCGGCCTGGCGTGAGGCCACCATGTTGAACCAGATCCGCCCCGCCATCGTGATGATCGTCCTGCTGACGATCATCACCGGCATCGCCTACCCCTACGCCATGACCGGCATCACCCAGGGGCTGCTGCCCGGCCAGGCCAATGGCAGCCTGGTCACGCGGGCCGACGGCACCGTCATCGGCTCGTCCCTGATCGGCCAGGACTTCACCAGCGACAAGTACTTCCACGGCCGGATCTCGGCGACCTCGGGCACCGACCCGAACGACCCGACCAAGTCGGTCGCGCAGCCCTACAACGCCGCCAACTCGGCCGGCTCCAACCTCGGCCCGACCAGCCAGGCGCTGTCCGACCGGGTCAAGGGCGACGTCGACGCGCTGGCGGCGCAGGGCATCAAGAACCCGCCGGCCGACATGGTCACCAGCTCGGCCTCGGGCCTCGACCCGGACATCAGCCCGGCCAATGCCGCGCTGCAGGTCGCCCGGGTCGCCGCGGCCCGCGGCCTGCCGCCGGACCAGGTGCGCGACGCCGTGCAGGCGGCCACCTCCGGCCGGCTGCTCGGCATCATCGGCGAGCCGCGGGTCAACGTCCTGCAGCTCAACATGGCGCTGGACGGGCTGAAGACCCCGTAGTCTGCTGGCGCGATGTCACTGACCGATCGGTCCGACGACGATCATCGTCCCTCGCCGGAGGCTCTGCTCGAGGCGGTCGCGAAAACTCGCGGCCGCCTCAAGATCTTCCTCGGGGCGGCGCCCGGCGTCGGCAAGACTTATGAGATGCTGTCCCAGGGCGCCGCGCGGCGGCGCGACGGGCTGGATGTCGTCATCGGCGTGGTCGAGACCCATGGCCGGGCCGAGACCCAGGCCCTGGTCGGCGGCTTCGAGATCGTCCCCCGCCGCCGCTCCGAGCATCGCGGCCGGGCGCTGGAGGAGATGGACCTCGACGCCATCCTGGCGCGCAAGCCGGCGCTGGTGCTGGTCGACGAACTGGCCCACACCAACGCCCCCGGCAGCCGCCACGACAAGCGCTACCAGGATGTCGAGGAGATCCTGGCCGCCGGCATCGACGTCTGGACCACGTTGAACATCCAGCATGTCGAGAGCCTGAACGACGTCGTCGCCCAGATCACCCGCATCCGGGTGCGCGAGACGGTGCCGGATGCCTGGATCGACGGCGCCGACGAGATCGAGCTGATCGACCTGACCCCGGAGGACCTGCAGAAGCGGCTGGCCGAGGGCAAGGTCTATATCCGCGACCAGGCGCGGCGCGCGGTCGACCATTTCTTCAAGCCCGGCAACCTGGCCGCGCTGCGCGAGCTGGCGCTGCGCCGCACCGCCCAGCGGGTCGACGACCAGGTGCTGGGCTATATGCGGGCCCATGCCATCACCGGCCCCTGGGCGGCCGGCGACCGCATCATGGTCTGCGTCAGCGACGCGCCGAATGGCGAGGCGCTGGTCCGCTACGCCCGGCGCGTGGCCGACCGGCTCGGCGCGCGCTGGATCGCGGTCTACATCGAAGGATCGCGCCACCACCGGCTGGGCGAGGCCCAGCGCGACCGCATCGCCCGCGCCCTGCTGCTGGCGGAAAAGCTGGGCGGCGAGACCGTCACCATCCCGGCCAACGACATCGTCGTCGAGATCCTGAGCTACGCCCGGCGCAACAACATCACCCAGATCGTCATCGGCAAGTCCGACCGGTCGCGCTGGTTCGAGATGTTGCACGGCTCGGTGGTGCATGATCTGCTGCGCAAATCGGGGTCGATCTCGGTCCACGTCATGGCGGGGGAGGGGACGGACACCCAGCCGGGGGCGGAGCGGATCCAGACCCGCCCGGCCGATGCCGGCTTCGACCCGCGGCCCTATCTGGTCGCCGCGGTCGGCGTCGCGGCCACCACCGCGGCGGCCCATCTCGTCGCCTTCGTCGCCACCACCAACAGCATCGCGCTGGTGTTCCTGATCCCGGTGCTGTTCTGCGCCGCGCGCTACGGGCTGGGGCCGTCGATCTTCGCCTCGCTGCTCAGCGTCTTCGCGGTCAACTTCTTCTTCCTGCCGCCGCTGTACAGCCTGGTCATCGCCGACCCGTCGAACGTCACCACGCTGGTGTTCTTCCTGGTGGTCGCCGTCGTCACCTCGAACCTGCAGAGCCGGGCCCGGCTGCAGGCCCGCGGCGCCGCGGCGCGGGCCCGGGCGACGGCGGAGCTGCTCGGGTTCAGCCGCAAGCTGGCGGCGATCGGGTCGGCCGACGACCTGCTCTGGGCCGCCGCCTACCAGATCGCGTCGATGCTGAAGCTGCGCGTGGTCGTGCTGATGCCGCAGGACGGGTCGCTGCAGGTGGTGGCGGGCTATCCGCCGGAGGACCGGATCGAGGAGGCGGAGCGGGCGGCGGCGCAGTGGAGCTGGGCCAATGACCGGCCGGCGGGGCGGGGGGCGGACACGCTGCCCGGCGGCAAATGGCTGTTCCTGCCCTGGCGCACCGCCTCCGGCCAGATCGGCGTGGTCGGCATCGACCGCGAGCAGCCGGGGCCGCTGCTCAGCCCCGACGACCAGCGCCTCTTGGACTCATTGATGGACCAGGCCGCGGTGGCGATCGAGCGGGTGCGGCTGGCCAAGGATGTCGACGAGGTCCGCGTGGTGGCGGAGACCGAGCGGCTGCGCGCCGCGCTGCTGACCTCGATCAGCCACGACCTCCGCACGCCGCTGGCCTCGATCATCGGCGCCATCTCCAGCCTGCGCCGCCACGATTCGGCGCTGGACCCGGCGGCGCGGTCCGAGCTGATGGAGACGGCGGAGGACGAGGCCGAGCGGCTGAACCGTTTCGTCGGCAACCTGCTGGACATGACCCGGCTCGAATCCGGCGTGCTGCAGCCGAGGCTGGAGACGACCGAGGTGGCGGAGGTGGTCGGGGCGGCCGCCCGCCGCTGCGCCGCCCTGGTGGGCCGGCACCGGCTGATGCTCGACATCGCACCGGCCCTGCCGCTGTACCTGCTGGACCCGATCCTGCTGGAGCAGGTGCTGGTCAACCTGATCGACAACGCCGCCAAATACGCCCCGGCCGGCACCACCATCACCGTCTCGGCGCGGGAGGAGAAGGGGCTGGTGCTGCGGGTGCTGGACGAGGGCGACGGCATCCCGGAGGACAAGCTGGAGGCGATCTTCGACAAGTTCCACCGCATCCACCATGGCGACAGCGCCCAGGCCGGCACCGGCCTCGGCCTCGCCATCTGCCGCGGCTTCGTCGAGACCCTGGGCGGGCGCATCGTCGCCGGCAACCGCGGCGACCGGCGCGGCGCCGTCTTCACCGTCACCTTCCCGCCGGACCTGGCCGCCCCGGCCCTGCGCGGCATTTCGATGGGGATGTGATGCGAATGTTCGGGATTGTCCCCTCTTTGTCCTTTCAACCTCGTCATGGCGAGGAGGCGAAGCCGACGTGGCCATCCAGGGCCGCTCGCACCGGCCCCTGGATGGCCACGCCCCTTCGGGGCTCGCCATGACGGGTTGGTACTGCGGACGATCAATATGACGCCCACCGACACCCGCGCGGCGCCGCGCATCCTGATCATCGACGACGAGCCGCAGATCCGCCGTTTCCTTAAGATCAGCCTGGCCGCCGACGGCTATGCCCCGATCGAGGCGGCCGGCGGCACCGAGGGGCTCGAGCGGGTGGTGCAGGACCGGCCCGACCTGGTGATCCTCGACCTCGGCCTGCCCGACATCGACGGCCAGCAGGTGCTGAGCCGGATCCGCGAGCTGTCGGCGGTGCCGGTGATCGTGCTGTCGGTCCGTGCCGGCGAGGCCGAGAAGGTCGAGGCGCTGGACCGCGGCGCCAACGACTACGTCACCAAGCCCTTCGGCATCGCCGAGCTGACCGCCCGGCTGCGCGCAGCCCTGCGCCGCGGCGGGCAGGAGGACGAGGCGGCCGAGGCGGTGATCGAGGCCGGGCCGCTGACCGTCGACGTGCCGCACCGAAGGGTGCGGTTCGAGGGCCGCGAGATCCGGCTGTCGAAAAAGGAGTTCGAGATCCTGCGCCTGCTGGCCGCCCATCACGGCCGGGTGGTGACGCATCAGAAGATCCTGCGCGAGGTCTGGGGGCCGGCCCATATCGACGCAATGCAGTATCTGCGCGTCTATGTCGGCCAGCTGCGCCAGAAGCTGGGCGACGACCCGGCCCGGCCGCGGCTGATCGCGACCGAAGCCGGTGTCGGCTACCGGCTGGTGGTGGAGGGGTAGGAAGGGACTCACAGGGCTCGACAGGCTATCCTGCCGCCTGTTTTCCACGATGCGGATGGGGAGACGATCATGGCCGAGACCGGGGCGCCCGAGCACGCCGACGGTACAGTGATGGTGGAGGTGCCGGCCCAGCTGATCGCCGCGCTGTACCAGGCGGTCGATCATGTCGGCGGAGCGAAGCCCTCCGCGGCAGGCGTCGAGATCGACTCGCCGGCCCAGGCGGTCGCACTGCTGTACCAGGCAGCCGCCCACTCAGCCGGCCTGGCCTTGCAGAACGCGGTGCAGAACCAGCAGGTGCTGAACCAGATCAGTGCGGCGGTGGTGTCCCAGGCGGCCCAGATGATCATGGCGATGGGCAGCCGCGCCACCATGATGGCGGCCGTGCCGCCGGACGCTGCGGTCGTCGGCGAGGCCCCGGCGATGCTGATGGGCAGCGTGTACCAGACGATGGCGCATTCGACCGGCATCCTGTTCGAGAATGCGGTCGCGGCGCAGCAGCAGCAGAATACGCTGTCCCAGGCGGCCGCGAACCAGGGCGTGATGCAGATCTACAGCCTGGACACCACAGCCGCCGCCGGCGCCACCGAGAAGATCGCCCAGACCGGCGTCGCCGACAACCTGACCTCGCTGCTCACCGTTCTGCAGGCCGCGGACGAGACCAAGAAGCGCTGACCGGCCTCGCTCAGCGCTGGTCCTGGTCCAGCCAGCGCGGGCGGGTCTTTTCGCCGATCATGCAGTCGGTGCCGCCAGACTGGGCCGGGATGAAGGCGACGGGCATCGCCTCCGGCACCGCGCCGGCGATCTCCAGCACCAGCTTGCGTCGGATCGCCTCGGCGAATTGCTGCGGGCTGCGCACCGCCACGGTGAAGGCGCCGGGGCCGCCGATCACGCAGTCGCGGTAATAGCCGTCGAGCATGTCGGGTTCCGGCAGGCCGCCGAAGCCGCCGCGCTTCAGGATCACCGGCAGGCCGTTGATGGTGATGCCCTTCGCCAGCGCCATCTGGCGGGCACCGCTGACCGGCCAGCCGGCGTTGTTCGGCCCGTCGCCGGAGATGTCGATGGCGCGGCGGATGCCCTCATAGCCGTTGTTGTCGAACAGCCCGGCGGAGAACAGGAGCGCGCCGGAGATCGAGGTGCCGCGCCGCATCACCGTGCCGAAGGTCTCGGACAGGTCCGCCGCCGCCGTTCGCGCCGCCGCGGCGCCGTCGATCAGCCGCCAGGGCAGGATCACGGCCTGCGAGTTGGCGCCGGCCCATTCGACATAGGTGATGGCGATGCGGCCATGGATGCCGGAGGCGATGGCGTCGATCACCTCGGGATGGGTGAGGGCGCCGACATAGCCGTCGCGCTGCAGCGCCTGCTCGTCATCGTCCATTGAGCGCGAGACGTCGACCGCGAGCACCAGCTCGAGATCGACCGGCTGGTCCTGGGCCGCGGCAGGCGCGCTGGGCAGGAACAGTACGAGGATCAGGCCGAGTCCGACGAAGCCGAAGCGCATGGTTGCCCCCCAGTGTCAGTCGCCGAGATGATTTCGATGTGGGAACGATCCGGCCCGCTGTCACCTCCGCCGATCGGCTGTTTTTTGCCCGTCGGGTTGCAAACCGCTCGCCATTCCCCTATATGGAGGCCCGAGATCGGTTTCGACACGATCCGCGCCGACGTTCCGAGGAACGGGCCCGGATCCCCCTCCCAACCATGATCCGAACGATAAGACGGGCGCTTCGCCTGTCGATCGTGCTTTGTGCCGCGACGCGCGGGCCGATGGTCCGGGCGTCGTGGTTTAAGCGATATTGAGTGCAACGAGGCCCCAAGGGCCCGAACCGTAAAGAACAGACATGAAGACCGTACAGATCAAGACCATGCCCCGCCGCCCGAATCGTCCGACTCCGCGGCTGGCCACCACCCCGCTGCGGCAGCCGGCGCGAAAGGCAGAGCTGTCCCGCGCCGAGATTCGTCGAATCGTTCTCGACATTCTCGGTTGAAAGGCGTAGTTCCGCCCGATCCGTTTAGTGAAAGGCCTTTGCCCGATGCAGGTGCTCGTCCGCGACAACAACATTGACCAGGCGCTGCGCGTCCTCAAGAAGCGTATGCAGCGCGAAGGCATCTTTCGCGAGATGAAGCAGCGCCGGAGCTACGAGAAGCCGTCCGAGCGCCGCATCCGCGAGGAAGCCGAAGCCGTCCGCCGCCAGCGCAAGGCGCTGCGCAAGCGGCTGCAGATCCAGGGCTACTGATCCGGCGCGCCGGGGCCGAACGGTCCCGGATCCGGTCGGGCCGATGGGTGAGACGAGGGGCCTTATGGCCCCTTGTTCTGTTGCGGCAACACCATCTCACGGCTTGTGCCCGGCGCCGGGCTGTGCGCTGATCCCCGGCCCGGGGCCCGCGCCCCTGCCGAACCGGGAGGCCGACCGATGGATGTCTCCGCTTTCAGAAATTCCCTGGACCAGGACCAGCCGCCCGCGACCCTGTCGCCGCCGCTCGCCGCGCTGTGGTGGGACGCCAAGGGCGACTGGGACCGGGCGCATGGCTGCGTCGATTCCGAGGACGGCGCCGACGCCGCCTGGGCGCATGCCTATCTGCACCGCAAGGAAGGCGATCTCGGCAATGCCGGCTACTGGTACCGCCAGGCCGGCCGCCCGATGTCCACGGCCAGCCTGGAGCAGGAATGGGCGGAGATCGCGGCGGCGCTGGGCTGAGACTCAGCCCGCCCCGTCCGGGACCAGCACGATCTTGCCGGTGACCCCGCGGCTCTCCAGCCGGCGATGGGCGTCGGCGCCGCGCGACAGCGCGAACACCTCGATCTCAGGCAAGGCGATCTCGCCGGCGCGCAGCGCGGCGAACAGCGCGTCGGCGCGGGCCAGCCGTCCGGCGCGGCTGTCGAGATGGTCCCACAGGTCGCCGCCGACCACCGCCTTCGACTGCTCCATCAACTGCCGCGGATCGATCGCCGGCGGGTCGCCGCCCGCGGTGCCGTAGGCCACCACCGTGCCGCGCGGCCGGGTGGCGGCCAGGCTGTCCGCCAGCGTCGAGCCGACCGAATCATAGGCGATGTCGACCCCGCCATCGCTGAGCCGCCGCACCACCGCCACCCAGTCGCCGGCATAGGTCAGGCCGTGGTCGGCGCCCCTGGCCACCGCGATCGCCGCCTTCTCCGGCGTCGAGGCCAGGGCGATGACCGAGGCGCCCCGCCGCTTCGCCATCTGCACCAGCAACTGCCCGACCCCGCCCGCCGCGGCATGGACCAGCACCCGGGACCCGGTGCGGACCGGGGCGCTGTCCGCCACCAGATACTGGGCCGTCAGCCCCTGCAGCAGGATCGCGGCGGCCTCGCGATATCCGATGCCGTCCGGCAGCGGGATGGCGCGGTCCGCCGGCACGGTCACGCGCGTCGCGTTGGCGAAGGGCACGTCGGCGAAGCCGATGCGGTCGCCGAGGCGGATGCCCTCGACCCCATCGCCCAGCGCCACCACCTCGCCCGCGCCCTCATAGCCGGCGATATGCGGTGCCGTACCGGCCAGACGGTAGCTGCCGCGGCGACGATGCAGGTCGGCGAAGTTCAGACCAGCCGCGTGCAGAGCCAGCTGGACATGTCCCGGGGGCACCGGCGGGTCGGGCAGCGTCCGATACTGCAACACCTCGGGACCGCCGAACCGGTCGAACACCAGCGCATCCATGTCGTCTCTCCGCAGCCGCCGGTCGTGCCGGCCTCGTGTCATCTACTATAGTGGAAATTTCCAGCATAGTGGAAACCGACTTGACGGGCCGACGCTGCCGCTCGACAAGCGAAGGGCTGCAGGACGGGAGCGACCATGCCGCCGAAGGATATGGTGCGAACGCCTGAGATCGACCTGGCGGAGACCGTGCGCCGGCTGCGGGCGGAGAAGGGCTGGACGCTGGAGGAGGCGGCCGGTCGCACCGGCCTGTCCCGCTCGGCGCTGTCGAAGATCGAGCGTGGCGAGATGTCGCCGACCTTCCAGGCGATGCAGAAGCTCGCGCGTGGTTTCGAGATCGAGCTGGCCGGGCTGTTCGGCCCGGCCGATTCGCCCCTGCGCGGGCGTCGCATCGTGGTTCGGGCGGGCGAGGGCGCGACCACCGAGATGCCGAACTACCGCCTTCGCCCCTTCGGCGGCGAGTTGCGCAACGCGCCTTTCCTGGCCGCAGAGGTCATCATTCACGCCCGGTCCCTGAACGATTTCGCGGACTGGGAGCGGCACGACAGCGACGATTTCCTGTATGTGCTCGCCGGCCGGGTGACGCTGTTCTCCGAGCGCGACGGCTCGGTCGAACTCGGCCCCGGCGATGCCGTGTATTTCGACGCCCGCATCGGCCATGCCGCGATCGCCACGGGCGAGGGCGAGGCGCGGGCGCTGTGGATCACCGCGCTGGCGCAGTGATGCGCCCGCCCGTGCCCCGTCACAGGCCGATCAGCGGGAGGCCCAGCATCGCCTGGGCGAAGGCGGCGAGGGTGAGAAGGACATAGAGGGCCGAGACCAGCCAGACCGCCGGCCGCGCCCGCATCGGCAGGGCCGTGGCCAAGCCGGCGCCGGCCAGCGGCAGCAGCTGCTGGGCGTGGATGCCGAGGAAATGCGCCACCCGCAGGTCGCCGCCGGTGGTCGACCAGCCGAGCAGCGGCAGGCCGGAGCCGCGGGCGCCGCCCACAAGAGGGCCGCCATGGGTTGAGATGGCGATGCCGGCGCCGACGCCGAGGACGAAGGTCAGCACCAGCCCCAGCACGACCGCCAGGCGCAGCGCCGAATTCAGCCCGGTGCCGTGCCGGGCGATCTCGCGCGCCAGCGGCAGGGTCGTCGCGGTCAGGGCCACGGCGCCGATCCCCATCAGCGCGAACATCACCGTGTGGAACGGCGTCGACTCGTTGAAATGCGAGGGCTGGCCGAGCGCGCCCTGGAGGGTGATGTAGACCAGCTCGAACGTGCCGGCGGCGATGATGGTCCAGCGCGCGACGCGGATCGGGGCCGCGCGGCGCCGCGCCTGCGGCAGTTCGCCGATGAACCAGGCGCTGGTCAGGGCGAACAGCCCGACCGAAAGCAGGAACTTGACCGGCTTGGCCCAGACGTCTTCGCCGTGCAACTGGCGCGGGTCGAGCGCCCACGCCACGCTCAGGGCGACGGCGAGCGCGAGCAGTGCCAGGCCGAAGCCCGCCAGTGTCGGGTCACGGCGGCGGAGCGCCTGGAGCAGGGTGGCCGGCCCGCGCACCGGATCGTGCGGCAGGGGAAGGGCGGTCGATGACATGATCACGCCTCCGCCACCTGCCCGGGCGCGCGGCGGCCGAGGCCGGCCCGCAGCAGGGCGAAGGCGAGGAGGCCGACCGGGCCGAACAGGAAGGTCAGGACGAAGCAGGGGAGCAGCAGCAGATGCGGCAGCCCGGCCCGCTCTCCCTCGCGGGCGATCCAGCCGCCGACGAACAGGTCGAAGGCCAGGTAGTGCAGCCAGCCCGCGACCAGCATCCCGGGCGAATCGAACAGCGCCCGCACCGCGGCAATCGAGCCGTAGCCGCCCTGGGCCGATCCCCAACTGGTGCCGACCAGGCCGAGATAGGCGGCGGCGAAGAGCAGCGGCACCGCCAGCCCGGCGACGCTGCGCAGCCGGGCCTTGTGCCGCGGCAGCAGCGGGGCGGCGGCCAGCGCCAGCCAGCCGAGGATCGCGAGCATGTTGCCGCCGCGGAACAGCAGGTCGAGCATGGCTTCCTCTCTGTCTGAACAGTGTTAAGATGAAGCTAGCATCGAATCTGAACAGTGTAAAGTTCTGGAGTGCCATGGCGGACGAGGCGACGGAGCCGCGGGAGCGGTATCATCACGGGGATCTGCAGCGGGCGCTGGTCGAGGCGGCCGAAGCGATCCTGACCGAGCGCGGGGTCGAGGGCTTCACCCTGCGCGAGGCGGCGCGCCGGGCCGGGGTGTCGGCCGCTGCTCCTGCGCATCATTTCGGCAGCGCCGCAGGGCTGCTGACCGAGGTGGCCCTGCTGGGCTTCGAGACGCTGGCCCGCTTCCTGCGAGATGGCGCCGCGGAAGGCGGCGCCGATCCCGCCGCCCGGCTGCACGGGCAGGGGATGGGCTATGTCCGCTTCGCCCGGGCGCATCCGGCGCGGTTCCTGCTGATGTTCCGCAAGGATCGGCTGAACTGGGACGATGCACGGCTGCGCGCCGCCGGCCAGGCCGCCTTCGCCGAGCTCGAGGACGCGGTCCGTGCCTATCGCGGCATCGCCGGTGGCCGGCCGCTCGACCGCGCGGCCCTCGCCACCGTGGTGGCCGCCTGGTCGATGGTGCACGGCTTCGCCCATCTGGCGCTGGACGGCAAGCTCGACAACATCGGCCAGTCGCATGGCGCCGCGCCGGTCGACGACGCGATCCTGCCGGAGATCCTGGCCGGTCTGTGGCCGCCGCCGGGATAAGCCGCCCGCTCAGCCGGTCATCAGCGTGTGCACATGGGCGGCGGTGGACAGGGCCAGGGCGCGCAGGTCGTAGCCGCCTTCGAGGGTGGAGACGACGCGGCCGCCGCAATGCCGGTCGGCCAGGCGCATCAGCTCCAGCGTCGCCCAGGCGAAATCGCCCTCGTGCAGCTCGAGATTGGCCAGCGGGTCGCGGGCATGGGCGTCGAAGCCGGCCGAGATCAGCAGCAGCTCCGGCGCGAAGGCGTCGACCGCAGGCAGCACGATCCGTTCCATCGCCCGGCGGAACTCGACCCCGCCGGACATCGGCGGCAGCGGCGCGTTGAGGATGTTGCCGGCCACCCCGGTCTCGTCCTCGGAGCCGGTGCCGGGATACAGCGGCGACTGGTGGGTCGAGGCGTAGAACAGGTCCGGCTCGGACCAGAAGATGTCCTGGGTGCCGTTGCCGTGATGGACATCGAAATCGACCACCGCGATCCGGCCCAGCCCATGCGCCAGCCGGGCGTGCATCGCGGCGATGGCGACGCTGTTGAACAGGCAGAAGCCCATGGCCCGCGCCGTCTCGGCATGATGCCCGGGCGGGCGCACGGCGCAGAAGGCGTTGCGCGCCTCGCCCGCCAGCACGGCGTCGACCGCGGCGCAGCCGGCCCCGGCGGCGCGCAGCGCGGCGGCGCCCGACCCGGGCGACAGCACGGTGTCGGCGTCGATCGGCTGCAGCCCGCTCTCCGGCACCGCGGCCAGCAGGCGGCGGACGAAGACGTCGGGATGGGCGCGGGCGATCTGCTCGATCGTCGCCTCCGGCGCCTCGCGCCGCTGCAGCAGGTGGAAGCTCTCATCCTCCAGCGCCGTCAGCACCGCCCGCAGCCGGTCCGGCCGCTCGGGATGGCCGGGGCCGGTGTCGTGGCCGATGCAGGCCGGGTGGGTGAAGAGCAGCGTGTCCATGCCCTATCCTGCCTTGCGGATGCTGTAGCGGGTGACGCCGTCCGGCTCCTCGGTCACCGCGACCAGGACATGGCCGGTGGCGTCGCAGAAGGCCGGGAAGTCCTTGCGCGCCGCGGCGTCGGTGGCCAGCACGTCCAGCACCTGCCCCGGCGCCAGCCCCTGCAGCGCCTTGCGCGCCTTCAGCACCGGCATCGGGCAGATCAGGTCGCGCGCGTCGAGGTCGAGGTCCGCCATGATGAGTCAGACCCTAGCGCGGGCGGCGGCCGCGGCCAACGCCCCGCATCTCAGCTTTCCGCCAGGCGGAAGGCGGCCAGCATGGCCAGGCCCCAGCCCAGGATCATCAGCACGCCGCCGATCGGGGTGATGGCGCCGAACCAGCGCGGCGCGCCGAAGGCCATCAGGTACAGCGTGCCGGAGAAGATCGCGGCGCCGACCAGGAAGGCCCAGCCGGCCCAGCGCAGCGGTCCCGCCGCCCCCAGCAGGGCCAGGGCCAGCAGGGCGGCGGCATGGACCAGCTGGTACTGCGCCCCAGTGTGCACCCAGCCCAGCCGCTCCGGCGCCGCGGTCGCCATGCCGTGCGTGGCGAAGGCGCCCATCGCCACCGCCACCATGCCGTGCAGCCCGGCCCCGATCAGAAGCACCCGGTCGATCATTCCGTTCTCCCCGCGAATCGCCCGGGAACACAGTAGCGGTGCGGCCGCCGCCGTCACATGACCGTAAAGCCGCGGACGAAGGGGTCGCGATCGTCGAGGAAGATGGTGTTGTAGCCGGTCAGCCAGGCCTGGCCGGCGATCGACGGGATGATCGCGTCGAAAGGCCCCACCTTGGCCGTGCCCTCGACCCGGCCGTGGAACAGGCTGCCGATGATGCTCTCATGCACGAAGGCGTCGCCGGTCTTCAGCTGGTCGCGCGCCGCCAGCTGGGCCATGCGGGCCGAGGTGCCGGTGCCGCAGGGCGACCGGTCGATCGCCTTCTCGCCGTAGAACACGGCGTTGCGGGCATGCGCCTCCGGGTGCTTCGGCCGGCCGGTCCACTGCACATGGCGCAGGCCGCGGATGGTCGGGTCCTCCGGATGCACCATGTCGAAGCGCTCATTCACCACCTGGCGGACGATCGGCGACAGCCGCTGGATCTCGCCGGCCGACAGCGCCTCCAGGTCGGCATAGCCCGGCTGCGGCTCGATGATGGCGTAGAAGTTGCCGCCATAGGCGATGTCCGCCATCAGCGGGCCGACTCCCGGCAGCTCGAAATCCAGCTTCTCCTTGTACAGGAAGGAGGGGACGTTGCGGATGCGCACCGAGGTGACGTGGCCGGCGGCGTCCTGCTCATACTCCGCGTCGACGATGCCGGCCGGCACCTCCAGCCGCAGCTTGCCCGGCTGCTTCGGCCGCACCAGCCCCTCCTCGACCATCACCGTCACCGTGCCGATGGTGCCGTGGCCGCACATCGGCAGGCAGCCCGAGGTCTCGATGAACAGGATGGCGGCGTCGGCATCGTCGCGGGTCGGGGCGTACAGGATCGACCCCGACATCACGTCGTGGCCGCGCGGCTCGAACATCAGCCCGGTGCGGATCCAGTCGTACTCCGCCAGGAAGGCCTGGCGCTTCTCGCTCATCGTCGCGCCCTTGAGCGGCGGGGCGCCGCCGGCGACGACGCGGACCGGGTTGCCGCAGGTGTGGGCGTCGATACAGAAGAAGCTGCTCTTGGTCATGTCACTGGAATCGTTCGATGCCGAAGGGGGCGGGGGCCGGGCTGCCGGACAGCAGGCCGGCGGCGAGGCGGGCGGTGGTGGCGGACAGGGTCAGGCCGAGATGGCCGTGGCCGAAGGCGAAGACGATGCGGCGGTCGCGCGGATGGGCGCCGATCACCGGCAGGCTGTCGGGGGTGGAGGGGCGGCGACCCATCCATTCGGTGCCGCCGGTCTCCGGGATCGCCGGCAGATAGCGCCGGGCCTTGCGGCGCAGCGCCCGGGCGCGGGCCAGGTTGGCCGGGGCGTCCACCGCCGCCAGTTCGACCGCGCCGCCGATGCGCAGGCCGTCGGACAGCGGCGAGGCGACGAAGCCGTGATCGGCGAACACCACCGGCATCGGCAGGCGCACCGGCGCTTCCGGGATCGTGGTGTTGTAGCCGCGCTCGGTCTCCAGCGGCACCTTCAGGCCCAGGCCGCGGACGATCTCGCGCGACCAGACGCCGGCGGCGACCACCACCTTGTCGAAGACGCGTGTGCTGCCGTCGGCCAGCCGCATGGCGACGCCTTCCGCGCCGGGCTCGACGGAGGAGACCGCGCCCGTGACCAGCCGGTCGCCCAGGCCGCGGCGCAGGCCCTGCAGCACGCCGAGCGGGCTGTCGACCATCCAGTAGGCCGGGCACAGCACGGCACGGGCGAAGCCGCCCTTCAGGTCAGGCACGAGGGCGCGGGCCTGGTCCGGCGTCAGCGGCTCGAAGTCATGGCCGCCGAGGCGGCGGCGCAGCTCCCATTCCGGCAAAGCGGCGCGGAAGCTGGCCTCGGTGTCATAGACGTCGATCGCCCCGGTCTGGCGCAGATGGCCGAACAGGCCGGCGCGGCGGGCCAGTTCGTGATGATCGTCCAGCGTCGAGCGCATCAGCCCGCCGAGCGCCGCTGTCGACCGCTCCACCTGCTCCGCCCTGGCCGCCGCCAGGAAGCGCAGCAGCCAGGGGGTCAGCGCCGGCAGGTCGCGCCAGCGCAGGGCGAGGGGGCCGAGCGGGTCCATCAGCCAGCGCGGCACCGATCTCAGCACGCCGGGCCGGGCCAGCGGCGTGATCTCGGGGAAGGCCAGCAGCCCGGCATTGCCGGACGAGGCGTGGCGGTCCTCCGGCCGGCGTTCATAGACCATGACCTCGTGCCCGTCGGCCGCCAGCCAGGCCGCCGCGGCGCAACCGATCACGCCCCCGCCGATGATGGCGATGCGGGCCATCTCAGGCGGGCAGCGAGGGCTGGGCGGGCTCGGCCGCGGGGCCGAGGACGACGTCGCCGGCCACGCCGCTGGCCAGGAAGCCCTGGATCTGCCGCACCACCTGCCCGGCATGGGCACGGGCCAGGCCGTCGGCGCGGTCGGCGTCGCGCTCGGCGATGGCCTGGATGATGGCCTCGTGCTCGGCCACGAACTCGGCCGGCAGGTGGTCGTCGAAGGAGGCGTAGTAGATCCGGTTCAGCCGCCGTCCCTCGTCCAGAAGGCGGCCGAACAGCTCGGTGTAGTAGCGGTTGCGGCCGGCACGGGCGATCGCCAGGTGGAAGTCGCGATTGGCGTCGGCCATGCCGATCGCGTCGGCCGCCGTCACCGCCCGGCCGAAGCCGGCCTGATGGATGCGGATCTCGTCCAGGTCCTTGGCGGTGCGGCGCAGGGCGGCCAGCCGGGTGGTGACGCGGTGCATCAGGGTCAGCGCGTCGAAATGGGCGGGCAGGGTGGAGAAGTCGATCGGCGCGACGATGGTGTTGCGGTTCGGCAGGGTGGCGACCAGCCCGTCGGCGGCCAGCCGCACCAGCGCCTCGCGGATCGGCGTGCGCGACAGGCCGAAGCGCTCGGCGATGCGGGTCTCGTCCAGCGCCGAGCCGGGGGCCAGCACCAGGTCGAGGATATCGTGCTTCAGCGCCTCATAGACCTTGGTGGCCCCGCCGCCGCGGGACCGGGTCTCGCCGGCATCCTGTGGTTTCGCCGCTCGCGCCAAGGGCGTGCCCTTCCCTGCCTCTCGATCCGGGCTGGATGATAGGCCGGTGGAATGCAGTTTGTCGACAAGCCTCGGTGGCCGAGAAAAAGGGCGGCGGATGAACCGCCGCCCCGAAAGGCTGGGCCGCGGACCGGGCTTGGGACGGACCGGCACGCAACCTGGGAGGCGCGTCGGGAGTGCCCGATCGCCTCATCGATATATTCCATAGAATATAACGTCCGGTCAAACACTCAATCGTCCGGCTCGCGGCTGTCTCCCTCCGGCGAGGTGCGGATGCCTTGCTCCAGGCGCCGCAGATAGGCGTCGAAGCTGGCGGCCATATCGATGCCGTCCGGGTCGCGCAGCCACTGGATCTGCAGCCCGTCCATCATCGCGATCAGCTCATAGGCCAGCTGCAGCGGGTCGAGGTCCGAGAGCAGCTCCCCGGCATCGATCCCGGCCTGGAACGCGGCTTGCATGAAGGACAGCAGATAGTCGGAGCGCCGGCGGAAGAAGGGCGCCGCCGGATGAGCCTCGATCAGGCTCTCGCCGTTGAGGATGGCGAAGACCTGGACCAGGTTGCGCTTGCCGGCGTTGTGGCGCACCACCCGGCGGGCGTCGTCCAGCACTTGCCGCCAGGTCAGCCCCTCCGGGGAGAGCCGCCGGCCGGTCCGCGGGTCGCGCCCCTCCGTCTCCACGGCCAGCAGCCGGCCGGTCTCGTGGTCGCGCTCCTCCATCGCCGCCAGCAGCAGCGACATCTTGCTCGGGAAATGGTGCAGCAGCCCGGGCAAGGTCAGGCCCGCCTTCTCGGCGATCGAGGCGATCGCGGTCCCGGCATAGCCGCCCTGGGCGAACATCTCCATGGCCGCGTCCAGGATCTGCTGGCGCCGGCGCTGCCCCTTGGGCGAGCGCCGGGTCTTCGGGCCTTCGGGGAGCGCGGCCGCGTCGGCGGCCGCAGGGGTCTTCGAACGCATCCCGTTCTCTAGCACGGCCACGCGGCCTTGCGCAGCGAAGCGAGCATCATCCAGCTTGGAAAAACTACCGAGTGATTGGTAGGTTTAACAAAGCGGGTTGCGAAACGGCACCCAGCAGGAGGGGAGAGAAGATGCCCATGTCACGATATTGGCCCGCCGTCGCCGCGATCGGCCTCGGCGGATGGCTGGCGACCGGCCCTGCGCTCGCCGACGCGGCGCCGGCCCTGGAGTCCAGATCGGCTCCAATCCTGTCGGAGCGAGGGGTCCAGTACCGGGACCTGAACCGCAACGGCCGGCTGGACCCTTATGAGGACCGCCGCCTGCCGCCGGCGGTGCGGGCCCAGGACCTGGTCCGGCGCATGACGCTGGAGGAGAAGGCCGGCCAGATGCTGCACGCCACGCCGGCCTCGACCGCCACCGGCGACGGCTGGACCGCGGACTCGCTGTCGGCGCTGATCGGCGGCCGGCATGCCGGGGCCATGATCAGCCGCCTGGCCGGCACGGCGCAGGTCCAGGCCCAGGCCGCCAACCAGGCGCAGGCAGTGGCCGAGCAGACTCGGCTGGGCATCCCGGTGATGCTGGCCTCCGACCCCCGCAACCATTTCCAGTACGTGCCCGGCGCCAGCGTCGCGAACACGGCCTTCTCGCAATGGCCGGAGACGACAGGCCTGGCCGCGATCGGCGACCCGCGGCTGGTGCGCCGCTTCGGCGACATCGCCCGGCAGGAATATGAGGCGATCGGCCTGCGCATGACCCTGTCGCCGCAGGCCGACCTGTCGACCGAGCCGCGCTGGCCGCGCATCAACGGCACCTTCGGCGAGGATCCGGACCTGGCGAGCCGCCTGGTCGAAGCCTATGTCGCCGGCTTCCAGAACGGCGAGCGCGGCCTGAACCGCGGCAGCGTCGTCGCCGTGGTCAAGCACTGGGTCGGCTATGGCGCCGCGGTCGATGGCTTCGACGGCCACAACCATTACGGCCAGGACCTGACCTTCCCGGCCGGCCGCTTCCAGGATCATGTCCGGGCCTTCCGCGGCGCCTTCGCCGCCGGCGTGGCCGGGGTGATGCCGACCTATTCGGTGCCGCCCTCCGGCCTGACCCTGTTCGGCCGACCGCTGGAGCGGGTCGGCGCCGGCTTCAGCAAGCAGCTGCTGACCGACCTGCTGCGCGGCCGCTACGGCTTCGACGGGCTGATCCTCAGCGACTGGGCGATCACCCAGGATTGCGACGCCAACTGCCGCGACGGCTGGCCGGACGGGCAGGCGCCGGGCTTCGCCGGCTTCGGCACGCCCTGGGGGATGGAGCAGGCCACGGTCCAGCAGCGCTTCGTCAAGGCGATCGACGCCGGCATCGACCAGTTCGGCGGCACCAGCGACGACCCGGCGCCGATCGTGCAGGCGGTGCATGACGGCCAGGTCAGCGAGCGCCGGCTGGATCAGTCGGTGGTCCGCATCCTGGTGCAGAAATTCGCCCTCGGCCTGTTCGAGAATCCCTATGTCGACGCGGCGGCGGCCGGCCGCATCGCCGGCAACGCCCGCTTCGCGGCCGAGGGCAAGGCCGCCCAGCAGGCCTCGCTGGTGCTGCTGGAGAACAGGCCCGCGGCGGTGCGCGGCGCCGGCCGCGGCCGGCCGATGCTGCCGCTGAACCCGTCGCTGAAGCGGGTCTGGCTGCACAATGTCGACGCCGCAGCGGTCCGCGCCCGCGGTTTCACCGTGGTCGACGACCCGGCCCAGGCCGATTTCGCCCTGGTGCGGACGGCGACGCCCTACGAGATCCTGCACCCGAACTACACCTTCGGCAGCCGGCAGCATGAGGGGCGGCTGGACTTCCGCGACGGCGACACCGATTACGAGGCGGTCAAGCGCGCCTCCGCCGCGGTGCCGACCATCGTCACGGTCTATCTCGACCGGCCGGCGGTGCTGGCCAATGTGCGCGACCGGGCGACGGCGCTGCTCGGCAATTTCGGCATCACCGACGACGCGCTGCTCGACGTGCTGCAGGGCAAGGCCCGGCCGCGCGGCCGGCTGCCCTTCGAGCTGCCGTCGTCGATGGCCGCGGTGCTGGCCCAGGCCACGGACGCGCCCTATGACAGCCGGGCGCCGCTGTACCCGTTCGGCTACGGCCTGCGCTTCGGCGGGCCTGTCGCCTCGGCCGAATAAGTCCTGGAGACCCTTTTTATGGCTGAGTGCCTATGGCGCTCAGCCGCCCTCCAGATCGGCATCCGCCCCGTGCGCGCCGCGCAGGGCGCCGCCGATGCTGTGGCGGTCGAAGGCGACGCTCTTGATCACCGCATGCACCGGCCGGCCCGGGGCCAGCTCCAGCGCCTCGACCGAGCGCCGGGTCAGCCGGGCCAGCAGGCCGTCGCCGGCGCAGTCCAGGCGGATCTCGGCGGTCGGGCCGTCGCCGGACGCGATCGCCACCACCGTCGCCGGCAGCACGTTCAGCGCGCTCAGCCCATCAGGCGGGCGGGTGGCCAGCATCACGTCGCGGGCACGGATGCGGATGCGCACCGCGCTGCCGGGCGGCAGCTCGACCCGCGGCACGGTCAGGAACCCGGCGGCGACGCGCAGCCGGGTCAGCTGCCAGCGGTCGTCATGGTCCTCGACCGCCGCCTCCAGCACGGCGCCGGCCTCGGCCCGTGGGAACAGGTCGGCCCGGCCCATCACCTCGGCCACCGGCCCGGCGGCCGCGACCCGGCCATCGGCCAGCACCACCAGGGTGGTGGCAAGCCGCGCCACCTCGCCAAGGGCATGGCTGACATAGACGATCGGGATCCGCGCCTCGTCGCGCAGCCGCTCGACATAGGGCAGGATCTCGGCCTTGCGCGCCTCGTCCAGCGAGGCCAGCGGCTCGTCCATCAGCAGCAGGCGCGGGCTGGACAAAAGCGCCCGGCCGATCGCCACGCGCTGCTTCTCGCCGCCCGACAGCAGCGCCGGCCGGCGCTCCAGCAGAGGACCGATGCCGAGCAGTTCGACGACGCGGCCGAACCCGGTGCTGCGCTCGGCCTTCGGCGTGAACCAGCGGCCGTAGAGCAGGTTCTGCCGCACCGTCAGATGCGGGAACAGCCGGCCCTCCTGGAAGACATAGCCGATGCGGCGGCGGTGCATCGGCAGGGCCACGCCGCGCGCGGTGTCCACCAGGACGCGGCCGTCGACCACCACCCGGCCCTGCTGCGGCCGCACCAGCCCGGCGATGACGTTGACCACCGAGGTCTTGCCGGCGCCGGAGCGGCCGAACAGCGCGGTCAACCGGCCTTCGCTGCGGAACCCGATGTCCAGGGCGAAGCCGCCCTGGCGGTGGCGGATGTCGACCTCGAGGCTCATGTCGCGTGCACCTGCACGCCGGCGCGCCGGGCCATCACCTCGGAGGCGAGAAGGGCGGCCATCGAGAGGACGACCGAGACCAGGGTCAGGCGCAGCGCGCCGAGGTCGCCGCCGGGCACCTGGGTGAAGGTGTAGATCGCCGAGGGCAGGGTCTGGGTTTCGCCCGGGATGTTGGAGACGAAGGTGATGGTGGCGCCGAACTCGCCCATCGCCTTGGCGAAGGCCAGGATGGCGCCGGCGATCACCCCGGGCAGGATCAGCGGCAGGGTGACGGTCAGGAACACCCAGACGGGTGAGGCGCCGAGCGTGCCGGCGGCGGCCTCCAGCCGGCGGTCGACCGCCTCGATCGACAGGCGGATGGCGCGGACCATCAGCGGGAAGCCCATCACCCCGGCCGCCAGGGCGGCGCCAGTCCAGCGGAACGAGAAGACGATGCCGACCTGGGCCAGGATGGAGCCGATCGGCCCCATCTTGCCGAACAGCAGCAACAGGATGTAGCCGGTGACGACCGGCGGCAGCACCAGCGGCAGATGGACCACGCCGTTCAGGATCGACTTGCCCCAGAACCGGCCGCGCGCCAGGGCCAGGGCGACCAGCACGCCGAGCGGCAGGCTGACCGCGGTGGCCCAGAGCGAGACCTTCAGGCTCAAGAAGATCGCGGTCAGCTCGTCGGGGGTGAAGTCGAACACCGGCTGCTTTCTCAAAGACCGCAGCCCCACGCTGTCATTGCCGGGCGGGTCCTCGGATCAAGTCCGAGGACGGCAATCCAGGGGCCGTCGAGAGCGGTTCTGGCCGCCCCTGGATCCTCGGGTCAAGCCCGAGGATGACAGCTGGAAGCAGGGACCTTCCGTTTACTGCGTCACCACCGTGAAACCCTGCTTCTCGAACAGCGGCTTGGCGGCGGGCGATTTCAGGTAGTCGACGAAGGCCTGGGCCTCGGGCTTGCTGCTGCTGGCCAGCACCGCCACCGGATACAGGATCGGCGGATGGCTGTCGGCCGGGAAGGTGTCGATGATCTTCACCCCGGTATCGGCCGCGGCGTCGGTCTGGTAGACGATGCCCAGCGGGGCCTCGCCGCGCGACACCAGCGCCAGGGTGGCGCGGACATTCTCGGCCTGGGCGATCTTGTCCTTGACCGAGGCCCAGACGCCGAGCTTCTCCAGCGCCGCCTGGCCGTATTTGCCGGCCGGCACCGCTTTGACGTCGGCCATGGCCAGATGGCCGTCGCCCAACGCCTTGGCCAGCTCGAAATTCGGGGCGATGGTCAGCTGCACCGTCGAATCCTTCGGCGCCACCAGCACGATGCGGTTGCCCAGCAGCGTCGACTGCGTCTCCGGCTTGATCAGCTTGCGGTCGGCCAGATATTTCATCCAGTCGAGATCGGCCGAGATGAAGACGTCGGCCGGGGCCCCGGCCTCGATCTGCTTCGCCAGCGCCGAGCTGGCGGCATAGGAGATGGTGGCCTTGTGCTTGGCATCGGCCTGCCACTGGGTGTTGATCGAGTCCAGCGCGTCCTTCAGGCTGGCGGCGGCGAAGACGGTGATGTCCTGCGCCCGGGCGCCCGCCGGCGCGCCGAAGCCGATGGCCGCGCCCAGCGCCCCGGCCAACAGCGCACCGAGCCAGCCGCGTCGTGTGATCCGCATCGTCCTGTTCCCCGTTCCGATTGCCGGCCGGGCGGTTGCCGGCCTGTCGGATGCGATCTTACAGCGCCGCTATATCCGGGCAAACATTTCGCTAAATGCCGCAGGGAAGGTCACGACCGCCGCTTCAGCCCCTGCTCGGCCAGGATCGACCAGATCCCCTCGGCGCTGTCGGCGAAATGGAACAGCTTGAGGTCGCGGGCGTCGATCATGCCGTGCTCGACCAGCGCGTCGAAGCCGATCACCGCCCGCCAATAGGCCTCGTCGAACAGCACGATCGGCAGGGGCGAGGAGGATTTGCCGGTCTGGCGCAGGGTCAGGAGCTCGAACAGCTCGTCGAAGGTGCCGAAGCCGCCGGGGAACACCACCAGCGCATTGGCCCGCATCGCCAGATGCATCTTGCGCATGGCGAAATAGTGGAAGCGGAAGGTCAGGGCCGGGGTGGAGTAGGCGTTCGGCTCCTGCTCGTGCGGCAGGGTGATGTTGTAGCCGATGGTCGGCGCGCCGGCCTCGGCCGCGCCGCGGTTCGCCGCCTCCATGACGCCGGGGCCGCCGCCGGTGGCGATGACGTTGTCGCGCAGGCCGCCATGGTCGGTCAGGGCGCCGCCGCGTTCGGACGCGATGCGGCCGAATTCGCGCGCCTGGGCATACCACCCGGCGTGGCGGCCGGGCCCGTCCTCGCCGACGCGGGCGCTGCCGAAGACGACGATGGTGGACCGCACGCCCCAGGCGCGCAGCGATTCTTCCGCCTTGGCGTATTCCAGCATCAGGCGGACGCCGCGCATGGAATCGCCGAGCAGGAAGTCCTGGTCGAGCTCCGGCAGGCGGAAGGAAGGCGACGCCATCTGCGCCGCGTTGGAACGGCCAGGGGCCGGAAGATCGGGGGCCGGACGGCCGGGGGCTGGCTTGCTCATCGCCCTTCTAAAGCAGATCGCGGGCCGGCCGGGAAGGGGAGCCTATGCCACATCGGGCACGCGGCGGCCTGCGACGGTCAGGCCCAGTAGCGCCGGTTCAGGCTGATCCGGCGCTTCAGCGGGCGGGGAATCCGCGCCTCACGGCGGCCGCAGTGATAGGCGGCGAGCTTGATCGCGCTGCGCAGGATGGCCGACGGAATGGCCTTGGGCTGATGCCGGGCCAGGTGGCGCAGTTCGGACTGCACGAAGCGCCGCCCTTCGCCCCCGGCCTTGCCGAAGCGCTCCAGCAGCCAGGGCGCGCGGGCGTGCATCACGCCGACGTCGAAATAACGGCGGAACTCCTCGCCGAGGCCGTAGCTGTGCGAATGGTGCACCTGGGCCTCGGCGACATAGGCCTTGGCCCAGCCCGACAAAAGCATCCGCCCGGTCGCCGTGGCGTCCTCGCCGAAGATCGTGCCGGAGGGGAAGCCGCCGACCATCTCCAGCGCCCGACGGCGATAGGCGGCGAAGGAGTTGGAGCAGAAGGTCGCCTTGATCCCGGCGCCCACGGCGTCTTGCGGCCGCAACACGACGCTTTCGGGCGGGTAGTTGAACAGCCGGGCATGGGCCTCGATCGCCCCGGCGCCGTGATGCGGCAGCTGCCGGCCATAGGCGACGCCGACCTCGGGGTCGGCGAAGGCGCCGACGATGCGGCCGATGGTCTCGCTGTCGGCCGGCACCGCATCCTGGGTCAGGAAGACGATCACCTCGATCCGCGGCGACAGGCGGTTGACCGCGCGCTGGCGAGTGCCGCCGTGGTCGAACTGCGCCCGCGGGATGACGACCACCTCGGCGCCGGCCGCCCGGAAGCGGTCCGCCGTGTCGTCGGTCGAGCTGGAATCGATGACAAGGACGGTCCGCGGCTGGAACGCCTGCGCCTGCAGGGCCGGGAGCAGGGAGTCGAGATGCTTCGCCGCGTTCAATGTCGGAATGACCAGCGCGACACGATCCTCGGAGATCCTCGACCCGATCCCAGGCGATGCCTTATCCGCGTCGAAGGACATCATGCCCGTCTCGTCATCTTGTGCAACGCAACATTAGTACGGCAATCCGGCATCATGGACCAGTCGTAATCATTCCTAGGAGGGAGGAAAGGCACTGTATTCCCGCCCTGCTACGTGCGGATAGTGAATTTTCTCCTAAACACCCCAAGCCGCATTTCGATCCGGCGCCGCTGGCACTCGCAGCCGCCAGGTCGGCCTGCACTGGGTCATGGCGCCGGACAACATCCCTTGATCGGCGCAGTTTCAGTGCGGAGAAGCATCCGGCTTGCAAGAATCGGCAAAAATGCGGCAGGATTAAGGTAATTCCTTTGTCTTTACTGGCCCGGCAGGGCTCTCTTATTTTCAAGTGAAGTTTTGATCTGCCCATATAGACATCGTTAGGGGTGTGAGGCAATATCCCGCCGCCGTCGAAGGATGCCGATGCCGGTCCGGTGCCGGTCCTGCCGCCGACGCGCGGTGATCGAGGTTGTACGAAGTTGCAACGTCCTGTGTTGCGCCTTTTTTGCAAACAGTCTGGATAACGGCCATCTTATGCGTTGGTTGAGCGCCCCCTTCCGCTGGTATCGTTCGGCTTATTTCGAACGCCCCTGGCTGTTCATTCTCGTGACGCTGATCCTGTGCGAGGCCGCCGCGGTGGCCTTCATCCTGGTCAGCCCGAAGAAATACACGGCCTCGGCGATCATCATGCCGATCATCGCCGACAAGCCCGATCAGCGCCTGCTCGGCGGCGGTTCCGGCGAAGGCGTGGCCAACCTTCTCTTCGGCGGGCAGAAGATGCCGCCCGAATTCGACCGGTTTATGCAGACGCTGGCCAGCACCACGCTGTCCGAGCGCCTGCTGCAGGATCCCGAGTTCCTTCAGGCCTTGTTCGCCAATGAATGGGATCCCGAGACCCGGAGCTGGCGGCCGCCGGGGGGGCCGGTCGCCTGGGTTAAGTCGCAGGTGGCGAAGGCCACCGGCCTGCCGCCCTACATCCCGCCCAATGCCGACCGGATCCGCGACGCCATCCAGGACAGCATCAACATGAAGTCCGGTGTCGCCAGCAACGCCCAGGTCGTCACCTACGATCACAGCAACCCGCAGGCGGCGCTGTATGTGCTGCGCACCGTCATCGCCGACAATGACCAGGTCAACCGGGAGCAGATCGCCAACCAGATCTCGTCCCTGATCAGCCGCATCAACGCCCTGCTGTCCTCGACCACCGATCTGACCATGCGCGACACGCTGATCCCGCTGCTGGTCGAGCAGCGCCGCCGGCAACTGGCGGTGCAGGGCGACACGCCCTTCGCCATCGACGTGATCGACCCGCCTTCGGTGTCGGTCGCGCCCACCTCGCCCAAGCCGCTGCTGCTGCTGGTCGTGATCGGTGTCTTCGCTATCTTCGCCGCCTCCTCAGCGTTGATCTTCCGCATCACCCTGCGCGGGCTCGGGGATCTGGCCAACGCCACGCAATGATTGTCAGCGACGGCTATCTCTACAGCTTTTCGTGGAGCCTGCCGGGCCTGTCCTGGATGGGCTTCGTCCTGCTGCTGATCGCCACCACCAAGCTGCTGACGTTCTTCGTCTGGCCCAGCATCCGGAACGTGCCGTTCATCCTGTCGGTTCCGTTCGTCGTCATCGCCGTCGGTTGGGGCTCCTTCTACTGGACCAGCCAGTATGTCGCCGCCAGCGGGATGGAGCAGGGCGCCGCCGAATCCTTCATCTTCATCCTGTCGATCGGGGCGGCAGTCACCTGCCTGGCCGCGGTCGCGACGGTCCGGGCGATGGCCGCCCCGCGCGGCTTCGCGGTGTTCAGCGGCCTCATGGTCGACTCCGTGAATCGCGGGGCCGGGCTGCTGTTGTTCATCGCCGCCGTGCTGATGCTGGCCGGCGCGGCCGTCTTCATCGGCGGGTTCTACATGCTCAGCGGCATCATCCCCGCCTTTGCCGAAAGCCCCCTGGTCGCCAAATATTTCGCCGGCGAATACACCGCCCGGGCCGCGCCCTACATGCCGCTGTTCCGGGGCGGCATGGTCCTGTACCAGGTCGGGGTGCTGGTCGGGATTCTGCTGCTGCCCAGCCGACTCAATGTCGGGCGGATGATGATGTTCGTGCTGGTGGGCCTGCTGGGCTTCGCCGTCGTGCTGGCGCTGCTGTCGCTGCGCCGCGGCGTCGCCGCCCAGCCGATCCTCGAAGGGCTGCTGATCCTGCTGGTGGTGCGAGGACGCCTCGCCTGGATCATCGTCGGCGTGGCGGCCTATCTGGCGGTCTTCACCTTCGGCTCCGCCGCGAACCAGATCCTGGTCTATATGCTGGGGCTGAAAAACGAGGTCGGGCTCGACGCGATCATCAAGGGGCTGTCGGACATCCACGACATCCTGTGGTTCATGGACGCCTACCACAAGGCCGGGCCGCCGCCGACCATGGGCATGACGGTGTTCGGCGGGCTGGTGCCCTATGACTTCCGATGGAATCCCGGCAACTACACGAAGTGGATCATCGGCGCGGACCTCAACACGGGGTCGGGCGGCTTCCGGCTGCCGATGTCGCTCTGGGGCTATGACGCCTTCGGCTATGCCGGCCTCGTCCTCTGGTCGGCAGTCGACGGGTTCGCGGTCGTGATTCAGGCCTTCCTGTTCCGGCTGGTTGTCGAGAAGGGCGGCGACCGGTATGTCCTGGCCATCAATGTCATCACTTACAAAGCCGTTTTCCTGATCTGCAACAACCTGCTGCAATGGAAGATCGATGACCTCCTGGTGATCATCCTGTTCCTCATGCTCCGGCTGGCCCCGGCCATGACCCGGATGCTGGGGCGCAAGCAAGCGAAGAAGATTGAGCCGCAAACGGGTTGAGGCGTGTGGCGATGGGGACACACGCTTCGTCGACTGCCCTGGAAGGTGGGGGGTTTATGAGCATCAAGCAGGCTATTAAGAACATTGTCCCGGCGCCGGTCTTTTCCGTCATCAGGGACGTGCCATGGGCAATCCGGGACTTCGTCGACCGCGGCTCGAAGGACGAAGTGATGCCGCCGCTGCGGCTGATGCGCGACGGGCCGCGCGGCCGCGAGATCTGGACCCAGAACGGCCAGGAGGCGCTGCGCTTCTACCGCGACGTGCTGGGGCTCGACCGCAGCGCCGTCATGCTGGATATCGGCAGCGGCATGGGGCGCAAGACGATTCCGCTGCTGTCCTATCTCGACAAGAAGGCCCGCTACATCGGCCTCGACATCGACCGGGACCAGGTCCGCTGGTGCAGCCGCAACATCACGCCGCGGAACTTCCAGTTCACCTTCATCCATGTCGACCTGTTCAACAAGTTCTACAATCACTCCGGCGCCATCCCGCCGTCGAAGTTCGTCCTGCCCTTCCCGGACAATTCCTTCGACGTTGTCTCGCTGTGGTCGGTCTTCACCCACATGTATCCGGACGACGTCGCGCATTACCTCTCCGAGATCGGCCGCGTGCTGCGCCCCGGCGGCAAGCTGGCGTCGTCATACTATCTGATCAACGACGACTCCCTGGCCGCTCTGAAGAACGGGAAGACCGACCTGACCTTGTATCCGGGCGACCGCTACTGGACCAACAATCCGAACATCCCGGAGGACCTGACCGCGCTGGACGAGGCCTGGCTGCGCGGCGCCTATGCGGCAGCGGGCCTGACCATCGAGACCGTTCTCCGCGGCGCCTGGACCGGTGCCAAGGTCGATCCGGGCCTGATCAGCATGAACCGGCAGGACATCATCGTGGCGCGGGCCGCGGCCTGAGGCCACGGTCCATTCCTGCCATTTCCCAGAGGTCGTAAACCGATGAGCATCAGCAGCCGTGTCGTTCTCGTCACCGGCGGCGCCGGCTATATCGGCAGCCATGCCTGCAAGGCGCTGGCGGCCGCCGGCTTCGTTCCGGTCGTCGTCGACAACCTGTGCCGCGGCCATCGCGACTTCGTCAAATGGGGCCCGCTCGAGGAGGTCGATATCGGCGACGGCGCGGGGCTCGACCGGGTGATGGCGCAGCACCGGCCGGTGGCGATCCTGCATTTCGCGGCGCTGACCTATGTCGGGGAATCGGTCGGCGATCCCGCGATCTACTACCGCAACAACGTCGCGGGATCGCTGTCCCTGCTCGAGGCGGCCCGGCGCTACGACATCCGCCATATCGTCTTCTCCAGCACCTGCGCCACCTACGGCCTGCCGGAGCGGATGCCGATCGTGGAGGACACGCCGCAGGCGCCGATCCACCCCTATGGCGCATCGAAGCTGATGATCGAGCGCATGCTGGCGGATTTCGCCGCGGCCTACGGCCTGCGCTGGGCGGCGCTGCGCTATTTCAATGCCTGCGGCGCCGACCCCGATGGCGAGGTGGGGGAGCGGCACGACCCCGAGACCCATCTGATCCCGCTGACGCTGATGGCGGCGGCCGGCCGGCTGCCCCATATCCGGCTGCTCGGCAACGACTACCCGACCAAGGACGGCACCTGCATCCGCGACTACATCCATGTCGCCGACCTGGCCGATGCCCATGTCCGAGCCCTGCGCTATCTGCTCGACGGCGGCACGCCGCGAGCCTTCAACCTCGGCACCGGCATCGGCCACACCGTGCTCGACGTGATCCGGACGGCCGAGAGCGTCACCGGCCGGCCGATCCCGGTGGAGCTGGCGCCGCAGCGCTCAGGCGACGCGGCGGAGCTGGTGGCCGACCCGTCCCTCGCGGCGTCGGTCCTCGGGTTCCGCGCCGCCTTCGACCTGGAAGAGTCGATCCGGACGGCCTGGAAGTGGTACCAAAGCGAGATCGGCGGGGCGTGACGCCCGGCGATGCGGCCTCGTCGATGAACGCTTGACGAGGCGGGTGGGACAGCAGACGACACGCCGTCTTCGGTCCGGCGACCGTGCGTGACCAGTTGGACGGATCTGGCGGATCAATGTCGAAGAGATTGGAATCCCGCGTGATGCGGGCCGCGCCTTGGGCGGTCGCTGAGGCGGTATCCAACGCATTGTCTGGTGTGGCCTCGATCTTCGTGGCGGGCTGGTTGCTGGCGCCGGCGGATATCGGCCGCGCCGGCATCGCGATCGGGCTCGTCATGCTGCTCGGCCTGGCGACCGGCCTGGGCATCCAGGAATCCCTGATCCGCCATCGCTCGGTCCATGCCAGCGTCACCGACACCGCCTTCACCGGCCTGATGGTGCTGGGGGGCGCCGGCGTCGCCCTGTGCTGGCTGATCGCCGCGCCGGTCGGCTGGCTGTTCCACGACCCGACGCTGTTCCTGCTGCTCGGCGTGACCAGCTTCCTGCTGTTGCTCAACGCGGTGATGGCGGTGCCGACCGCGCTGCTCACCCGCAAGATGCGGGCGAATGTGCTGACCCGCCGGATGATGCTGTCGCGGATCTCGCAGGTCGTCGTCATCGGCGTCCTCGGCTATTTCGGGGCCGGAGCCTGGGCCATGGTCGGCGGCGTGCTGATCTCCAACGCGCTGTCCGCCATCGTGCTGTGGCGGGCCATGCCGCGGGTGCCGAAGCTGCGCTTCGACTGGGGCGAGTTCCGGTCGCTGGCGTCGTTCGGCGGCTCGATGAGCATCGAGCAGCTTGCGTGGCAGGGCACCACCCGCATCTTTGCGCTGCAGGTGGGCTATTTTCACGGCGCCGTGGCCCTGGGGTACTTCCAGTTCGCCCAGCGGCTGGTGGAGGAGGTCGGCAACCTGATCCAGGGCAATATCGTCCGCTTCGGCCTGTCGTTCTTCGCCGATCTCGATCGCAACGACCGCGACGCGAACCGGGCTTTCCTGACGGCGACGAGCCTGCTCACGGTCGTCGGCGGCGTGCTGTTCATCGGATTGGCCCTGGTGGCGGATGACCTGGTGCCGCTGGCCTTCGGCCAGCAATGGCAGCCCGCGGCCCCGCTGATCCAGATCTTCGCCGCGACCTGGTTCTTCCTGCTGTCGCGGGCGCTGGCCGGGCCGCTGCTGCGGGCCAAGGGGCATCAGAACGTCATCGTCCCCTATGCCCTGGTCGCCTGTGTGATCACCCTGGCCAGCGGCTTCGTCACCGCCGAGCAGGCGCTGTTCATCGTGGTGCTCGGATGGAGCTCCCGCAACCTGGTCTCGCTGCCCTGGGGCTACCTGCTGGTCAGCCGCTATGCCCGGATCCCGGTCCGTGCCCAGCTCCGCTCCATCGTCCGCCCGCTCGCGCCGATGCTGGCGATGACCGCCGTGGTCCTGCTGACCCAGCATCTGCTCGGCGATGCGCCGGCCGTGCTTCGGCTGATGGCGGCGATCCTGGCCGGGTTTGTCACCGCAGGGATCACCGTGCCGCTGTTCAACTGGAAGATGATCCGGGGGCTGCGCGAGACGGTCGGCCGGATGCGGGTCGGGGGCACCAGGGCGTGATGCGAGGGCCCATGCGCCACGGCATTGCCATCTTTCCCGGCTCTATACTATAACCCCGTCGAACTCTCGACGCGGATTGCTATATATCTCTCCGTTTGATCAATAGGGCGAGTCTCTCGGGCTCGGAAGGCGCGGTTCAAGATGCACGGCATGGATTATCTGAAAAGCCGCCTTTCCATCATCGATCAATATATAAAGCCAGGCAGTCGAATTTTATATATCGACTATCCGCTGCACTTCAATGTTGGGGATCTATTGATCCTCAAGGGAACCGAGGCGTTCTTCGAGGATCGGCGGTACGACGTGATCCGTCGTTACTCATATTTCGGCTTTCCATGGCACGAGCGCAACTTCCCGGTGGTGCCGAAGGACGTGACGATCGTGCTGCATGGCGGCGGCAATTTCGGCGACATCTACTATCCGCACCAGCTTCTGCGGCAGAAGATCATCAACCATTATCGCGACCACCGGATCGTGATCTTTCCGCAGACCATGCATTTCAGCGATCCGGCCAAAATGCGCCTGGCCGCCGAAGTCATGGCGCAGCATAAAGACCTGCACTTCCTGGCGCGGGACCAGCGGACCTACGACGTCTTCCGGCGCGAATTCTCGAACAATGCCGAGCTGTGCCCGGACATGGCGCATTTCCTGTGGGGCAAGCTGCCGCGCAAGGCCGCCGGCGCCAGCGGCGGCGGCACGCTGTGGATGATGCGCCGGGACGAGGAGACGGTCGCCATCCCCGAGATGTTCCGCGGCCAGATCGACCAGCCGCTCGACTGGCCGGACTTCACCACCCGCCAGGACCGGCTGATCCAGCTGCTGACCCGCAGGACCGACCAGGTCAACGGCGTGACCGGCCGCAAGCTGGTTCCGGTCGAACCCTTCTGGTACGGCTACAGCGACCGCGTGGTGGCGAAGTCGGTCAAACGGATCCTGGCCTATGACCGGATCGTGACGTCGCGCATGCACGGCCATATCCTGGCCTGTCTCCTGGGGATGAAGACGGTGCTGCTCGACAATTCCTACGGCAAGAATTCGACCTATTTCGAGGCGTGGACCAATCGCGTCGACGATTGCGAGCTGTTTGCGGCGTAGGGACGGGAAGCGATGCAGGTCTCAACGCCCAGGCTGTCGGTCATCATCCCGACCTACAATGTCGAGGACTATGTCAGGGAGGCGGTCGATTCGGTCCTCCGGCAGACTGCCCCGGTGCATGAGATCATCATCGTCGACGACGGCTCGACGGACGGGAGCGGGCGGCTCGTCGACCGGCTGTACGGCGATGTCCCGAACGTCAGGATCCTGCACACCAAGAACTGCGGCCTGGGCGAGGCCCGCAACAATGGGCTAGCGGTCGCCACCGGCGACTTCATCTACTATCTCGACTCGGATGACGTGCTGGACCCGGATTTCGTCCGGTCCTTCTACGACGTGCATGGCCGGCATCCGGAGATCGACCTGTTCTGCTTCTCGACCTTCTCCTTCACCGGCCCGGCGGAGACTGCGGCGAATTCGGTCGAGGTCCGCTACAATCTCGGCCTCGAAGGCCCGTTCCCGAGCGGCGAGGATGCCTTCAACGCCCTGTGCCGGCGGCAGCGCTTCTTTCCCATGGCCTGGATGTATGTTCATCGCCGCTCGGTCTCACGCGACAACGGCATCAGATTCCTGCCCATCCTGCACGAGGATGTCGAATACACGCCACGGCTGTTCATGAAGGCGGGGTTGACCTATCTCAGCAGCAGGGACTTCTACCTCTGGCGCATCCGGCAGAACTCGATCTCCTTCAGCAGGGTGTCCGAACGCCATGTCATCGGCTATGTCCGCTCGATGGAGGCTGTGCAAGGCCTGATCGACGGCCCCGGGCTGAAGCCCGAGACGTACCGGAACCTGCGCCGCTACAAGACCCGCCTGCTGGGCATCGCGATGGGGCTGGTGCGCTCGGGCGATTTCCCGCTCGATCATCCCGAATTTCACACGATCCCGGAGATGGCCCGGCGCCTCGCCTGGACCGATCCCAAGCTGTTCCTGGTCACCCATTGCTTCCCGGCGTTCCAGGCGGCGAAGGCCGCCAAGCGGATGCTGCGCCAGGCCTGGCGCAGCGCCTGACGCCTACGCGCCCGCCGCCTGGTGCAGGGCGCGGCGGACGCCCTCGGCGCAGCGTGGCGGATCAGTGGCCCATGCTCTCCGACACGATCTCGACCACGATCTTGCCGCTCCCGTTGACGCGGAATTCGGGACTCTTGCCCGCCAGCCAGCGCATCTCGATCTTGCCGCCATCGGTGGCGTTCTGGTCCTGCAGGACCGCAAGCTGGTCCGCCTTTTCCTGGTCCCCGGCCCGGGTCAGGCGGGCATGCAGCGACGGGCCCTGGCCGCCGCGGCTGACGATGTAGACCTGGCCGCTGCCCTGGGTCATCGGCTGGTCGAACACCGGCTGCCATTCGCCGCCGGCGACCGTCCGCGTCTCGTTGAACATGCGGAACTGCGTGTCCGGGGTCGTTGCGTTCGAGACGTCGAGGCCGTTCGGCTCGAGCAGCACGCGCTGGGTCGACGGGTTGCCGATATAGACCCGGTCGGCAACGTTCAGCCCCCCCGTCCGGCAATTCTGGAAGCTCGCCTTCATGGCGCCGGAGCTGGGGTCGGTGATCACGAGCTCGGGCACGAAGGTGACGCTGCGGAAATGGGCCCGGGACACGAACTGGCCGCTGTTGTTGGCCACGTCGTCGTCCAGAACCCGTCCCTTCGAGCCCTTGCCGTCGGTGACGAACTCGTCGCCGGTCGAATCGATCCCGGCGAAGTACCGCCCGCCGAAGATCGCCACGTTGCTCTCCTTGCCGGTGGTGATCCACATGGTGCCGCGGGAGGTGATGCTGTTGATGTGGCCCTTGCTGGCCGGATCGGTCCAGACCACCCGGCCCGACTTGGCGTTGCTGTAGAGATAGCAGCCGTTGAAGGACAGCAGGTTGACCGAGCGGCCGAGCACCTCGATGCCGTGGCCGCCACAGGCGCTGAAGCGCGCATTCTGGCAGTCGACCACCAGCTTGGCGCCATACCAGACGCAGCGGTCGAAGCTGACGATCCCGCCGGTGCAGTCGGCGCTGATGGCGATGGCGTCGCCATCGGCCGGCTGCGGCATCCGCACGATGCAGGCGACGAAGCTGGTATCCTCATTGTGCAGCGCCTGCCAGCCCATCGGGCCGGCATAGTTCTCGACCCAGATGTTCTCGTACCGGTTCAGCTGGGCCTTGCCGAGGCCCTTCTGCCAGCCGGTGTCGATGCCGCCGCACTGGCCGTTGCCGTCGACCAGGAAGGCACGCAGCAGCAGCCCGGCGGTGGCCTGCGCGTTGAGCACGAAGCCCTGCGTGCCCGGCTTGGCCTTCAGCCTGGAGCTGCGCCCGTCGCCCGCGATGGCGGGGGCGTGCATCGATTGCTCGCCGTCGGTCCGGTTGGTGCCGAAGCGCAGATTGCCCACCAGATAGGTGCCGCTCGACAGGTAGATGGCCCGGTGGGTGTCGAAGGCCCGTTGGATCGCCTCGGTATCGTCCGTGGCGCCGTCGCCCTGAGCGCCGAACCAGCGGACATCCACGGCACCTCGGGCCAGGCGGATCCACCGGCCGGCCGATGCCGCGCCGCGGAACACCAGCCCGCCATCCTCCTGGGCGTCCGATTTGGCGTCCCAGGCAAACTGGCCGCCGCCGCCGTCGCCCGGGCGGTGATAGCCGAGAGCCAGGACCGCGCCGGAGCCCTCCAGCGCCGCCAGGTCGGCCACAGTCTCAATGCAGGTCAGCGCAACGGTCGCCACAGCAGCCTCCGTCCGGATCGTCTCGTGCTTTAACACCGGCTGATCGCGATTGTGCCACGGCGCCGCCGGCCGCGACCGAATGGCCGGGGAGCGTTCCGTCCTGGCGCGAATCAGCCATGTCGACAACGGCAGGCATCCGCACTAGGTTGCAGCGCCTTCGGCATCGCATTGGTTTCGTGGGGACAAATTTTGGTTCAGGTGGTGGGGACCGATATCGAAGACGTGAAGCTGATCAAGCTGCGCGTGTTCGGTGATGAGCGTGGCCGCTTCTTCGAGACCTGGAGCTTGCAGAAGTTCACCGAAGCCGGGCTGCCGATGAATTTCGTCCAGGACAACCAGGCCAGCAGCGCCGCCGTCGGCACAATGCGCGGCCTGCACTACCAGACGGCGCCGCACGCCCAGGGAAAGCTGATCGGCGTGATCCGCGGCGCGATCTTCGACGTCGCCGTCGACATCCGCCGCGGCTCGCCGACCTTCGGCCGCTCGATCGGGGTGACGCTGACCGCGGAGGAGCCCTCGCGGCTGTGGATCCCGGCCGGCTTCGCCCATGGCTATGTCACGCTCGAGCCGGACACCGAGGTGGTCTATAAGGTCACCTCCGGCTATGCGCCGCAGGCCGAGGGCGGCATCCGCTGGGACGACCCGGCACTCGGCATCGACTGGCCGATTGCACCGGCCGGGATGACCGTCAACGACCGCGACCGCAGCTGGCCGCGCCTCGCCGACGCTCCCGCCCATTTCCACTATGGTGCAGCATGACCATCCTCGTCACCGGCGGTGCCGGCTTCATCGGCTCGGCCCTGGTCCGCCAGCTGGTCGCCGACGGCGAGACCGTCGTCACGGTCGACAAGCTGACCTATGCCGGCAACCTCGACAACCTGGCGGGGCTGGACGCGACCGGCCGGCATCGCTTCGCCCAGGCCGACATCTGCGACGTCGACGCCATGCGGGCGCTGTTCGCCGAGCACCGGCCGGACATCGTCTACCACCTGGCGGCCGAGAGCCATGTCGACCGCTCGATCGACGACCCGCTGGCCTTCGTCCGCACCAATGTCATGGGCACCGCCAGCCTGCTGGATGCGGCGCTGAAATACTGGCGCGGCCTGCCCAAGGGCAACGGCTTCCGCTTCCTGCACGTCTCGACCGACGAGGTCTATGGCGAGCTCGATGCCACCGGCCTGTTCTCCGAGACCAGCCCGTACCAGCCGAACTCGCCCTATTCCTCCAGCAAGGCCGGCTCCGACCACCTGGCCCGGGCCTGGCACCGCACCTACGGCCTGCCGGTGATGGTGTCGAACTGCTCGAACAACTACGGGCCGTACCAGTATCCGGAGAAGCTGATCCCGGTCGTCACCCTCAACGCGCTCGAGGGCAAGGCGCTGCCGATCTACGGCCGCGGCGAGAATGTCCGCGACTGGATCCATGTCGACGACCACGCCGCCGGGCTGCGGGCGATCATCGCCAAGGGCCGCCCGGGCGAGACCTATCTGGTCGGCAGCCGGTCGGAGCGCACCAACATCGACCTGGTGCGCCAGATCTGCCGGATCCTGGACGAGCTGCAGCCGGCGGCGCAGCCCTATGAGAGCCTGATCACCCATGTCACCGACCGGCCGGGCCACGATGCCCGCTACGCCATCGACCCGACCAAGGCCGAGACCGAGCTGGGCTGGCGGCCGAAGCACAGCCTGGAGCAGGGGCTGCGGGAGACGATCGCCTGGTACATCGCCAACCGGGACTGGTGTGCGCGGGCCGGCGAGCGCAGCCGCATCGGCCTCGGGCACGCCGCATGACGCTCGTCATCCTCGGCGCCGGCGGCCAGGTCGGGCGCGAGCTGTCTGATCTGGCCCGGGCGCGGGGCCTCGACGTGCGGGCGTTCGCGCGGTCGGAGGTCGACATCACCGACGCCGCCGCGGTCGCCGCGGCCCTGCGCGGTGCCGATTTCGTCGCCAACTGCGCCGCCTACACCGCGGTCGACAAGGCCGAGACCGACCGTGACCAGGCCTTCGCCGTCAACGCCACCGGGCCCGGCGTGATCGCCACGGCCTGCGCCGAGGCGGGAGCGGCCCTGCTGCACATCTCGACCGACTATGTCTTCCGCGGCGACGGCGAGCGGCCGTGGCGCGAGGACGACCCGATCGCGCCGCTGTCGGTCTATGGCGAGAGCAAGGCGGCGGGCGAGGCGGCGGTGCGGGCGGCGCTGCCGCGCCATGTCATCCTGCGCACCGCCTGGGTCTTCGCGGCCCATGGCCACAACTTCGTGCGCACCATGCTGCGGCTCGGCGCCGAGCGGCCGGAGCTGCGCATCGTCGCCGACCAGCGCGGCGGCCCGACCCCGGCGGCCGATATCGCCGCCGCGATCCTCGCGATCCGCGAGCGCGCCTTGGCGCCCGGCTTCGACGGCTGGGGCACCTACCATCTCGCCGGCGCCCCGGCCACGACCTGGCACGGCTTCGCCGCAGCGATCTTCGCCGAGAAGGGCGGTGCCGCCCCGGTGCTGCACGCGATCGTGACCTCGGACTACCCGACCCCGGCACGACGGCCGTCGAATTCGGTGCTGGATTGCGGCAAGATCGGCCGGGTGTTCGGGGTGGCGCAGCCCGATTGGCGGCGCGCGCTCTCTGCCATGGTACGGACGCAATAGCGACGCAGAAAAGGATGGGCCGGGGGGCCGGGGTCTGTGTGGGGGTTGATGCGTGGCTGACGTGCTGGTGATCGGGCGGTCGAGCTTTCTCGCCGGCAGCTTCATCGACGCCCATGGCGCCGGCGGCCTCCGCCACGCCGCCTGGGCCGATGTGGCGCGACCCGAGACCTTCGACGGCATCGGCTGCGTCGTCAATTTCGCCCTCGACCCGCGCTACATGCGCGAGGCCTATGACCCGGCGCTCGACTGCGACCGCACCCTGGCCGAGGCGATCGGCCGGGCCCAGCGCGACGGCCGCATGCCGGCGGATGCGCATGTGGTGATGATCAGCACGCGCAAGGTCTACGGCCCGGCCGGGGACCAGCCGCTGGTCGAGACCCGGGTGCCGGCGCCGCAGGACGCCTATGGCCGCAACAAGCTGGTGACCGAGGGCCTGCTGCGGGACCGGTTCGGTCCGAACCTCACCATCCTGCGCCTGTCCAACGTCTTCGGCTTCGAGGACGTGCCCGGCCGCCGCACCTTTCTCGGCATGCTGCTGCGGTCGCTGCGCGAGGAAGGGGTGATCCGCTACGACCTCAACCCCTTCACGCCGAAGGACTTCCTGCCGGTCGAGGCGTTCGCCGCGGCTCTGGTCAAGGTGGTGGCGGCACGCCCCGGCGGGCTGTTCAACCTCGGCTCCGGCGTGGCGCTCGAGATCGGCTGGCTGGCGATGTGGATCCTCGAAGGCTACGGCCGCGGCAGCCTCAGCATCATCGATCCGTCCATTCGAGATGCATTCACGATGGATGTTGACCAATTCGTCGCGCGCTTCGGCCCGGTCGCCGATCGCGACGGTATCCGTGCGGCCTGCCTGGCCATTGGAAGGAGACTTGGGGGTTGAACAAGATCGTCATCACCGGGGCCGCGGGCTTCCTGGGCTCGCACCTGGCCGACCTGTTCGTGGCACGGTACCCGGAGGCCCGCTTCGTCTTCTTCGACAAGATGACCTATTCGGCGGATATCGAGAACATCGTGCACCATCTGCACGACCGCCGGCGCCAGCTTCTGGTCGGCGACATCTGCGATCCGGAGTTCTGCCGCCAGGCGACGGCGGGGGCCGATCTGGTGATCCACGCCGCGGCCGAAAGCCATGTCGACCGGTCGTTCATGAACGCGACGCGCTTCGTCCACACCAACGTCTTCGGCACCCACACGCTGCTGGAGGCCTGCCGCATCAACCAGGTGCCGCGGATCATCCACGTCTCGACCGACGAGGTCTATGGCGAGGTGCTGGAGGGCGAGGTCGACGAGGACACCATCCTCAACCCGACCAACCCCTATTCGGCCTCGAAGGCGGCGGCGGAAATGATGGTCCGCAGCCTGATCCATTGCTACCGGATGCCGATCCTGATGATCCGCGGCAACAACATCTTCGGCGCCCGCCAGTATCCGGAGAAGATCATCTCCCGCTTCTGCCTGCGCCTGGTGCGGGGAGAGAAGCTGCCGATCCACGGCAATGGCAGCAACGTCCGTCACTACCTGGCGGCGCAGGACATGGCCGAGGCGATCGCCCTGATCAACGAGGTTGGAAAGATCGGGCAGGTCTACAACATCGGCTCGGACGAGGAGTACACCAACCTCCAGGTCACCCGGATGATCTGCGACGCCTTCGGCGTCGAGATGCAGGAGGTGGTCGAGTTCGTCGAGGACCGGCCGTTCAACGACCGGCGCTACTCGATCTCCTCCAACAGGCTGCGCAACCTGGGCTGGGCACCGCGGCGCCGCTTGTCCGAGGAGATCCCGGCCATTGCCAAATGGTATCGCGACAACGCCAAGCGCTACGAGTGGGACGAGGTGTGATGGGCTGAGGCGACAGCGCCCGGCCTTCCGGCCGGGCGCCTCGCAGGGATCAGGACGGGTCGACCCAGAAGGTGTCGGGGTGATAGACCCCGAAATGCGCCCCCGGGTCCCAGGAGAAGATGCCCTTCTCCGGCACGTTGTGCAGCCGGACCTTGACCACGACCGGCTGCAGCACGCCCTGCACCGTGCCGATCGAGGTCACCTCGTCCGACTGGATCTTCAGCATCTCGCGGACGATGGCGTCGCGGCGGGCCGTGTCGGTGGTGCCGCGCCATTCGTCGTACAGCGCCATCAGCGTCTCGCCGAACGCGACATCCGGCTTCTCGCCGGCGCCGCCGCCGGTCTGCACATACTGGCCCCATTTCGGATATTGCAGCCAGTTCTGGTCGACCGGCGCCAGCTCCGACGGCACCGTCGTCGGCGTGATCAGGCCGTTGTCCATGCCCATCCACACCGACATGACCGTGTCGCCGGCGAAGATCCGCTGCAGGAACACGTCCCGCTGCGACTGGGCGGTGTGCAGCGCCACGCCGATCTTGGCCCAGCTCTCCCGGACCAGCTGCAGGATGTCGGCCTCGAGGCTGCGCTCGCCGGCGCTCTCGACCACGATCTCCAGCCGCTTGCCGTTCGGCATCAGCCGGATGCCGTCGCCGTCGCGCTTGGTCAGGCCGATCTCGTCCAAGAGCGCGTTGGCCTTGTCGAGGTCGAGCTGGGTCCATTCCGTCGCCAGCGCGGCATCGTAGAAGGGCGACTCCGGCAACACCGTGTTCTGGCTCGGACGGGCCTGGCCGAAGAACACGGTCTGGTTGATCTCGTCGCGGTCGATCGCCAGCGACAGGGCGCGGCGGAAGCGGACGTCGCGGTTCAGCGCCCGCCAGTCGGCGTCGTTGCAGTTCAGGTTCGGATAGAGGGCGACTTCGGAGCCGAGCGCAGTCGGCCACAGCCGCACCTTGTAGCCGCCCGCCTGCTCCCCGGCCTTGAGGAAGCTGATGTTGTCGAAGCGCAGGCCGCGGGCCTGCAGGTCGGCCTCGCCGGTGCCGGCCTTGGCCGGGATCAGCGAGCCCTCGACCACGTTGACGACGACGCGGTCGAGATAGGGCAGCTGCCGGCCCTGGCCGTCGACCCGGTGGTAATACGGGTTGCGGACGAAGACGAAGCGCTCGGCCGGGGCCTTGGTGGTGTTGATCCAGGGCTCCAGCACCGGCAGCTCCGGATTGGCCGAATCGATCAGCTTGCTGCGCTGGGTGTACAGCGCCACCCAGTTGCGGGCGCCGGCCTGCTTGGCCAGGGCCTCGAGCGCCGCGGCGTCGGTGTATTTCTTGTGGAACTGCTTCAGGTAATGCGCCGGCGCGAAGATGTAGAGCGGGGTCGCCCCGGCGATCGACGGCAGGAAGTCCGGGTTCGGCTTGGACCAGGAGTAGCGCACGGTCTGCGCGTCCGGGAACTCGACCTTCGGCAGCTCGCCATCGACCAGCAGTCGTGAATCCGGGCCGTAGGGCATCAACTCCTTGTCCAGCGACACGTCCTCCCAGAAGTAGCGGAAGTCGTCGCTGGTGAAGGGCTGGCCGTCGGACCATTTGTGGCCCGGCCGCAGATGCAGGGTGAACACCTTCTCGCCGTCGACATCGACCGATTCCAGGATGTCCGGATGCAGCTTGAAGTCGGTGCCGTAGCCGACCAGCCGGGCGTAGCTGTAGGTGTTCATGATGCGGATGTCGCGGGCGCGGCCGGCCATCCAGGCGATCTCGCCGCCCGGCTTGCCCGGCTCCTTCTGCTCCGCCGCCAGGTCGACCACCAGCGGCGCCTGCGGCACGCGCTCGGCCACCGGCGGCAGCTTGCCGGCCGCGACGTCCTGCTCATACATCGGCGTCTCGACCAGCGGCGCGGCGCCGGCCGGGACGGCAACAGCCAGCACAGCGGCCGCCGCCGCTGCTGCGAAACGAAGAATCCAGGTCATCTGCCTACCCTGTTGTGGGTTCCCACCCTGTTGCGGGTTGTGGTCGTTTCCCTCGAAGATCGGCAGTATCCGCTGCAAAGGGGCGGATTGTGAAGCCGGACATTTGGGGCAGGACAGCAGTCCGAGCCCGGGCGAGAGGTCGGGTCAGCCCTGTAGCGGCCGGATCCGCAGCGCCTCCTCGGCCACGACCTGCTCCTCGTCGGTCGGGATGACGAGCACGGGGATGCCGCCGCCGGGCGCCACGCCGAGCCAGCCGAGCCGCTCGCAGATCCGGGCGCGGATCTCCGGCTGGTGCTCGCCGATGCCGGCGGTGAAGACCAGGGCGTCGAGCCCGCCGAGCGTGACGGCGAGCGCCGCGACCGCCTGGGCGATGCGGAAGGTGAAGATGTCGACCGCCTCGCGCGCCGCGGGGTCGGCGCTGGCCAGCAGCTCGCGCGTGTCGCCGCTGATCCCGGACAGGCCGAGCAGCCCGGCGCGGTGATACAGCAGGTCCTCGACCTCCGCGACTTTCATCCCGCCGGGGCCGAGCAGATGCAGCAGCACGCCGGCGTCCAGCGCCCCGGGCCGCGTCGCCATCGGCACCCCGTCGAGGGCGGAGAAGCCCATCGTGGTCTCGACGCTGACGCCGTCCTTGAGGGCGCACAGGCTGGCGCCGCTGCCGAGATGGGCGACGACCACACGGCCGGCCGCGATCTCCGGATGGTCGCGGCGCAGCGCATCGGCGATGAACCGATAGGACAGGCCGTGGAAGCCATAGCGCTTGATGCCGCGGTCGTGCAGCGGCCGGGGCAGGGCGAAGCGGCGCACCCGGTCCTCGTGCCCGGCATGGAAGGCGGTGTCGAAGGACGCGGTCTGGACGATGCCGGGCCGCAGCGCGCCCATCGCCTGGATCAGGCGCAGCGCCGGCGGCTGGTGCAGCGGCGCCAGCGGCACCAGGGCCTGCAGCTGCCCGAACACCGCCTCGGTGATGCGGACCGGGCCGGTAAAGGCCTCGCCGCCATGCACCACCCGATGCCCGGCCAAGGCGAGGCCGCCGAGACCCAGCCGGTCGTCCAGCACGCTCAGGCAGCCGCCGAGCACGGCCTGCAGGTCGTCCGCACCCGCGACGCCGATCTCGATCGTATCGGAAACGGCCTCCGCTTCCAGCTTCAACGCCGGCGGCCGTCCTTTCAGGTCGAGCACGGCCTTGGCGCGGCGCACCGCCCGGCCGCCGCGCGCCTCGAACAGGCCGAGCTTGATCGACGACGAACCGGCGTTGAGGGCCAGGATCTCCATGTCAATCGAACGATACCGCGGCGCCACGGCCGGGCCAGCTCCAATCGGCGATGTCGGGCATGTCGCGGCCGTGCTGCCGGACATAGTCGTGATGCTCGGCCAGCCGATCCTGGAACCGGCGCCGGGCCCGGTCGGCGTCGGCGCCGAGCTGCGGCAGCCGGTCGAGCGCGGCGATCGCCAGGTGGAAGCGGTCCAGCTGGTTCAGCACCACCATGTCGAAGGGCGTGGTCGTCGTGCCCTCCTCGCGATAGCCGCGGACATGGAAATTGTCGTGATTGGTCCGCTTGTAGGTCAGGCGGTGGACCAGCTGCGGATAGCCGTGGAAGGCGAAGATCACCGGCCGGTCATGGGTGAACAGCGCGATGAAATCTTCCTCCGGCAGTCCGTGCGGATGCTGTTCCTTCGGCTGCAGCGCCATCAGGTCGACGACATTGACGAGGCGGATGCGCAGCGCCGGCAGCTGCTCGCGCAGCAGCGACACGGCGGCGACCGCCTCCAGCGTCGGCACGTCGCCGGCGCAGGCCAGCACCACATCGGGGTCGCCGTCGCCTTCGTTGCCGGCCCAGCCCCAGCGGCCGATGCCGGCCCGGCAATGGCTGGCGGCCTGGTCGATGTCCAGCCATTGCGGCGCGGGCTGCTTGCCGGCGATGATGACGTTGATCCGGTCATAGGTGCGCAGGCAGTGGTCGGTGACCCACAGCAGCGTGTTGGCGTCCGGCGGCAGGTAGATCCGGACGATGTCGGCCTTCTTGTTGACGACATGGTCGATGAAGCCCGGGTCCTGGTGGCTGAAGCCGTTGTGGTCCTGCCGCCAGACATGCGAGGTCAGCAGATAGTTCAGCGACGAGATCGGCTGCCGCCATTCGAGCTCCCGGGTGACCTTCAGCCACTTCGCATGCTGGTTCACCATCGAATCGACGATGTGGATGAAGGCCTCGTAGCAGGAGAACAGGCCGTGCCGGCCGGTCAGCAGATAGCCTTCCAGCCAGCCCTGGCACAGATGCTCGCTCAGCACCTCCATTACCCGGCCCTCATGCGCCAGGTGGACGTCCTCGGGCAGGATGTCCTCCATCCACACCCGGTCGGTCGCCTCGAACACGGCGTCGAGCCGGTTGGATGAGGTCTCGTCCGGGCCCATCAGGCGGAAGGTCTCGGGGTTCTGCCGGATGACGTCGCGCAGCAGCTGGCCCATCGCCTTCGTCGCCTCCCCGCGGCTGCCGCCGGGGGCCGGCACGTCGAGGGCGAAGCTGCGGTAGTCGGGGACCTCCAGCTCCTGCCGCAGCCGCCCGCCATTGGCATGCGGGTTGGCGCCCATGCGGCGATCGCCCTGCGGGGCCAGCGCCTGCAGCTCCGGCGCCAGCCGGCCGTCCCGGTCGAACAGTTCCTCCGGCCGGTAGCTGCGCATCCAGGCCTCGAGCTGGGCAAGATGCGCCGGCTTGTCGGCGAGGCCGGACAGCGGCACCTGATGCGACCGCCAGAAGCCTTCGGTCTTCAGCCCGTCGACCATCTTCGGCCCGGTCCAGCCCTTGGGCGTGCGCAGGATGATCATCGGCCATTGCGGCCGGGCCATGCCGTTGGTCCGCGCGGCCTCCCGGATCTCGCGGATGCGGTCGACGACGATGTCGAGGGTGGCCGCCATGGCCTGATGCGTCGGCGTCGGGTCCGAACCTTCGACGAAATAGGGCTCGTAGCCGAAGCCCTGGAACAGCCGCAGCAGTTCCTCGCCGGTCATGCGGCCGAGGATGGTCGGGTTGGCGATCTTGTAGCCGTTGAGGTGCAGGATCGGCAGCACCGCGCCGTCGGTCTTCGGATTCAGGAACTTGTTCGAGTGCCAGGACGCCGCCAGCGGCCCGGTCTCGGCCTCGCCGTCGCCGATAACGCAGGCGGCGATCAGCTCCGGATTGTCGAAGGCGGCGCCATAGGCATGGGCCAGGGCGTAGCCGAGCTCGCCGCCCTCATGGATCGATCCCGGCGTCTCCGGCGCGGCATGGCTGGGGATGCCGCCGGGGAAGGAGAACTGCCGGAACAGCCGGCGCATCCCCTCACGGTCGCGCCCGATCTCCGGATAGATCTCGGAATAGATGCCTTCCAGCCAGGTGTTGGCGACCACCGCCGGCCCGCCATGGCCGGGGCCGCAGATGAAGATCATGTCGAGATCGTCGCGGGCGATCACGCGGTTGAGATGGGCGTAGATGAAGTTCAGCCCGGGCGTCGTGCCCCAATGGCCGAGCAGCCTGGGCTTGACGTGCTCGATCGCCAGCGGCCGTTCCAGCAGCGGATTGTCGAGCAGATAGATCTGCCCGACCGACAGGTAGTTCGCCGCGCGCCAATAGGCGTCAAGCCGCTCCAGCACCTGATGATCCGGCATCGCTTCCATCCCTGCTGTCGGCTGAGGTCTCATGGCAGCAATGGAAGCAACCGCGGTTTTGGTCCGCCGCAGCGGCTGATTTTTAGGAGGTTCCGCCCCTACAGCGACGCGACCGAGGCGCGCGCCACCAGCCGGGTCGGGATCACCCGGTGGCGCGCCGGGCCGGCATAGCCCTTCAGCCGCGACACCAGCAGCTCGGCCACGGCCGTGCCGAGCTGGTGCACCGGCTGGTCGATGACGGTGACCGGCGGGCTGGTGACGCTGGTCCAGTCGGCGTCGTGGAAGGTGATCAGCGACAGGTCGTCGGGGATCGCGACGCCGAGCTCGCGCGCGACCTTGAAGATTTCGAGCGCGATCACGCTGTCGGAGGCCAGGACCGCGGTCGGCGGCTCGGGTGAACGCAGCAGGTCGATCGCCAGCGCTCGCGTCTTCTCGCGGCCGATCGCCCCCAGGCGAACGGCCGGCGACGGAACCCGGGCCTGCTCGCAGGCGCCGAGAAAGCCTTCGACACGGTATCGGACCGACGCGGTGTGGATGTCGGCCAGGTCGCGATAGGCGTGCTCCGGCGTATCGCAGGCGGTGACGTAGGCGAGGCGACGATGGCCGTGCCCGATCAGCAGGCGGGTCGCGGCCTCGGCCGCCTCGCGGTCGTCGACCGTGACCGTGTCGACGGCCAGCTCCGGGATGGCGCGGTCGAGCAGGGCGAGCGGCCGGCCGGAGCGCCGGAGATCCCTGAGGTGATCGATCTCGCGCGAGCGGGAGGGCGCGACGATCAGCCCGTCCACACGCTTGGCCACCAGGGTCCGGACGGCGTCCTTTTCGGCCGCGATGTCCTCGCCGGAATTGGCCAGGATCACGGTGTAGCCGGCGGCGCGCGCGACATCGGTGATGCCGCGGACGGCGGCGCTGAAGAACGGGTTCTCGATGTCCCCGACCACCACCCCGATTGCGCCGGACCGGCCCGTGGTCATGCTGCGCGCCAGCTCGTTGGGCCGGTAGTCCAGCGCCTTCGCCGCCGCCCGCACCTTGTCGCGCACCGTGTCGCTGACGACACCGTAGCCGCCGAGCACCCGGGCCGCCGTGGCCTTCGAGACCCCTGCCGCCCGGGCGACGTCGGCGACGGTGACGGACGGCTTCGCGGGCGGTGGCGGTTCCATCGGGCTGCTCTACAGGAGAGATTGACGGGCGGTCAACGTGGCTCTAACAATTTTGGAGAGAGACCGGTCTCAATTATAAAGAGACCGGTCTCTCAAAGAAAGAGATCGGTCTCAATGGCCGAAATGAATGAGGCTCGGTGCGATTCCGGGCCATGGGCAGGCTGAAGAAACACGCAACGGAGGGAGACATGAGGAGATTTACGGCGATGCTGACGACGGGGATCCGGGCGCTGGCCTTCATGCTGGCTTTGGGCGGCTGGATCGCCGGCCCGGCCCTGGCCGAGACCAATGCCTACGGCCTGATCGATCCGAATGTGATCAGCGTCGGCACCATGGGCGACGCCAAGCCCTACACCTTCATGACGGCGGACGGGCAGTTCACCGGCTTCGACATCGAGCTGTTCCTCAACGTGGCCGAGCGGATCGGCTTCAAGAAGGACCAGGTCGTCTTCACCGGCCAGGAGTTCTCCGCGCTGATGCCGTCGGTCGCGAATGGCCGCTTCGACGTGGCGGTGGCGGCGATCGGCACCACCGAGGCGCGCAAGAAGACGGTCGATTTCTCCGACGGCTATCTGGCCGGCTACCTGTCGATCCTGACCGCCGATCCGAAGATCACCGATGCCGGCCAGCTCGCCGGCAAGCGCCTCGGCGTGGTCCAGGGCACGCTGCAGGAGATCTATGCCACCAAGAATTTCACCGCGACCGACCTGGTGAAGTTCCCCGACAACAACTCCGCCGTTGCCGCGCTCAACAACGGCACGGTCGACGCCCATTTCCTCGATTACGAGGCGGCCAAGGACTACACCGGCCGCTATCCCGCGCTGAAGGTCGCCGTCAACATCCCCAGCTTCGACGCCCCGGCCGGCTTCGTCATCCGCAAGGGCAACGACGCGCTGCGCACCGCGCTGAACCAGGGGCTGCACGCAGCGATGCAGGACGGCACCTGGAAGGTGCTCTACGAGAAGTGGTTCCCGGGCTCGCCGATGCCGGACGACTACCTGCCCAAGAAGTAACCCGCACCTGCCGCCGCCGACCCGGAAGAAGACCGCTCCGCATGGACTGGATCGAAACCCTGCGCCGCAGCTTCCTCGACTGGGACGCGATGGGCGAGGTGCTGCCCATGATGATCGCGGTCGGGCTGAAGAACACGCTGATCCTGGCCTTCGCCTCGACCGTGCTCGGCATCGCCATCGGCATGGCGCTCGCGATCATGGGCATCTCGCGCTCGCCCTGGCTGCGGATCCCGGCGCGGATCTACACCGATGTCTTCCGCGGGCTGCCGGCGATCGTCACCATCCTCCTGATCGGGCAGGGCCTGGCCCGGGCGGGGCGGGAGATCTTCGGGCCGTCGCCCTATCCGCTCGGCATCCTCGCCCTCGGGCTGATCGCCGGCGCCTATATCGGCGAGATCTTCCGCTCCGGCATCCAGAGCGTCGATCGCGGCCAGATGGATGCCTGCCGGGCGCTCAGCATGAGCTACGGCCAGGCGATGCGGCTGATCATCGTGCCGCAGGGCATCCGGCGGGTGCTGCCCGCCCTGGTCAACCAGTTCATCGGCAATGTGAAGGATTCCAGCCTGGTCTACTTCCTGGGCCTGCTGGCGTCGGAGCGCGAGATCTTCCGCATCGGCCAGGACCAGGCGGTCGTCACCGGCAACCTGTCGCCGCTGCTGCTGGCCGGCGTGTTCTACCTGCTGGTCACCGTGCCGCTGACCCATCTGGTCAACTGGATCGACACCCGGCTGCGCGTCGGCCGCAGCCTGTCCGGGGCGGGAACCAGCGGCCTGGTCGAGGTCGGCGAGCTCAAGGGCGCCGTCGAGCGAGGCGCCGAAGCGGACACCCGGTTCAGCGGCGGCAGCCTCAGCGTGCGCGGCCTCAGCATGGCCTATGGCGAGCATCAGGTGCTGACGGATGTCGATCTCACCGTGCCGGCCGGATCGGTCACATGCGTCATCGGCCCGTCCGGCTCCGGCAAGTCGACGCTGCTGCGCTGCCTGAACCGGCTGGTGGAGGTCAAGGGCGGCGACATCCTGCTCGACGGCGACAGCATCCTCGGCATCAAGCCGGACCGGCTGCGCCGCCGGATCGGCATGGTGTTCCAGCAGTTCAACCTGTTCCCGGACCACACCGCTCTGGAGAACGTCGCGCTGTCGCTGACCCGGATCAAGCGCATGAAGCGGGACGCGGCCGACCGCATCGCCAAGGCGCGGCTGGCCGAGGTCGGGCTGGCCGGCCGACAGCATCACCGCCCGTCGCGGCTGTCGGGCGGCCAGCAGCAGCGCGTCGCGATCGCCCGGGCGCTGGCGATGGAGCCCGAGGTCATCCTGTTCGACGAGGTCACCAGCGCGCTCGACCCGGAGCTGGTGAAGGGCGTCCTCACTTTGATGGCCGATCTCGGCCGCCGCGGCATGACCATGGTGGTCGTCACCCATGAGATGGGCTTCGCCCGGCGCGTCGCCGACCAGGTGGTGTTCATGGATGAAGGCCGGGTGGTCGAGGCCGGGCCGCCCGAGGCGATCTTCGACCGGCCGCAGAGCGAGCGGCTCAAGCGCTTCCTGGCGGAAGTCCTCTAATCCAGGCGGAAGAGTGATGAACAGCAAGGTCTCGAAGGTCGTCGTCATCGGCGCCGGCATCTTCGGCGTCTCCACCGCCGTCCAGCTCGTCCGGCGCGGCGTGGCGACCGTACTGGTGAATGACGGCCCGGTCGCGAACGGCGCTTCCGGCCGCTCGCTGTCCTGGCTCAACTCGTCGCGCTGGCGCTCGGACGCCTATCACCGGCTGCGCATGGCCGGCCTCGACCGCTACCGGACCCTGGCCCATCAGCATCCCGGGGCCGACTGGCTGCGATTCGACGGCGGCCTGACCTGGGACGCCGACGACCACGGCAACCGGATCGAGGCGGCCTATCGGCATGAGGTGTCGCTGGCCTATGACGCGCAGCATCTCTCGGCCGCGCAGGTGCCCGCTGTGACGCCCGGCGTCGATGTCTCTGCGATCACGCCGCAGGGGGCGATCTTCAACCCAGGCGAAGGCTGGGTCGACCTGCCGAGCCTGATCCGCCTGCTGGTGCAGGAGTTCCTGGATCGGGGCGGCCGGCTGATCACCGAGGCCGGGGCGGCGCGCGTGATCATCGAGGGCGGCCGTGCCGTCGGCGCGGCGACGGCGAAGGGAGGGGAGGTCCGGGCGGATGCCGTCCTGCTCGCCACCGGCCCGGCGGTCCCTCGGATGGCGGCCGAGGCCGGGCAGAGGATCGACGACGGCACGCCGGTGTCGCTGCTGGTGACGACGAAGCCGGTCGACGCGCCGCTGAAGGCCGTGCTGAACACGCCGCGGGTGGCGATCCGCCCTGCGCCCGGCGGCGCCTTCGCGCTCGATTCGGCCTGGTCGGAGGAAGAGGTCGAGATCCGCCCGGACGGGACCTACGGAGTGAGGCACGAGACCGTCGACGGCCTGCTGGCGGAGGCCTCGAAGGTGCTGGCGGGCAACCCGAAGCTCGAGCTCGACCGCTATGGCGTGGGCCGCAAGCCGATCCCCGGCGACGGCGACCCGGTGTTCGGCGAGTTGCAGACGATCCCGGGCTATTTCGTCGCCTTCAGCCACAGCGGCGCAACGCTCGGGCTGATCGCCGGCGAGCTGCTGGCCTTCGAGATCGCCACCGGCGAGCGGCACCCGATGCTGGCCCCGTTCCGGCCGGAGCGGTTCCTGACCGGGTCCCGATAGAGGCCGCGGGCGATCGATCCCGGCGGGCGTGCAGGGCCGTGCCGGGATCGAGCCAGCCGATTTTGCAGTCTCGGCACCATCATCAAAACCCGATTGCCAATTTGAGTTAGTTAGATTAACTAACTTTAAAAGATCGTGCCAGAGCGGGTTGGAGGCGAAGTGGCGGATATCGTTGTCGGCGTCGATATCGGGGGGACCAAGACGCAGCTGGTCGTGGCGCGGGGCGGCATCACCCTGGCCGACACGACCGGCATGACCGGAAGCTGGCGCCGCCATCGCCCCGAGGAGGATGCGGCGGCGCTGGTTGCCATGGTTCGCGAGGCGGCGGGCGGCGCCGACCCGGCCGCCATCGTGGTCGGCGCGCATGGCTGCGACAGCACCGAGCAGTGCCGGGCGTTCCAGGCGCTGATCGCGGCCCGGACAGGCGGCGCGGTGCTCGTGCTCAACGATTCCGAGCTGCTGCTGCCGGCGGCCGGCCAGGCCACAGGCATCTCCGTCATCGCCGGCACCGGCTCGATCGCCGTCGCCCGACTGCCTGGCGGCGCGATGCTGACGGCGGGGGGCTGGGGGTGGTTCCTCGGCGACGAGGGCAGCGCCAGCGGCCTGGTGCGGGACGCCGCCCGGGCGGTGCGGGACGCGCTGGACCGGGGCCAGGCCCTGGATCCGCTGGCGCAGACGCTGCTCGAAATCCTCGACATCGACGACCCGGTGCGGATCGGCAAGACCCTGGCCGCCGAAGGCAGCGCCGCCGGGATAGGCCGCCACGCGCCCGCCCTGTTCGCCGCCGCGGAAGGCGGGTCGGAGCTCGCCCGCACCGTGATCCAGGCGGGCGGCCAGGCCCTGGCCCTGTTGGTCCGGCGGCTGGTGGACCGGGGGGCGGAGGGCGGCTGCGTGGTCGCCGGCGGCGGCGTGATCACGCGCCAGCCGCGGCTGATGCGAGCCTTCGAGGAGGCAGTGGCCGAGCAGGTGCCGGGGTGGACCGTGACGCTGCTGACCACGCCGCCGGCCTTCGGGGCGATCCGCCTGGCGGAAAGCCTGGTCCGGGGCGAGCTGCCGCCGCAGCTGCCGCGGCCGGCAATACCTGCACCCGTTCTGCCGGACAGCGATCGGAGGATGCGATGACGGCGACTGACGCGGCGCCCGCCCGGCGCCATCCGACCTCGTCCGGGCTGCGGATCATCCCGGCGCGATACTGGGGCCAGCGGCTCGTCGCCGCCCTGCTGATGGCGGTCGTCCTGGGCTTCGCCGTCCTGGTCGCCAGCAGCCGGAACGTGCAGTGGAACGCGATCCTCCCCTATCTGTTCGACCCGACGATCCTGGACGGCATCCGGCTGACCCTGGTGTTCACCGTCCTGGCCATGGCGATCAGCATCCTGGCCGGGATCGTGCTGGCGATGATGCGGCTGGCGTCGAACCCGATCCTGTCGGGCTTCGCCGGCTTCTACATCTGGTTCTTCCGCGGCACGCCGCTGCTGGTGCAGATCATCTTCTGGTTCAACATCCAGCTGTTCATCCCGGCGATCGACATCGGGCCGCTGCATGTCGAGACCAACGCGCTGATCTCGGCCTTCACCGCCGCCCTGCTGGCGCTCAGCCTGAACGAATCCGCCTATGTGGCGGAGATCGTCCGCGGCGGCCTGCTGGCCGTCGACAAGGGCCAGAGCGAGGCGGCGACGGCGCTGGGCTACACCCCGTTCCAGACCCTGACCCGGATCGTGCTGCCGCAGGCGCTGCGCGTCATCATCCCGCCGATCGGCAACCAGACCATCTCGATGCTGAAGACCACCTCGCTGGTCTCGGTGGTGGCGGCGCAGGACCTGCTGACGCGGGTCCAGAACATCTACGCCAAGAACTTCCTGATCATCGAGCTGCTGATCGTCGCCAGCATCTGGTACCTGGTGCTGACCACGGTCGCCTCGATCGGCCAGTCCTGGATCGAGCGGCGCCTGGGCCGCAGCGACCGGGCGCCAGCCAAGGCCCGCCGGATCCTCGGCGCGGCGGGGAGGCAGGGCTGATGGGCGCTGCGGGACAGGACGCGGCGCGGCCGATGGTCGAGGCGATCGGCGTGCGCAAGGCCTTCGACAGCCTGCAGGTGCTGTCGGGCATCGACCTGACCATCCGCAAGGGCGAGGTCGCCTGCATGCTGGGCCCGTCCGGCAGCGGCAAATCGACCTTCCTGCGCTGCATCAACCATCTGGAGAAGGTCAGCGGCGGCGAGATCCTGGTCGATGGCGAGCTGATCGGCTACCGCCGCCGGAGCGACCGCCTGTACGAGCTGAAGGCCGCCGAGCTGGCCCGCCAGCGCCGTGACATCGGCATGGTGTTCCAGCGCTTCAACCTGTTCCCGCATCTCGACGTGACCGAGAACATCGTCCAGGCGCCGGTGCTGATCCGCGGCGAGCCGCGTGCGAACGCCGTCGCCCGGGCCCGGGCGCTGCTGGAGATGGTCGATCTCGGCGACAAGGCCCAGGCCTATCCGCAGCAGCTGTCGGGCGGCCAGCAGCAGCGGGTGGCGATCGCCCGGGCGCTGGCCATGCGCCCGAAGCTGATGCTCTTCGACGAGCCGACCTCGGCCCTCGACCCGGAGCTGGTGGGCGAGGTGCTGGCGGTGATGAAGCGCCTGGCCGCCGAGGGCATGACCATGCTGGTCGTGACCCATGAGCTGGGCTTCGCCCGCGAGGTCGCGGACCGGGTGATCTTCATGGACCAGGGCGTGGTGGTGGAGGAGGGGACGGCCGCCGAGGTGCTGGACCATCCCCGGCACCAGCGCACCCAGGCGTTCCTGCGGCGGATCCACTGACCGGCCCGCCGCCCGAGCAAGCCGTGCAACGCAAACAGGGAGTGAGAAAAATGATCAACAGGCTCTTCGTTCTGGCCGCCTCCGCGGTCCTCATGGCCGGCGCGGCGCAGGCCGCGGAGGTCGATCCCGCGCTGCGGGCGATGCTGCCCGAGTCCATCCGCCAGTCGGGCGAGATCCGGGTCGGCACCGACCCGCAGCAGCCGCCCTATGACTTCTACGACGCCGACAACACGACGCTGATCGGGCTGGAGCAGGACCTGGCGGCCGAGATGGCGGCGCGGCTGGGGGTGAAGTTCACCTTCTCGCCCGCCCAGTTCGCCAGCATCATCCCGGCGATCCAGGCCGGGCGCTTCGACCTCGGCATGTCGGCCTTCGGCGACTTCATCGAGCGCGAGAAGATCCTCGACATCATCGACTACACGCTCGAAGGCACCGGGCTGATCGTGCTCGAGGGCAACCCGCACGGCATCAAGAAGATCAGCGACATCTGCGGCCTGCGCGCCGGCGCGGTGCAGGGCTCGATACCGCTGCAGCTGCTCGACAAGCAGAAGGAGCTGTGCCCGGCCGACAAGCCGCTGGAGGTGCTGCAGTTCCCGTCGAACGACCAGGCCAAGGTGGCGATGCGCAGCGGGCGCCTGGACGTCTCGCTCGATACGGTCGGGGTGGCCGCCTACACGCTGGCGCACCAGCCGCAGACCGGCAAGAAGCTGGAGCTGGTGGAGACCGCCAAATACGCCGTCGGCTACCAGGGCATCCTGGTCGGCAAGACCAACCCGGAGCTGCGCGACGCGATCAAGGCCACGCTGCAGAAGATGATCGACGACGGCACCTACGGAAAGATCTTCGAGAAGTGGGGGCTCAGCCAGAACGCCGTCTCCACCATCACCGTCAACGATGCGGCCCGCTGGGCCGATTACATGAAGCTCGACTGAGCCGGCTTCCCCCGACCGCAAAACGGACCAGACCCATGACAGACAGAGTCAGTTACCGCGATGGCATCGCCCTGCAGCCGAAGGCGCTGGGGGCCAGCCGGCAAGCCGTGGCCGGGACGCTGGAGCGGGCGGATCTGGCGCCGTTGCGGCGGGGAACGGTCGCCCTGGTCGGCATCGGCGCCAGCCTCTACGCGGCCGAGGCCGGCGCCGCGGCGATGCGCGGCCAGGGCATCCGCGCCTTCGCGCTGCCCGGGACCGACCTCTACGACCCGGCGGTCGACGCGGCAGACGCCTATGTCGCGATCTCCGCATCCGGCCGCAGCGTCGAGCCCGCCCAGGCGATCCGGATCCGGCCGCAGGCGGCGACCTTCGGCATCGCCAACGCGGCCGCGACGCCGCTGGGCGAGATCGCCCGGACCATGATCGCGACTGCGAGCGGGCCGGACAGCGGCCCGAACACCACCAGCTATGTCTGCGCGCTGCAGGCGATCGGGCTGCTGGCGGACCGGGCCGGCCGTCCGTCGGGCGCCGACTGGGCGGCGCTGCCGGCGGCGGCCGAGGCGGTGCTCGCCGCTGTGGCCGGGCCGGTGGCGAAGGCGTCGGCGCTGCTGGCCGGCCGCATCGCCATCGACTGCGTCGGCGCTGGCATCGCCTGTGGCACCGCCGGCTACGCCGCGCTGCTGATCCGCGAGGCCGTGCGCGTCGCGGCGCAGGGCTGGGACACGCTGAACTTCCTGCATGGCCCGATGGAGCCGAACGATGCGCGCAGCGGGGTGATCCTGTTCGGCGACGGGCGGGAGGTGACGCTGGCGCAGGATCTCGCGGGCTTCGGCATCCCGTCGGTGCTGATCACCACGCGGCAAGACCTGGGCGAGAAGAAGAACCTGGTGGTGATCCCGGTGCCCGGGACCGGGCTTCCGGGCGCGATCCTGCAGGCCATCTCGGCGCAGCTGCTGATCGCCGACCTGGCCGAGGCTGCCGGCCTGCCGCAATGCAACTTCCGCTACCGGCAGACCGACACCAAGCTGCCGCTGCAGGCCGCCTGACGCCGGGTCACCGCTGCCCGCCGGCCGCCCGCACCAGGCGGCGGGCGGGCCGCGGCTCCCCATCCGCTGCGGGCAGCAGCGAGAAGGCCGGGCGCCGGTCCTCCCCCAGCAGCGTGCCGAGGCTGTAGTCGGCCGCCAGCCCGACGGCGCCCAGCACCGTGGCCTTCCGGGTCAGCCGGCTGACGGCGATCTCGGTTGGCCAGGTCAGCTCGGCGACCGTCCGGGCGACCTGCTCCACCATCAGCTCGTTCTGGCCGACGCCGCCGCCGAGCACTGCCAGGCCGGGGTCCAGCACCCCGACACAGGCCGCCACCAGCCGGCCGATATCGGCGGCATGGCGGTCGATGCAGGCGCGCGCATGGGCCGAGGTCGCGGCCCGCGCGAACAGCTCCTCGGCGCTCTGCGGCGGCGTGCCTTCATCGGCCGGCCAATCCCGCGCACAGCGGGCGACCAGGCTGGCCGAGCCCAGATACTCCTCCAGCGCCTCAAGCCGCGGCGTCTCCGTCGCCGACCAGGGGAAGGGCAGGCGCCCGACCTCTCCGGCCGCGCCGTTGAAGCCGCGGAACAGCCGGCCGTCGATGATGATGCCGAGCCCGATCTTGACCCCGACCTGCAGGTAGATGAACGAGGCGCGCCCCGCGCCCTCCCGCAGCTCCGCCAGGGCGGCGCAGTTGACGTTGTTCTCCAGCAGGATCGGCACGCGGAAGCGGTCCTGCAGGCGCTGCGCGATGGCCAGCAGATCCTTGCCCCGGCCCCGTGGCGCCAGGGCGGCGGAGACGATCGTCGGCACCGCCACCGCGATCGCCCGCAGCGGCCCGTCCCGGCGGACGCCGCCCAGCACCTGCTCCACCGCGCCTTCGATCTCGGACGACGCCAGATCGGCCTCGGCGATCGGCCGCCCGTCCAACCCGGCTGTGGCGGCATGGGTGTGGGTTGTACCGGCATCGACGCCGACGACGACGCCGGCCTGGGGCCCGAGGCCATAGGTGACGGCGGTGCGGCCGGTCGGGCCCTTGACCGTGCCCCGGGACGCGACCAGCCCAAGCGCTTCGAGCTCGCCGACGGCGGCAGACATGGTCGGCTTCGAGAAGGCGAGGAGGGCGCCCAGCTGTGGCCGGGTGATCGGGCCGGAGGTCGACACGGTCCGCAGGACCGCGCGGGCGCTGTCGGTGAGGGCGGGGGGCGGCCCGGCGACCGGAGGAAATTTCGGCGGATTCGGCATCGACGCGCTGTGGCGGAGGGACCGGCCGATGATAGGGCAAGCCCCGCGGCTTCGACATCAAAGGTTTTCAGACCCTGCACGCGCCGCGGTCCGAGTTGGGGTATGATGCAGTGTCGAGGGAGGCCGGGATGCCGTCGAGCTTCAACGTCAACCAAGCCGCCGGCTATGAGCAGTTGATGGGGCGCTGGAGCCGGACGCTCGCGCCCCTGCTGATCCGGTTCGCCGGCATCGCCGACGGCGAGCGGATCCTCGACGTCGGCTGCGGCACGGGCAGCCTGACCTTCGCTCTGCCGCAGGCCGCGGATCTGAAGGCGGTCGCCGCGATCGACTATTCGCCCGTCTTCGTCGAGGAGACGCGGCGGCGCAACGACGATCCGCGGATCACCGTTCAGGAAGCAGACGCCTGCGCCCTGCCGTTTCCGGACGGCGGTTTCGACCGCGCCTTGTCGCTGCTCGTCCTCCACTTCGTCAGCGACGCGGCGAAGGCGGTCGCCGAGATGCGCCGGGTGGTCCGTCCGGGCGGCGTCGTCGCCGCCGCGGTCTGGGACCATCTCGGCGGGCTGCCGGCCATGCGGATGATGTGGGACACGGTGGCCGCATCCGGCGGCGCCGCGCGTGACGCGCGCAGCCGGTACCTGTTCCAGCCGATGATGCGGCCGGGCGAGATGCAGCAATGCTTCATCGCGCAGGGGCTGGCGGAGGTGGAGCAGACGTCGCTGGTGATCCGGATGGACTACCGGTCCTTCGACGACTACTGGGAGCCGATCGCCGCAGGCGAGGGCCCGCTGGGCAAATATGTGTCGGCGCTCGACCCGGCCGGGCGCGCCGCGACCGATGCCGCGGTCAGGGCCGCCTATGAGGGCGGCCAGCCGGACGGGCCCCGGTCGTTTGCTGCGGTCGCCTGGGCCTGCCGCGGCATCCGGCCGGCCGCCTGAAGGACCGCCGGGCTCGCCCGGCCTCGCCCGATCACCCCAAACCAAGGTATAGGTCCGCCCAACGAAGGCAGAGCCCCGTGCGCCCTAGGTGCGATGGAGCGGCAGGCCGCTTCGGCCCTAGCCTGTGATCAGCGGTGATCGCGCATCGTCATCCGATGCCGGACGCCGATCCTGGAGAGGAGGCACATCATGGGGCACGCACAGAAGACCGAACCCCGCCTGCCGCACCCGAAGGCGACGGGCCTGACGATGGCCATCTGCGGCTTCGCCACGCTGGCCCTGGCCACGGTGCTCGGCGTCTCGCTCGCCTCCAGCGCGGCGAATGGCGAGGATGTGCCCGTCACCATCGTCACCCGGCCGCCTGCGGCGGACATGGCGCTGGTCGCCGGCGCCGCCCCGTTCGACGTTGCGGGCTGCACCGTGACGGCGGCAGCGCGGCCCTGAAGCCGGAGCTGTCCTGGCAGGGACGGCACCGGTAAGAAAGATCCGGGCGGCTCTTGCCGGACCAGGTCAGCCACGATCCGTCACTTCTTCACCCGGCCGCCCGGCCTTCAGCCGCGGCGGCTTCGCTTTGTTCCGCCCGGCAAGCCGTTGAGCCGCAGAGCGATCGTTCGCCCTGCGGCTCAGCTCTCCTTCCGGCCGGTCGCAATCGAATGCCGGCCGTCTTCACGCCCGATAGGCGTCGATCGGCCCGTCCAGGACGATCGTCCCGCCGTCGAGCAGGATCGTGCCGTCCGGGACGCCGGCCTCGATCGCCGGTCGGGCATGGAGCGTCGAAACGGCCCGATGCCGGGAGCGGGGCTTCGACCGGGCCGCCGGGCCGGCGGCCGCGATCCACAGGTCGATGGCCTGCGCCGAGACACGGAGGCGGAGCAGCCGGCCCGTCGCGCCGTCCTCGCCGGCACCATCGCGGGCCGCGAGCCGGATCTCGACCTCTCCCGTCGGTTGCGCATGCGACACGCCGAGCGAGTGCCGCGAGCAGGACAGGTGCAGGACGTCGAGCCAGCGGCTGCCGGACGTGTCGCGGCGGGATGAAAACGAGATCTGCCAGTTGAAGTACTGGGCATCGCCCGTGTCGGCATGGCGCCGAATGAAGGCACCCGATCCGCTCCAGAACATCGCCTCCTCCAATCCTGTCGTGGTCGAGACAGGATGGCGGAGGGCCGAGGGCGGACCCATTCCACTGTGGTTTGCGCCGGCTGGCGATTCGTAGGCAGGGGATAGACGGAGGTATAGGTCGGGATCAGTCCGGCCGGACCTCGTGCCGCAGCGCCGAGGCCAGGCAGGCGATCAGGACATCGGCATCGACCGGCTTCTCGAGGAAGCCATAGGCGCCGCCGGCCAGGGCCTTCGCTCGCGTCGCCGTGTCGGTGTAGGAGGTCATGAAGATCATCGGCGAGGGCTTGCCCTCGGCATTCAGCGATGCCTGCAGATCAAGTCCGGTCATGCCGCCCATCCTGACGTCGCAGACCATGCAGGCCACGTCGGACCGGCCCGGAAACGCCAGGAAGTCCTCGGCCGAGGCGAAGGGCAGGGCGCGGTAGCCGAGCGAGGACAGGAGATCCTCCAGCGCCTCGCGGATGGCGTGGTCGTCGTCGATGACGGCGATGACGGGGGAGTGGGGCACGATACCTCGGCGGACAGCAAAGCGGACCTTTGGTCCGCTTGTCCTAGATAGGCCAGGTGTCGCCGGCCGGGTACCATACATAGGTCCAGGACGAAGCGGCTGTCCGTCCAGTGCAGGCGTCACCGTTCCAGCAATTCCGCCTTGCGCACCAAGTCGGCGACCGACCGGACGGCCATCTTCCGCATGACGTTGCCGCGGTGCAGCTTGACGGTGATCTCGCTGATGCCGAGCAGGCCGGCGATCTGCTTGTTCATCAGCCCCTTCACCACCGCCGCCATGACTTCGGTTTCGCGCGGGGTCAGGGTTGCCGCCAGCGCCGCCACCTCCTTGGCGGCGGCCGCGTCCTGGCGCTGCGCCATGTCCTTGTCGATGGCCGCGGTCACCGCATCCAGCATGTCCTGGTCGCGGAACGGCTTGGTCAGGAAATCCATCGCCCCGGCCTTCATCGCCCGCACGCTCATCGGAATGTCGCCATGGCCGGTCATGAAGATGATCGGGCGGGTGTTGCCGCTGCGTGCCAGCTGGGCCTGCAGGTCCAGCCCGCTGAGGCCCGGCAGGCGGACATCGAGGATCAGGCAGCCCGGCCGGTCGGTCGGGGTATCGAGCAGCTCCTTGGTCGAGCCGAAGCTCCGGGCCTCGATGCCGACCGAGCGCAGCAGATCGGTCAGCGCCTCGCGGATGGCCTCGTCGTCATCGACGATGAGGACGAGGGGCGTGGCGGCGGGCGTTGTCCCGGCTGGTGCTTTCATGATGCCTGCGCGGTGTCCTGGTCCGCCGGCAGCGCGAACTCGAACACCGCTCCCCCCTGCTCGTGAGTCCTGGCCGTCAACCGTCCGCCATATCTCTCGATCGTCGAGCGGCAGATCGCAAGCCCCATTCCCATGCCGCCCCGCTTGGTGGTGAAGAAGGGCTCGAACAGCCGGGCCTGGAGCTCGTCGGGAATGCCGGTGCCGCGATCGCGGATCGAGACCCGGACCTCCAGCGCGTCCGGCGCGGCGGGCCCCGAGGGCCCGTCGACGCTGACCGTGAGCTCGCGCCCGGCGGCCTGCGTCTCGGCCATGGCGTGGAGGCCGTTGGTCATCAGGTTGATCAGCACCTGCTGCAGCGCCACGCGGTCGGCCCGGACCGGCGGGGCCGACGGCGCGAACCGGGTGGCGATGGTCGCGGCATGGGTGCTCAGCTCGGTCTCAAGCAGCGGGATCGTCTCCTCGATCAGCGCGCGCAGATCGATCGCTTCGTCGTTGTGCTGGTCGCGGACCAGCTGGCCGCGCGTGCGCTGCACGATCTCGGCGGCCCGCCGGCCGTCCCGCACCGTGCGTTCCGCCGCCCGCACCGCCGCCTCGATATCGGGTGGATCCTTGCCGAGCCAGCGCAGGCAGGTCTGGGCGTTCATCACCACGGCGCCGAGCGGCTGGTTGATCTCATGCGCGATCGAGGCTGAGAGCGCGCCGACCGTCGCCGCCCGCGACGCCCGCGCCAGTTCGGCCTGGGCGGCGAGCTGCGTCTGCTGGAGCTGCTCGCGCTCGGTCACATCCATCATGCCCACGACCACGCGGCCGAACTCGTCCGCCTCGGCGGGGAAGGAGATGCGGAGGAGGACCGTCAGCACCTGCCCGTCGGCGGCAAGCAGCTTTGCCCGCCCCTCGAACCGGCTGCTGCCCTCGGCCACCGCTGCCAGCACCTCCGGCAGGGCGGGATCGCCGGCCGGCAGGAAGCGCTCGATCGGGCCCAGCGCTTCGGCTGGCGACGACAGCCGCAGCAGCTCGGCCGTCGCATGATTGACATGCATCGTCCGGATCCGGCGGGCGCAGTCCCGGGCGAAGGCGGGATGCTCCCGCGCATAGGCGGCGACATCCCGCACGCCCTGCTGCCGCAGCCTTGCGAGCATGGCCCTGACCTCGGAGAAATCCTGCTCCCACAGCGCGACCCGGACCTGCTCGAAGATCGACCGGTATCGCGCCTCGCTGCGGCCCAGCGCGGTGTTCGCCGCCACCAGGGACTGCTTCGAGGCCTGGTCGCGCAGCAGCAGCACCGTGGTGATGCCGATCGCCGCCAGGGCAATGCCGCAGCGGACCACGGCAGAGACATCCGCTCCATCGCCATGCGAGATGAAGAAGGAGAGAACCGCGAGGCCGGCACAGGCCAGCGTCAGGAGGATGAGGCCGCGCCGCGAGAAAGTGTTCGAGGCGATCAGCATCACCAGCACATAGAGCACGGCGATGGCGCCGGTGACATCGGTGAAGGTGTCGACGACGAAAACCACCGAACCCAGCAGCAGCGCCAGCAGGCGGTGCCAGCGGCGGCGGCCGGGGCCGATCCGCCCCGGGCCGGGCCCGGGTGCGATGCCGGCGGTCATCTCTGCGGCGTTGCGGCTCATCAAGGGGCAGCCTTGCGGATTCAGTCGATCGAGCGGACCCGGTCGGAGTCGAGGATGCGGCGGGCGAAGTCCGGCATGGTCAGGCCGCCGCGGACCGCGGCGTCAAGCGCCGCCTCCTTCTGCCGGATCGCGGCCAGGCGGTCCACCACGGCGGCCAGGCGCTCCCGCGGGATCACCACCACGCCGTCGAGGTCGCCGACCAGCACGTCCCCGGACTCGACGCGCACCCCGCCGACCACGACCGGCAGCCCGGCGGTCCCCGGGCCCTGCCGCGCCGGCGAGTTCGGGGTGAGTCCGGCCGCGAACACCGGCAGCCCGACCTGGCGCAGCCCGACCAGATCACGCACCAGCCCGTCGGTCACCAGCGCCGCGGCACCCTTGTTGCGGGCCATGCCGGCGACCAGGTCCCCGATCACCGCCGTGCCCTCATAGCCGCCGGCGGCGCAGACCAGGATGTCGCCCGGCCCGGCGACGTCGAGCGCGGCGAACACCGCCAGGTTGTCGGCCGGGCCGCAGTCGCAGGTCACGGCGACTCCGACGACCATCGCCAGGGCGGGATCCACCGGCTTGATCCGGTGGTGCATCGCGCCCGAGCCGTCCATGGCGTCGACCGCGAAGCCGGTCTGGATGCCCCGCAGGGCCTCGACCAGCGCCGGATCCGGCCGGGCGAAGCGGCGGCGGATCGTCAGCAGCGGCGGATCATCGATCATGGTGCACCCCATTTGGCGACGGGCCCATCGGCCCGGGCGAACGCTATACTGCCTGACAAAAGCAAGGCAACAGCGCGGGGAGGACATCATGCGGCTGATCGGGCCCGGGCCCCTGACCGAAATCGTGGAGCGCATCTTCGCCGCGGGCGGCTGCGGGGCGGAGGAGGCGGGGCGCATCGCCCGCCACCTCGTCGACAGCAACCTCTGCGGCCATGACTCGCACGGCGTGGTGCGCACCAGGCGCTACATCGATTTCCTGCGCGCCGGCACGGTGGTCCCCGGCCGCAGCGCCGACCTGGTCTTCGACGGCGGCAGCCTGCTGGTCGTCGACGGGCAGTTCGGCTTCGGCCAGACCATCGGAGAGCAGGCCACCGACCTGCTGGCCGAACGGGCCAAGGCGCATGGCATCGCGCTGGTCACCATCCGCCGGTCCGGTCATCTCGGCCGGCTGGGCGACTGGGCCGAGCGGCTGGCCGGGCACGGCCTGGTCTCGCTGCATTTCCTCAACACCACCGGCCTCGGGCTGATGGTGACGCCGTTCGGCGGCAGCGACCGGCGGCTGTCGCCGAGCCCGATGGCGGTCTGCGTGCCGGTCGAGGGTCGCGACCCGATCCTGCTCGACATCACCACCGCGATGACCGCCGAAGGCAAGCTGCTGGTGGCGAAGAACAAGGGCGAGCAGGTCGGTCCCGGCATCATCGTCGACAAGGCCGGCCGGCCGACCACCGATCCGGCCGATTTCTACGCCGGCGGCGCGATCCTGCCCTTCGGCGGGCACCGCGGCGCCGGCCTCAACATCTTGACCGACATCCTGTCCGGCGCGCTGTCGGGCGGCGGCTGCACCGCCCCCGGCGTCACGGTGCTGGAGAACACCATGACCAGCATCGCGATCGACGTGACCCGGCTGCCGGACCGCGCCGCCTATACGGCGGAGATCCTGCGCTTCTGCGATTGGGTGAAGGCATCGCCACCGGCCGATCCCGCAGCGCCGGTGCTGTTGCCGGGCGAGGTCGAGGCGGCGACCCGCCGGCGCCGTGCCGCCGAGGGGATCCCGATCGACGACGCGACCTGGGGCGACATCCGCGCCGCGGCGGCATCCGTCGGCCTGCCGGAGACCGAGATCGAGGCGATGGTGACGGGCTAGCCCCAGAGGGGCTTCACGGCCGGATCTCCGCGGCGATCGCCGCCAGATAGCGTTCCGCCGGGGCTTGCCAGTCCGGCCCGGCGACCAGCCCGACATAGCCGTCGGGGCGGATCAGCCACAGCCCGTCCTCCGACGGCGCCGGCCGCGCCCGCGTGTCGACCAGATCAGGGAAGTTCGCCGAGAGACGGGCGGCGGCATCGCCAGGTCCCGCCACGGCGAAGCGCGGTGACGCGCCGGACCCGATCGGATCGCCCGTCGCCGGCAGCCAGCGCTCGCCCGCCGCCGGCAGCCCGTGGCCGCGCGGCCCATGGGCCGCCGCGACCGACAGGGGGCTGTCGGGATAGGCGATCTCGAGCTCGGTCAAGGTGTCCGACATGCGGCGCTGCACCTGCGACAGGCCCAGGACGATCCTGGCCGCGGCGTTGCGCACTGCCTGGGCCACCGGGTTGCGCAGGATCGCGACATCGGTCATCCGCCCGGCGTTGCGCAGCACGCGGTCGCCGACGGCGCTGCGCTCGACCGAATAGCTGTCGAGCAGCGAGGTGCGGGCCGCACCCTTCGCCACCAGGGCCAGCTTCCAGGCCAGGTTGAAGGCGTCCTGCATGCCGGTGTTCATGCCCTGGCCGCCCGCCGGGCTGTGGATATGGGCGGCATCGCCGGCGAGGAAGACGCGGCCGGCGGAATAGTCATCGACCTTGCGTTCGTTGATCCGGAACGAGGACAGCCAGATCGGATCGCGCAAGCGCACGCCACCCGGGCCACGCTGGTCGACCAGCGCCTGCACCTCCGCCAGCGTCGGGTCAGGCCGCCGGTCCCTGCCGTCGGCCGGGCCGAGATCGGCGACCAGGCGATACCGGTCCCCGATGATCGGGAAGAAGGCCAGGATGCCGTCGCGGTGCCAGAAGATGTCGAGCCGATCCGGGACGCCGAGGCCGTCGAGCCGGATATCGGCCAGGATCCAGTCGCTCGGCTGGGTCGAGCCGGCGAAATCGAAGCCCAGCCCGTGGCGGACGATCGAATGCGCGCCGTCGCAGCCGATCAGCCAGTCGGCGTCCATGGCCTCCTCGCGGCCGGCGGCGTCGCGCAGGGTCGCCCCGATACCGTCCGCGCGGGCCTCGAAGCGCAGCAGCTCGACCTGACGCTCGACCCGGCACCCCAGCTGCTCCAGCCGGGTTTCCAGCAGCCGCTCGGTCTCGTTCTGGGGGATCATCAGCGCGAACGGGTAGGGGCTCTCGACCTGATCGAAGCCGACCTCGCCGATGAGCTGCCGCCCGTTCGAGATCCGGACGCCATGCGCCTTGATGCCCGCGGCGAGGAAGCGGTCGACGTCGCCCGCGCGCTCGAGCAGCTCCAGCGAGCGGCTCCACAGCACCAGCGCCTTCGACTTGTCGGTTCGCGCGGAGGCCTTGTCGACGATGCGCACGGGGACGCCGTAACGGGTCAGCTCGGCCGCCAGCGTCAGCCCGACCGGTCCGGCGCCGACGATCAGCACGCGAACGGCATCCGCCATGATCCCCTCCCGATTGCCAGCCGGCGCCAGCCGCCAGAATGACGATATCAGAGCGCAAAGCCGGGTTGGAAGGGTGGTGCCGAAGCGGGGATTTGAACCCCGGACCTACTGATTACGAATCAGTTGCTCTACCCCTGAGCTACTTCGGCGCCGCAGGGCGGGCACCCTATACAGGGCGCACGCCGCAGCGTCAACGGCCGGCGCGGATCAGGCCGTGGCGGCCGGAACCGGGGTGACGGCCGTCGTTCCGGCCGGCGGCACCGGCGCGGGCAGGAAGGCGTCGATCTCGACCGGCGCCGGGGCCAGGCCGCGGGCAGGGCCGGGGATGCGCCAGGCCAGCGTGTCGAAGCCGTGGCAATGGTCGCACAGCGCCGACCAGCGCTCGGCCTGGGCGCCGCAGGCATCGCAGTCCCAGACCTCGTCGGGCGCCGCGGTCTGCGCCTTGGCCAGCCAGCTGCGTGCCGCGATCGGGTCGTTGCGCTCGGCCGTTTCCAGATCGGCCAGCAGGCGGTAGACACGGCGCGACGGTCCGACCTGCTCGGCCTTCAGGAGATGAGTGCGGGCGCTGCCCCAGAGCTGGGCCGACAGCTCGGCCTCGGCCAGGGTCATGAGGCCGGTCGCCGAATCCGGCCGCAGCCGCACCAGCTTCTCCAGCCGCTTGACCTTCAGCAGCGTGCCCTCGTCGGCCGGGCCCACCGCGGCATAGGCGCGGGCGATCTCCGGATGCGGCGCGCGGCCCCAGCTCTTCTCCAGAAGGCGCGCGGCCTGGCTGTCGCGGCCGGTGCGCTGCAGCAGCGTGCTCTCCTGCAGCGCCGCCGGCACGAAGTCCGGCTCCAGCCCTACCGCCTTGTGGGCGAAGTCCAGCGCCTGGGACAGATCGCCCGCGGTCTCGGCCTCGCGGCTGCGCTCGACCAGGATGCGGGTCTTGAAGCGGCGCCCGTCCTCGGCCGAGATCGCCTTGACCCGCACCGAATGGGCGAGGCTGAGCTGGGCGTCGGCCCAGCGGTGCTGCGCCACCTCCAGGTCGAAACAGGCGCGGTGGGTCCACGCCGCGTCCGGCCGCAGCGACCGGGCGCGCTGCGCCATCTCCAGCGCCTGGCCGGATTGCTTGTGGCGCAGCGACTGGTTCAGCAGACCGCGCAGGCCCAGGAACTCCATGTCCGGCCGGCGCAGCATCGCCTCGAAATAACGGGTGGCGGCAGTGTCGTCGCCGGCCAGCTGCGCCGCCTGGGCGGACAGCAGCAGGGTCAGCGGCGGCTCGTCCAGCAGCACATCGGCCTTGCGGGCGAAGCGCCGCGCCGCCTCGGCATCGCCGGCCGCGACCGCGACCATGCCGCGAGTCAGGGCGCGATAGCCCTTCTCGCGGCGGGCGAAGCGGCGGCCCTCGACGAAGCGGCCGGGGGCCCGGCGCAGCGAGCGCCAGAAGCGGTACAGCCAGGCCGCCAGCAGCATCAGCGCCGCGGCGGCCGCCACCAGCACCGCGACCGAGGTCTCGATCACCCGGCCCTGCCACTGGATCTCGACATGGCCCGGCCGGTCCGCCAGCCAGACCGCGACCGCGATCAGGATGGCAAGCTTGAGGGCGTAGGTCAGCAGACGCTTCATGGCGCCTTCGGGGGCTGGGTGTCACCGGAAGCCGTCACCGCCGCCAGGCGCTGCACCGCCAGGGCGGACAGGCTCTGCAGCGCCGATTCGGCCGAAAGCCGGGCCTCGGCCTGGCCGCGCCAGGGCGCCATCGCCGAGGCCGCGGGGCCGCTCAGGCCCTTGACCGCCTCGACCGCGCCGGCCAGGTCGCCGCGCTGCAGCCGTCCCTCGGCGCGGGCCAGCACGGCGTCGGTGCCGGTGCCCTCGACCTCGCCCGGGGCCGGGCGGACCGTGACCAGGTCCTGCACCACCGACAGGCTGCGGTCGACCCAGTCGCCGCCCTCCGGCTGGTCGGCCTTGCGCGCCGCCTCGGCCGCCTGGGCGAAGCCGGTGGCCAGGGCGGCGCGGCTGGGCACGCCCTTCGCCGCCGGTTCCAGCGCCGCCACGGCATTGGCCAGGCCCGGATCGTTCTGCGCCAGGCCGCGCAGCAGGGCCAGCGTCTCGTCCAGCGGCGCGCCGGTGTCCAGCGCGCTGCGCAGCTGGCCCGCGGCCAGGCTCAGCGCCTGGGCGCCGGTGTCGCTGTTGCGCAGCCGCTCGACCGTGGCTTTGACCGCGTCGACCTGCTGCTGCAGCGCCGCCAGGGTGCTGCCATTGGCTTGGCTTCCGGACGACAGGGTGGCGACGGTGTCGCCCAGCGTCTTGACCGCGGCCTGGGCCGATTCCAGCGCCGCGACCCGGGCTTCCAGCGCCGCCACGGCCTCGGGGGCCGGTGCGGCTGGGGCAGGGGCGGCCGGGGCCGGCTGCTGCGGCTGGCCCTGCTGCGGCGCCGTGCCGGCCAGCTGGTCCAGCTTCTGCTGGATCCCGTCGACCCGAGCGGCCAGGTCGGCGCGGCCCTTCTCGATCGCGGCGGGGTCGACCGGGCCGCCGGGCGGTTTCTCCAGCGCCTCGACCCGCTTGCCCAGCCCGTCGATCGCCTCGGAAATGCCGGAGGGGAAGTCCGCCAGGCGCTTCTCGATGAAGGCGACGCGGTCGCCCAGCGTCGGCGAGCCCTGCGGCGCCGGGGTCGGGGTGGACGGGCCGAACAGCTTCGGCGACCACATCGGCGCCGTGACCGATATCGCGGCGAAGATGACGGCGACGCCCGCCGCATACCAGGCCGATTTAGCGGCATTGCCCGGCGGCTCGGCCGGGGGCGGCGGCGGGATGGTCGGCGGGCCGACGCGCGGCGGACCGGGCGGCGTTTCAGGCTCGGACAGATCGACCGGCTCGGGCGCGCCTTCCTCCGGCGTCGCCGGGCGGGTGCGGGCCAGTTCGGCGGGGTCGAGCGCGATGCCGTGGGTCCTGGCCGCGGCCAGGATGTCGGCGTGGCGCTGCTCCGGGATGGCGTTGCGCCGTTTCCAGCCCTGCACCGTGGTCACCGGCACGGTCAGCTTCGCCGCCATCGGCCTGATGCCGCCGAAGGCCTCGATCACCCGCTCGGTCGGGGTCAGCGGCCCCTCGCTCGGCAGGGCCAGGGCGTCGTCGGAAAGCGGCGCGGCGGGGGTTCCGGCCGTCTCGTCGGCAGACCCCGGCTGAGCCTGAGAGGTGGCGTCGTCCGGCTGCTGGGAATCAGGGCCGGGGGCCGCTGCTTCGCCTGGCTTGTCGGGGGTCGGGTCCATACCGTTCGCCGTCCTCGTCTCTTGCTCAGCGGGAAAATCGGAAAGCCGCGCCAACAGCGACGGCGAATCCGGCCTGTCCGCGATTCGCACCGCCCGCCAGGGCGACGGATCCAGCGCCTGGGCGACGGCCGGGCTCAGGCAGACCGCCGTCAGCCCGGCGAGGCGATGGGTCAGTTCGACCCGGGCCGCGAGGGTAGCAAAGACCTTCGCGGTGCGGGGAGAGAAAAACACCACCCCCGCCAGCCCGGGGTGGGCCAGGGCCGCCACCGCCGCCGAAGGCAGCGCCGCGACCGGGCGGGCGCGGTACAGCACGATCCGCCGCACGGTGAAGCCGGCGGGGGCCAGCAGGGCCGGCAGGTCGCGTGCCACGTCTTCACCCGAAGGATGTAGGAGCACTCCGGCCGCGGGATCCAGCCGGGCGCGGGCCAGATCGGCCAGGTCGTCGCCATCGCCGGCGGCGCTGGCCACGTCGCGGAAGCCGAGCGACCGTGCCAGCTGAGCTGTGGCGTCGCCGACCGCCAGCACCGGCAGGTCGCGCCGCTTCACCCGCCGGGCGAGGGCGTCGATGCCGTTGCGGCTGGTGGCCAGCACCGCCTGGACGTCGGCGAGGTCGATCCGGCCGGGATCGACCGGCTCGATCTCCAGGATCGGGGCGACCACCGGGTCGAGGCCGCGGTCGCGCATCGCGTCGGCGAAGCGCTCGGCCTCTTCCCGCGGCCGGGTGACCAGCCAGCGCGTCATCATCCGGCCAGGAAGCGCGGGCCGATGCGGCGGCGCAGGGCCGCGCCGGCCTCGGTGCCCAGCCGCGCTGCCTCGGATCTGGGACCGTCGCGCCGGTCCTCATGCATCTCGCTGCCGTCCGGCAGGGCGACGCGGGAGACGAGGGTCAGGGTGTCGCCGGGGCCTAGCTCGGCCAGCGCCGCGATCGGGGTGCGGCAGCTGCCGTCCAGCGCCGCCAGCAGGGCGCGCTCGGCGGCCACCCGGTCGCCGGTGTCGCGGTCGTGGATGGCGGAGAGCAAGGCGCGCACCCGTTCGTCCGCCTCGCGGCATTCGATGCCGATGGCGCCCTGGGCCACGGCCGGCAGCATCTCCTGCGGGTCGAGCACGGCCGACACCCGGTCGGCCTTGCCCAGGCGCTTCAGCCCGGCCAGGGCCAGCAGGGTGGCGTCGACCGCGCCGGCATCCAGCTTGGCCAGACGGGTGTCGACATTGCCGCGGAACGGCACCACCCGCAGGTCGGGCCGCAGCGCCAGCAGCTGCGCCTGCCGCCGCAGGCCGGAGGTGCCGACCACCGCGCCGGGCTTCAGCGCCGCCAGGCTGGCCGGGCCGGCCAGGGCGGAGTCGCGGGCGAACAGCGCGTCGCGCGGGTCCTCGCGCGGCAGCAGGGCGCCGATGATCAGCCCCTCCGGCAGCCGGGTCGGCATGTCCTTCATCGAATGGACGGCGATGTCCAGGCTGCCGTCCAGCAGGCCGTCCTCGATCTCCTTGGTGAACAGGCCCTTGCCGCCGATCTCCGACAGGGCGCGGTCCTGCACCCGGTCGCCGGTGGTGCGGATGGCCTGGATCTCGACCGCGCCCGGCGCGGCCAGGGCCGGATGCGCCGCGATCAGACGCCGCCGCGTCTCCTCGGCCTGGGCGAGGGCAAGGGCGCTGCCGCGCGTGCCGATGCGGAGAACGGTGTCCATGGCCCGACTTCTAGAAGGCCGGCGCCCCGCGGGCAAGCCGCGCGCGGCGGTTGCGGCGACGTGGCCGGTCGGGGGTGAAAGGCTTGCCAAATTTTGCCAACCCCCTCATCCTTCCAAACATGAGCACGATGAACATCTCTCTGCCTGAGAGCCTCAAGTCTTTCGTTGACGAGCAGGTCAGCCAGCGCGGCTACGGCACCAGCAGCGAGTATGTGCGCGAGTTGATCCGCAAGGACCAGGACCGCCAGAGGCTTCGCAGTTTCCTGCTCGCAGGAGCCGAGTCACCACTCACCCCCCCGATCGACGCCGCCTATTTCGAAGGATTGCGAGACCGGATCCGCAAGGCTACGAAGCCCGGCGACGGGGAGTGAAGTCCAAGCCCATCGCCCTGCGCGAAGAGGCCAAGCGCGATATCGACGCCGCGATCGCTTATTATTTGGAGGAAGGGGCTGCCGAGGCCGCGCTCGGCTTTGTCCACGCGCTGGAGCAGGCTTACGCTCACATCAGCCGCCATCCTGCCACGGGTTCTCCCCGCTACGCCCATGAGCTGAGCCTGCCAGGGCTGCGCTCCTGGCCGTTGGTGCGCTACCCCCATCTGCTCTTCTACGTCGAGCATGACCACTACATCGACGTCTGGCGCATCGCGCACGGCAAGCGAAACATCCCGGCCTGGATGCAGGATCCCGAGGCCTCCTGAGTTCTTCCAGTCCTTTCGCCACACGCGCAGACCGCCTATATCGGGCCGATCATGATCGTGCTCGGCATCGAGACCTCCTGCGACGAGACGGCGGCGGCGCTGGTCGACGACCATCGGCGCATCCTCGCCAATGTCGTGCTCAGCCAGATCGAGGAGCACGCCCCCTATGGCGGCGTGGTGCCCGAGGTGGCGGCGCGTGCCCATCTCGCCCATCTCGACGGCGTGGTCCGCCGGGCGCTGGCGGAGGCCGGGATCGGCCTCGACGCGATCGACGGCATCGCCGCCACCGCCGGGCCGGGGCTGATCGGCGGCGTCGCCGTCGGGGTGATGACCGCCAAGGGCATCGCCGCCTCGCGCGGCCTGCCCTTCCTCGGCGTCAACCATCTCGAGGGTCACGCCCTGACGGCGCGGCTGACCGATGGCGTCGACTTCCCCTACCTGCTGCTGCTGGTCTCCGGCGGCCATTGCCAGCTGCTCTGCGTCGAGGGCGTCGGTCGCTACCGGCGCTGGGGCACCACCATCGACGACGCGGTCGGCGAGGCCTTCGACAAGGTCGCCAAGATGCTCGGCCTCGGCCATCCCGGCGGCCCACTGGTCGAGGCGGCGGCAAAGAACGGCGACCCGAAGCGCTTCACCTTGCCGCGGCCCATGATCGGGCGGCCGGATTGCGACTTCTCCTTCTCCGGCCTCAAGACCGCGGTGCGCCGCGCCGTGACCGGGCTGCCGCAGCCGCCGGACGACCAGGACATCGCCGATCTCTGCGCCGCCTTCCAGGAATCGGTGGCGGCTTCGCTGGCCGACCGGGCCAAGCGCGCGATCGTCCGGTTCCGGGCCGAGCATCCGGCCGGCGGCGCCTTCGTGGTGGCGGGCGGCGTGGCCGCCAACCAGCGGCTGCGCGCCCGGCTGTCCGAGGTGTCGGCGGCGGCCGGGCTGCCCTTCGTCGCGCCGCCGCTCAAGCTGTGCACCGACAACGGCGCGATGATCGCCTGGGCCGGGCTGGAGCGGTTGCGCCTCGGCCTGGTCGACGGGCTGGACTGCGCGCCGCGGCCGCGCTGGCCGCTCGATCCCACCGCCACGGCGGCGATCGGCGCCAGGGTGAAGGCTTGACGCGCCGCATCGCCGTGATCGGCGCCGGCGCCTGGGGCACGGCGCTGGCCCAGAGCTTCGCCGGGGCCGGCCACAAGGTGGCGCTGTGGGCCCGCGACCCGGACCGCGCCGCGGCGATGCAGGGCAGCCGTGAGAACGCCGTCTACCTGCCCGGCATCGCGCTGCATCCGGGGATCGCGGTCACCGCCGACCTCGCCGCGGCCGATGGGCTGCGGGTGCTCGCCGTGCCGGCCCAGCATCTGCGCGCGATCCTGGGGCAGCTGGCGCCGCGGCCCGGACCGCTGCTGATCACCGCCAAGGGCATCGAGACCGCGACCGGGCGATTCATGCACGAGGTCGCGGCCGAGGCGCGGCCGGAGGCGGCGCCGGCGCTGCTGTCCGGCCCCAGCTTCGCCGCCGAGGTGGCGCGCGGCCTGCCCACCGCCCTGACCCTGGCCTGCGCCGATGCCGAGACCGGTGCCGCTTTGGCCCGCAGCCTCGGCCACAGGACGCTGCGCCTGTACTGGAGCGAAGATCTGCGCGGTGTCGCCCTTGGCGGCGCGCTGAAGAACGTGCTGGCGATCGCCGCCGGCATCGTCACCGGACGGGGCCTGGGCGAGAACGCCCGGGCGGCGCTGGTCACCCGCGGCCTGGCCGAGATGACGCGGCTCGGCGCCGGGCTCGGGGCGCGGCCAGAGACGCTGATGGGCCTGTCCGGCCTCGGCGACCTGCTGCTGACCGCCTGCAGCGCCACCAGCCGCAACACCTCGCTCGGCATTGCGCTGGGGCAGGGCAGGCCGCTGGCGCAGATCCTGGGCGAGCGCCGGTCGGTCACCGAAGGGGTGTGGACCGCGGCGGCGGCGGCCCGGCTGGCGGCACAGGCAGGCATCGACGCGCCGGTGATCGCCGCGGTCGACGCCGTGCTGAACCGCGGCGCTGCGATCGACACCGCCGTCGCCGGCCTGCTGCTGCGCCCGGCGAAACGCGAGGCGTGACCTGGAAACAGCCGGCTCTTTCCGCTAGCGTCCCGCCCAGAGGCGCATCGTCGATCCGAGAGGCTGAGTCGTGAAGCACTGGCTGGTGAAGTCCGAACCCGTCAAATGGGGCTGGGAGCAGATGGTCAAGGCCAAGCGCACCCATTGGGACGGGGTCCGGAACTATGCGGCCTCGAACAACCTGAAGGCGATGAAGCTCGGCGACGAGGCGTTCTTCTACCACTCCAATGAGGGGCTGGAGATCGTCGGCATCGTTGAGATCGTGCGCGAATACTACCCGGATCCGAGCGACGAGAGCGGCCGCTTCGGCATGGTCGACGTGCAGGCCTCCCGGCCGCTGAAGACCTTCGTCACGCTGAAGCAGATGAAGGCCGACCCGGCCCTGTCCGACCTCGTCCTGATCCGCCAGGGCCGGCTGTCGGTCAGCCCCGTGAGCGACGCGGAATGGAAGCACATCTGCAAGCTCGGCGGCGTCGACCCGAAGTGAGCGGGGCAGCGACATGAGCGACGCCCCTGCCGACGCTCATGTCTGGACGGCCGAGGTCCCCGAGGACGACGCCGTGTTCGAGGCCTGCCTGCCGTTCCTGACCGAGGCCGAGCGGGCGCGGGCCGCGCGCTTCCTGATGCCGGGCGATCGCCGCCGCTTCGCCGCGGCCCGGTCGCTGATGCGCCGGCTGCTGCAGGAGATCACCGGGATTGCGGCGGGCGACTGGGACTTCGCCATCGGCGACCACGGCAAGCCGCTGGTCTGCCGGCCGGAGGCGGGGCGGTCGATCGGCATCAACATCTCGCATGCCCAGGGCATGGTCGCCTGCGCCGCGGCGCCCGGCAGCGTGATCGGCGTCGATCTCGAATGGCTCGGCCGGGTGGTCGAGCCGCGCATCGCCGACCGCCGCTTCGCCGCGGCCGAGGCGGCGGCGCTGCGGGCGGTGCCGGCCGATCGCCGCCGCGAGGCCTTCCTGCAGATCTGGACGGTCAAGGAAGCCTATGTGAAGGCGCTGGGCGGCGGCCTGACCATCGCGTTGGACAGCTTCGTGGTCGAGACCCTGTCGGAGCGGCCGGCGGTGCGCTTCCTCGACCCGAGCGTCGATGGGGCCGCCTGGCATTTCCGGCAATGGCGCCCCTCATCCCGACATCTGCTGGGGCTGGCATTGCGCAAGCCTGAGGGCGCGCCGGTCATCTCGGTCCGGCCCGTTGCCCTGACACCTTGACGGCCGGCGTCGGCTCGGGCGAGCCGGGCAGGATCTCGCGCAGATAAGGGCCGATGCCGTAGCTCTGCTCCCATTGGTAGGGATAGCCCAGCGACACCTCCTCGAATCGGGTGCTGTCGCGCCAGTCGGTGTGGCGGACATGCAGATGGCCGCTGACCGCGACCGTGGCGCGGAAGCGGCGGTGCCAATCCTCGGTCAGCACTGTGCCGCACCAGGGGCTGAAGCGCGGGATGCGCGGGATCCGCACCAGGTCGCGGCGCAGCGGATAGTGGTTCACTAGCACCGTCGGCAGCCCGGCGGGCAGTGCCGCCAGGCGCCGGGCGGTGGCCTCGATCCGGGCCCGGCACCAGTCCTGCCGGGTCGGGTAGGGATCGGGGTACAGCAGCAGCTCGTCGGCGCAGACGGCGCTTTCCTCCGCCGCCCAGGCCACCACCTCCTCGATCGGCAGCTCCGCAGGTCGGAAGCTGTAGTCGTACAGCAGGAACAGCGGCGCGATCGCATGCTCGCCGCCCGGTCCGGGCCAGATCGGATAGGGATCTTCCGGTGTGATCACGCCGTGCTCTCGGCCCAGCGCGACCAGCGATTCGTAGCGCCCCACCCCGCGCGGAGCGGTCGGGCTGCGCGCCCGGGTCCACAGCTCGTGATTGCCCGGCACCCAGATCAGCCGGGCGAATTTCCTGGCCAGCGCGGCGAAGGCGCGGCCCAGCCCGTCCGCCGTCTCGGCGATGTCGCCGGCCAGGATCAGCCAGTCCTCGGGATGGCCGGGCAGGGCGCCCAGCCGGTCGAAGCTGGCGTCGGAGGCGAGATGCAGGTCGCTGATGGCATAGAGGCGCATGGCTGCAGCTTGGCCGCTCCGGGCCGATCTGGCCAGCTATCCCCGGAACCGATGCAGCGACACGACCCGGTGCAGTTCGACATCGGGATCGGACCGCCAGCTGCGCGGCGCGTCGTCGGCCAGCGCGTCCGGGTCGGGGCGGGGCGGCTCGTTCGCCACGCAGAACAGTTCCGGATGCATGCCATGGGCACAGAAGGCGAAGCCGTCGATGAGGAACTGCGCCACTGCCGCCGCGGTCCGGCGCAGCAGCCCGGGCGAAGGCTGACGCGCCGGCGCCGGAAGATCGATGGGAAAGACGAACGGGTAGATCTTGGCGTCGAGGATCTCGACCTCGACAGGCGGCTCGGCCCGGTCCGCGACGATCGGCCAGTCCGGTCTCATCACACTCACCCCTTGCTCGACGCGGCGGACCGCATGTCCGGCAAGGGGCAATGTCGTGGCCGGCCGTTACCGGGCGATGTCTGATTCCGGCGGAACGGCTACGGGTGACACACTCAGGCGCCGCTCAGCGGGGCCGGCGGCGCTCGGCGAAATGCCGCTCGGCGCGGGCCTCGGCGTAGCGGCGGTCGGCCTGGGCCTTGACCTCGGGCCAGCGCTGCGCGGCCTCGGCGCTGCTCATCTTGCCGTACAGCGACATATAGGCTTCATGGTGCATCAGGGTGCGCGGCTTCTCGGTGGCCTGCCAGACCTCGAGATGCCAGGCCTCGCCGGCATCCTCGAGCGCGCCGGTCGAGGCGTAGATCTGCGCCTCAGCACGGCTGCCGTCGGCCAGGGTGACCTCCACCGGCTGCAGCGCGTAGTCGTCGCTCTCGAAGAACTGCATCCGGTCCATCTCGTCGCCGGTGAAGCCATCGACAAGCAGCCCGTCGACCCGGCCGTCGGGATGCGGCAGCAGGATCGGGTAGCTCTCGCCCTTCACCTTGCGGCTCTGCCGGCCCAGTAGGGTCGCCGGCTGCGTCGACAGGGCTGCCATCGGTCGGCCGATCACCAGCGCGAACAGGTCGGGATCCTGCAGCGTGCCGAAAAAGAACAGGCGCATCGGTCGTTTCCCTTCCCGGCCCGGGCGGTTCCGACGGCATGTCGGCCGCCCGGTATTGTGGAGGTGCGAGGGGCCGCAATTTGATCCTGCGGCACCGAAAGTCAAGGTGATTCACAGGGATTTCTTGAGGCCGAAAATCCAGCCATTTCCCTGTTTTGTCAGCATGTTTGCAGGTTTTTCTGTGATCCTGCGCAAAACAGTTATATACATTTATGTCGCGGCCGGCATCGGCCACCAACAGAGATTTGGGGGCAGCGGATGTTACAGGAGTTCAAGGCCTTCATTGCCCGCGGCAATGTGATCGACTTGGCGGTCGGTATCATCATGGGCGTGGCCTTCACCACGATCGTGAATTCCCTGGTCAACGACATCATCATGCCGCCGATCGGCGTGCTGCTGGGCGGTGTCGACTTCTCGGAGTACTACATCAACCTTTCCGGGACCGACTATCCGAACCTGGCGGCGGCCAAGGCGGCTGGTGCCGCGACGATCAACTACGGCGTCTTCATCAACGCGATCATCAACTTCCTGATCATCGCCTTCGCCGTGTTCCTGCTGGTGAAGCAGGTCAACCGCTTCATGAAGAAGCCGGAGGCGAAGCCCGCCGCGCCGCCGCGCAGCGAGGTGCTGCTGGAGGAGATCCGCGACACGCTGCGCAGCCAGCGCGGCTGACCCTTAAGCCCCTCTTCCTGTCATTGCCGGGCTCGATGACCGGCAATGACAGGCAGGGGGCTCAGTAGACGATCCGGATCTCGACCCGGCGCTCGCCGACAGTGACGCCCGCGATGGCTCTGGCATCGCCATGGCCCTCGACGCGGTGGATCAGGGCCGGCGAGACGCCGTCCGCCACCAGCGCTGCGGCGACGGCCTCGGCCCGCTTGGCCGACAGCGCCTCATGGGCGTCGCGCGCGCCGTCCTTGCCGGCGAAGCCGTCGACATTGATCGACTTCGCGCCCCAGCTCTTGGCCTCCGCCGCCGCCTTGGCGACCAGCGCCCGCGCATCCGGCGTCAGCTCGGCGCTTTCGTCCTTGAAGAAGATGTCGTAGGGGCCGCCCGCCTTCGGGGCGCAGGCGGCGAGAATGAGGACGGGAACCAGGGCCAGGAGCGCACGACGGCTTGCAATCGGCATGATCGACCTGTTCGGGTTTGTTGTTGGTCGGGAATCCTTACCTGAGCGGCCCGGCCGATAGAAGCGCTTCCGCTTGGGTTCGTTGGCGAATCCGCTGCCGCTCAGCCGGTCTTGCCGGCCGGCTCGATCGAGCCCTGGGCCAGCAGGGCATCCAGCAGCGCCGCCGCCATCGGATCGGCCCAGGCCGTCTTGGCCTCCGCCGCCGGCAGCCGGCCGTCGCCGCACAGGCGCAGCGCTGCCTCAGCGGCCGCCCCGGCCGGCGCCGGATGCGCTTCGCCATCGGCGAACAGCACCAGCCCGTCGCCGTCGCGGGCGAAGGCCAGGCGGCTGCCGATCGCCCGGCGCAGCGCGCCGGCCGGGCGGCGCTTGCGCGGCGGCGCCTCGCGCTCCTCCTTCGGCTCGGTCAAGAGGCCGCCCAGCCAGCCGGCCAGGAAGCGGCGGTCGTCCAGCTTCTCGGCCAGATAGGCCCGCACCCTCTCGATCGCCGCCTCCGGAATCTCGCCGGGATTGGCCGGCGGCGCCAGGTCGGGATCGGCATAGCGCCGCTCCTCATCCTCGGCATCGGCCACGGCGGCGGCGAAGCGGCCGGCCAGCTCGGCCACGCTCGGGGCGCGGAAGCCGATCGAGAAGGTCAGGCAGTCATCCTCGGCGACGCCGTCATGGGCCCAGCCCGGCGGCAGGTACAGCATGTCGCCCGGCTCCAGCACCCACTCCTCGGCCGGCTGGAAATCGGCCAGCAGCTTCAGCGGCTGGTCGGGCACCCAGGCGGGCCGGATCTCAGCCGCGCCGCCGATCCGCCAGCGCCGCCGGCCCAGCCCCTGCAGCAGGAACACGTCGTACTGGTCGACATGGGCGCCGACGCCCCCGCCGGGCGGGGCATAGCTGACCATGACATCGTCGAGGCGCCAGTCCGGCACGAAGCGGAAGCGGTCGCGCAGCGCCGCCACTGCCGGCTCCCACAGATCGACGCCCTGCACCAGCAGGGTCCAGTCCTGCGCCGGCAGCTTGCCGAAATCGGCCTCGTCGAAGGGGCCGTGACGCACTGCCCATTTGCCGCGGCGGCGGGTGACCAGGCGACTCTCCACCCCGTCCTCGCAGGCCAGCCCGGCCAGCTCGTCCGGCGTGATCGGGCTGGTCCAGCCCGGGATCGCCTGGCGGATCAAGAGCGGCGCCTTCTGCCAGTGGCGGGCCAGGAAATCGGCGGCGGACAGGCCGCCGAGTAGGGGATCGGTCATGGAGGCCTTGGTGTTGCCCAGGGAACAATGGCGCGCACTCTACCGGGTCGATCCGTCCTCGCCCAGGGGCCGCCCGCCCGTGCTAGCATCTGCCCAACGAGACACCGGAGGATGTCATGAGCGCGAATGATCCCGTCGTCATCGCGGGCGCGGCCCGCACCCCGATGGGCGGCTTCCAGGGCGAGCTGAAGGATGTGAAGGCGCCGCAGCTTGGCGCCGTCGCCATCGCCGCGGCGCTGCAGCGCGCCGGCCTCGCCGCCGATGCGGTCGAGGAGGTGGTGATGGGCTGCGTGCTGCCGGCCGGCCTGGGCCAGGCCCCGGCGCGCCAGGCCGCCCGTGGCGCCGGCCTGCCCGACGCTGTGCCCTGCACCACGGTCAACAAGATGTGCGGCTCCGGCATGAAGGCGGTGATGCAGATCCATGACGCCATCGCCGCCGGCACCATTGGCATCGGCGTCGCCGGCGGGCTGGAGAGCATGACCAACGCCCCCTACCTGCTGGACCGTGCCCGCGGCGGCTACCGCATGGGCCACGGCCGAGTGCTGGACCACATGTTCCTCGACGGGCTGGAGGATGCCTATGAGCCCGGCCGGCTGATGGGCACCTATGCCGAGGACACGGCGCAGCACTACCAGTTCACCCGCGAGCAGCAGGACCGTTTCGCCCTGGCCAGCCTGGACCGGGCACGCAAGGCGTCGGAGGATGGCACCTTCGCCCGCGAGATCGCGGCGGTGACGGTGAAGGGCCGCGGCGGCGAGGTCAGCATTGCGACCGACGAGCAGCCGCGCAACGCCAAGCCCGAGAAGATCCCGACGCTGAAGCCCGCCTTCCGGCCGGACGGCACGGTGACGGCGGCGAATTCCAGCTCGATCTCAGACGGCGGCGCGGCGCTGGTGCTGCTGCGGCGGTCGGAGGCGGAGCGGCGCGGCCTGCCGATCCTGGCGCAGATCGTCGGCCATGCCAGCCACGCCCGGGCCCCGGCCTGGTTCACCACCGCGCCGATCGGGGCGATGGAGACGCTGTTCCAGCGCACCGGCTGGGCGGCCAGGGATGTCGACCTGTTCGAGATCAACGAGGCCTTCGCCGTGGTCACCATGGCGGCGATGCGCGACCTCGATCTGCCGCATGACAAGGTCAATGTCCATGGCGGCGCCTGCGCCCTCGGCCATCCGGTCGGCGCGTCGGGAGCGCGGATCATCGTCACCCTGTTGAATGCATTGCAGACCCACGGCCTCAAGCGCGGCGTCGCAGCGCTGTGCATCGGCGGCGGCGAGGCCACGGCGGTGGCTGTGGAGCGGGTGGCGGCGTAGCGGAACGAGAGGACAGGACGATGACGGAGAAGACGCAGATCGGCGTGGTCGGCCTCGGCAGCATGGGCGCGGCGATGGCATCGCGCCTGCTCGACCAGGGCTGGCCGGTCGCGGTGTGGAACCGCAGCGCCGGGGCGGAGGAGCCGCTGCTGGCCAAGGGCGCGGTCCGGGCGGCGACGCCGGCCGAGGCCGCTTCCGGCGGCATCGTCCTGTCCATGGTGGCCGACGATTCGGCGCTGAAGAGCGTGACCACCGGCGACAGCGGCATCCTGTCCGGCCTCGGCCAGGGCGGCGTGCATGTGTCGATGAGCACGGTCAGCCCGGCGATCGCCGCCGACCTCGCGAAGGCGCATGCCGAGGCCGGCTCGGCCTATGTCGGGTCGCCGGTGTTCGGCCGGCCGCCGGCGGCGGGTTCGGGCCAGCTCTGGATCGCCGTCTCCGGCCCCGTCGCGGCCAAGGACAAGGCCCGGCCGGTGCTGGAGGCGCTGGGCCAGTCGGTGCATGATTTCGGCGAGGCGCCGGAGGCCGCGAATGTCGTCAAGATCGGCGGCAACTTCATGATCGCGGCGGCGATCGAGGCGATGGCCGAGACCTTCACCCTCCTGGAGAAGCACGGCGTCTCCGCCCGCCAGGCGCATGAGCTGTATTCCAGCTCGATCTTCGCGGCGCCGATCTACAAGAACTACGGCGGCTTCATCGTCGACCGGAAGTTCTCGCCGCCGGGCTTCCGCATGCCGCTCGGCCTCAAGGATGTCGGCCTGGCGATGGCGGCCGGCGAGAAGGCGGGGGTGCCGCTGCCCTTCGCCGCGGTGTTGCGCGAGCGCTTCATCGGCTCGATCGCCCGCGGCCGCGGCGACCTCGACTGGACCGCCATCGCCCTCGATGCCGCCGAGGCGGCGGGGCTGAAGGTGGACTGAGGCGCTATTCCGCGGCGGGCTCGGCCACCCGGTGCTGGCGCTGCCATAGCGCGGCGTAGAGTCGGTCGCGAGCCAGGAGCGCCGAGTGGCTGCCGCGCTCCGCCACCCGGCCGCGGTCCAGCACCAGGATCTCGTCGGCATTGACCACGGTCGACAAGCGGTGGGCGATGATCAGGGTCGAGGTGCCGCGCGAGGCCTCGGCCAGCCGCTCCTGGATCGCCTGCTCGGTGGCGCTGTCCAGCGACGAGGTCGCCTCGTCGAAGATGAACAGCCGCGGCTGTTTCAGCACGGCGCGGGCGATGGCGACGCGCTGCTTCTCGCCGCCCGACAGCTTCAACCCGCGCTCGCCGACCCGTGTGTCCCAGCCATCCGGCAACCCGGCGACGAAACGGTCCAGCTGGGCGATCCGCGCCGCCGCCTCGACCTCCTCGCGCGTCGCCTCGGGCCGGCCGAAGACGAGGTTGTCGAACAGCGTCTCGTTCAGCAGCACCGTGTCCTGCGGCACCACCGCGATGGCGCCGCGCAGCGAGGCCTGGGTGATGTCGCGCAGGTCCTGGCCGTCCATCAGGATCCGGCCCGCGGACGGGTCGTAGAAGCGGAACAGCAGCCGGGCGATGGTCGACTTGCCGGCGCCCGAGGCCCCGACCACCGCCACGGTCCGCCCGGCCGGCAGGGTGAACGAGACGTCACGCAGGATCGGCCGGCGCGGGTCATAGGCGAAGGAGACGTGCTCGAAGACCAGGTCGCCGCGGCCGGGCGGCAGCGGCCCCGCGCCCGGCGCATCCGTCACCTCCGGCGCCTCGTCCAGCAGCGCGAACATCTGCTCGACCGACCCCAGCGAGTTGCGGATCACCCGGTACAGCCGGCTCAGCTGCTCCAGCGGCCGGGCCAGGCGGACGAAATAGGTGTTCAGCAGCACCAGGTCGCCGACCGACATGGTGCCCGCCTGCACCGCCTGGCCGCCCAGGATCAGCAGGATGGCGAGGCCCAGGCTCAGCACCGTCATCTGGGCGATGCCGTTCAGGCTGCGCAGCGCCAGGCCGCGCGCGGCCAGCCGCTCCACCTCCTCCAGCCGCTCGTCGTAGCGGCGGCCGATCGCGCCCTCGGCGCCGAAATACTTCACCGTCTCGTAGTTGATCAGGCTGTCGATGGCGACGGCATGGGCGCTGCTGCTCTCCCGGTTCATGGTCCGGATCGTGCTGCGCAGGCTGTCGGCGCCCAGCGTCATGGCCCAGGCGAAGGCGGCCAGGGTGGCGGCGGTGACCAGGGCGTAGAAGGGCGGCAGATGCGCCAGCAGGATGACGCAGGTGGCGGCGATCTCGATCAAGAGCGGCAGGATGCGGAAGGCGACGTCGTAGATCAGCTCGCGGATGCCGGCCAGGCCGCGGCCGAGATCCTCGCTGACCGCGCCGGTGCGGCGGCCGAGATGGAAGCGCAGCGACAGCCCGTGCAGATGGGTGAAGAAGGTGCGGCTCAGCCGCCTGACGAGGCGATGCTCGATCGGCCCATAGGCGGCGTATTGCAGCTCGCCCAGGATGCGGCCGACCCAGGAGGCGACGGCATAGGCGGTGATCACGCCCATCGCCCCGACCGCCCAGGCATTGGCCTTGCCGGCATAGGCATCGATCGCCAGCGAGAACAGGAGCGGCACCAGCGCCACGGCGAAGGAGGACAGGAACACCAGCGCGACGCAGGCCAGGATGCGCAGCCGCACGCCCCAGCTCTCGCCGCGCCACAGATAGGGCATGACCCGGCCCAGCGTGGCCAGGTCGCCGCGCGCGCTGTGGTCCCCCCGGGGCGGTGTCATCGACATGGCCGGACTCGCGTCATCAGTCTCCCATTCTAATACACGGCCTGCGCCGGCATCCCGTCGCACTTGCCTCTCGAAACGAATCATGTAACTTTAGAAGTTACATGAAATCCAGCGAACGCCTTTCCGCCGCCCTCCATGTGCTGGTGCACATGGCCGAGCGGCCCGACGCGGCCCTGACCTCGGCCGAGATGGCGGCCTTTGTCGGCACCAACCCCGTGGTGATCCGGCGCAGCTTCGCCGGGCTGCGCCGGGCCGGCATCGTCACTTCGGTCAAGGGCCATGGCGGCGGCTGGCGCCTGGCGCGGCCGGCGGAAGCGGTCACCCTGGCCGAGATCCAGCACGCGCTCGGCGAGCGCGTGGTCTCGTTCACCGCGTTCGACGTCCCCCCGACTTGCCTGATCCTGCGGGCGGTCACCGCCGCGCTGGACGAAGCGATGCAGGAGGCCGAACGCGCGCTGGACCGGCGCCTCGCCACCCTGACCCTGGCCGATCTCGCGGCCGACGCCCGGCGGCTGAACGGCGGCCGCGGCCTGCCTTACGGAGACTCCCATCATGGCTCATGACGTCATTGTGGTCGGCGGCAGCTTCGCCGGCCTGTCCGCGGCGATGCAGCTGGCCCGTGCCCGTCGCCGGGTGCTGGTCATCGATGCCGGCCGGCCGCGCAACCGCTTCGCCGCCGCGTCGCACGGCTTCCTCGGCCAGGACGGCAAGGCGCCGCTGGCGATCCGGCAGGAGGGCCTGCGGCAGCTGCTCGCCTATCCGACCGTGGCGTTGATCGAGGACGAGGCGGTGTCGGCCCGCCGCACCGACAGCGGCTTCGCGGTGGCGCTGGCCGATGGCGGCGAGGAGGCGGCGTCCTGCCTGATCCTGGCCACCGGCGTGGCCGACGAGCTGCCGCCGATCCCGGGGCTGCAGGAGCGCTGGGGCGCCACCGTGCTGCATTGCCCCTACTGCCATGGCTACGAGGTTGCCGGCCGCGCCCTCGGCGTGCTGGCCAACCACACGCTCTCCGCCCATCAGGGCGGGATGCTGCCCGATTGGGGGCCAACCACCTATTTCACCCAGGGCGTGTTCGAGCCCGATGCCGCACAGGCGGCATATCTGGCCAGCCGTGGCGTCACGGTCGAGCGCAGCCCGGTGGTGGAGCTGCTGGGCGCCGCCCCGGATCTCGAGGCCGTGCGGCTGGCGGACGGCCGGGTGGTGCCGGTCGCCGCGCTGTTCACCGCGGCGCGGACCCGCATGGCCAGCCCGCTGGCGGAGCAGCTGGGCTGCGCCTTCGACGACGGCCCGCTCGGGCCTCGGCTGCGAGTCGACGACTTCAAGCAGACGACGGTGCCGGGGGTCTTCGCCGCCGGCGACGCGGCGACCCCGATGCACAACGCCACCCTCGCCTCGGCCTCGGGCGTGATGGCGGGGGTTTGCGCCCACCGGTCGCTGATGGGAATGGCGGCTTAGGATATCGACAGCGCGGCCCGGCCGGGCGAGGCTGCCTCCCGGCCGGGAGAGGAGACCAGGATGCCGTCGCCGATCGAGTTCTATTTCGACTTCGCCAGCCCCTATGGCTATCTCGGCGCCATGCGGATCGACGCGCTGGCCGCTCGACACGGCCGCGAGGTGCGGTGGAAGCCGGTGCTGCTGGGCCCGATCATGAAGCAGATCGGCACCAGGCCGATCCGCGAGCTGCCGGTGCGCGGCCCCTATCTGCAACAGGATGCGGCGCGCTTCGCGGCCTTCCTGGGCGTCCCCTTCACCCTGCCGGCGCAATGGCCGATCGCGGCGCTGGCGCCATCCCGCGCGGTGTGGTGGCTGGCCGACGACCGGCCGGCGCTTGCCCACGACCTGGCCGTCGCGCTCTATGCGGCGCATTGGGGCCGCGGCGAGGACATCGCGGCGCCCGACGCGGTGGTGCGGATCGCCGGCGGCCTCGGGCTCGACGCCGCGGAGACCGCGGCGGCGATCCAGCGGCCGGAGGTCAAGGACCGTCTGCGCGCCGAGACCGAGGCGGCGGCGGCGAAGGGCGTGTTCGGCTCGCCCTTCTTCCTGCTCGACGGCGAGGGCTTCTGGGGCGCCGACCGGCTGGACCAGCTCGACTGGCGCCTCCAGGGTCGTTCGCGCGCTGGCTGAACCCTTTTGCTGTCATGCCCGGGCTTGACCCGGGCATCCAGTGGCTGTCGAGATCGCCTGGATTGCCGGGTCAAGCCCGGCAATGACAGGGAAGGGAAGGCCTTACCTGACCTTTTCGGGCTTGTAGTATTCCGGCGCCCAGCCCTTGCCGGTCCAGCGGAACAGCCGGCTGCCGTCGATCAGCAAATCGCGCTTGCCGGCGCTGTAGCTCGGCGCCAGGCCCAGATCATGGGCCTTGCCGTCGGCGACCGGGGTCAGCGACTGCGAGCCTTCGGCCAGGATCTCCCAGGGGCAGCCATTCGTGTCGCAGTGCTTGGCGTCGTTCCAGAACACGATCACGTCCGGGGTCAGCTGGCCGGGCTTCTCGTCCAGCTCCATCTCGGCGACCTGGAACGGCGCGTCGCGCCAGTTGAGCACCGCCGGCGCCACCATCGGCGCATAGCGCGCCTCCAGCATCGGGATCAGCCGGTCGGGGATCGGGCTCAGCCAGCGCAGGGGCGGCGGCGGGCTCCCCGGGGTGGGCGCGGTCGGCGGTGCCGCCTCGGCGGTGTCGGCGGTGTCGGCCGGGGCGACAGGCGGGGCCGCGCCGGTGGCCGGCGCCGTGGACGGGGCGATCGGGGTCGGCGCGCCCGGCGTCGTGGCTTCCGCGGTCCGGCCGCCGCTGGCGAGATGGGCCACGGTCTCCACCGTCAGCTCGTCCATCGGGGCCGGCAGGTTGTTCTTCTGCTGATAGTCGCGCACCGCCGCCAGGCTGCGCTGGCCCAGGATGCCGTCGACCGTGCCCAGCCGGTAGCCAGCTCCGTTCAGGGCGCTCTGCACCGCGCCGATCTCGGCCCGGTCGAACTCGACCGTCGGGCTGTCATAGACATAGGATCCGGCGATGCGGGGCGCGCCGTCGCAGTTCTGCGGCAGGGCGTTCGCCGTGTCGATCGTAGCGCCGCGGCCATCGAAGCGGATCGCCAGGGCGGCGCCGCTGTTGCTGGTCCAGGTGATGGTGTCGCCCACCGGCTTGGCCATGCCGGACATCAGGCAGATGCCGCCGCGGCTGGAGCGGTGCAGCAGGAAGGCGACGTTGCCGTCCTGCGTGGGCTGGACCAGAAGCCGGATCGGCGCGCCGCCGCCGGCGACATAGGTGCCGCCCTCGATGTTGGCGGCAAAAGCGGAGCCCGCCCAGCCGGCAGTCGCGGCCAGGCAGGCCAGGGCAATGGTGGAACGCATCCGGGTTCTCCGTGTCGTCTCGGTCGCTCAGCGAAACGTCCGGGGCGCAGATCCGGTTCCGATTCCCCGCGGGTGACGGCGGCGGCGCGATCGGCTAAACCGCCACACTCCCTAGGAAGATGACCGTCATGTCCGAGACCCGAATCATCAAGCCCCAGCCGATCAGCGGCTTCCCCGAATGGCTGCCGGAGGAGAAGCTGGTCGAGGACCACGTCCTGCGCATCATCCGCGAGGAGTATGAGCGCTACGGCTTCACCCCGATCGAGACGGCGGCGGTGGAGCGGCGCGAGATCCTCACCGCCAAGGGCATCGTCGAGAAGGAGATCTACGCCCTGTCCCGCCTGGCGGCGGGGGAGGGGGAGGATCCGTCGACCGACATGGCGCTGCATTTCGACCTGACCGTGCCGACGGCGCGCTATGTGGCGCAGAACGCGGCGCGGCTGACCTTCCCGTTCCGGCGCTACCAGATCCAGAAGGTGTGGCGCGGCGAGCGGCCCCAGGCCGGCCGGTTCCGGGAATTCTACCAGGCCGATATCGACGTCATCGGCAACGGCAGCCTGGGCCTCCTGAACGACGCCGAGATCCCTTGCGTCATCAACGCCATCTTCGCCCGCATCGGCATCGGCGAATTCGTCATCCGCATCAACAACCGCAAGCTGCTGCAGGGCTATCTGCTTGACCAGGGGCTGACGGCCGAGGGCGTCGGCGCGGCGCTGAAGGTGATCGATGCGATCGAGAAGGTCAGCCGCGAACGCACCCTGGCCGACCTGGCCACCCATGCCGGCATCGACTCGGGCACGGCGGAGCGGATCGTCGGCCTCGTCACCCGGCCGGTGACCATCGCCGAGCTGCGCGCGATCGAGGGCGGTGCGCTGTATCGCGAGGGGCTGGACGAGCTCGGCCAGGTGGCCGACGGCCTCGCGGCGTTCCAGGTGCCGGCGCATCGCTGGCGCATCGACCTCGCCATTGTCCGCGGCCTCGACTACTACACCGGCACGGTCTACGAGACCCAGCTGGTGGCCAATCCGGAGGTCGGCAGCATCTGCTCCGGCGGCCGCTACGAGGACCTGGCCAGCAACTACACCAAGGCGAAGCTGCCGGGCGTCGGCATCTCGATCGGGGTCACCCGCCTGCTGTCGCGCCTGTTCGATGCCGGCCTGCTGAAGCCCGGCGCCGCCACACCCGCTTCGGTGCTGGTGACGGTGATGGACCGGGCGCAGCTGCCCTATTACCTCGGCCTGGCCACGACCCTGCGCGCCGCCGGCATCGCCACCGAGCTGTTCACCGAGGGCAAGAAGGTCGGCGACCAGCTGAAATACGCCGACAAGAAGGGCTTCCGCCTGGCCGTGATCGCCGGCGAGAGCGAGATCGCCGCAGGCGCGGCGGTGCTGAAGAACTTGGCGTCCGGCGAGCAGTCCACCCATCCGCGGGGCGATCTGGCCGACGCCGTGCGGCAGGCTCTCGCCGGGTAGCCATGGAGTTGCCGGCCGCCCTGCGCGTCGCGGTCGACCGGTCGCTGGAGGGCGTCGCCCTGGCCGAGCTGTCGGCCGCCGCCGCGCGGCTGTCGCAGCGCTACCGGGCCGAGCTGCGCGACGGCCGCTTCCATGTCGGCGACGATCGCGCGGTCCAGGCTTATCTCGCCACCAGGCTGCCTGCGACCTATGCCGCGATCCGGGCCTGCCTGGAGGCGGTGGCCGAGCGCCGGCCGGACTTTGCCCCCTCCAGCCTGCTCGACGCCGGCGCCGGCCCGGGCACCGCGCTCTGGGCCGCGGCAGAAACCTGGTCGGCGCTGTCCGCCGCCACCCTGCTGGAGGGCAGCGCCGCCTTCCGCGACTGGGGCGCCCGGCTGGCCGGGGACGCGCTACCGCCGGCGGAGTGGCGCGCCGCCGACCTGGCCCGCCCGCTGCCGGACCTGCCGGCGCATGATCTCGTGATCCTGTCCTATGTGCTCGACGAGCTGGCGCCCGACCGTCGCGGCGCCCTGGTCGACGGGCTGTGGACGGCGACCGGCGACCTGCTGCTGATCGTCGAGCCCGGCACCCCGGCCGGGTACCGCCGCATCCTCGACGCCCGGGACCGGCTGATCGCCGCCGGCGGCCATGTCGTGGCGCCATGCCCGCATGACCGCGCCTGCCCGCTGGTGGAGTCCGACTGGTGCCATTTTGCCCGGCGCGTCGCCCGCTCGCGCCTGCACCGCCAGGCCAAGGGCGGCGAGGTGCCGTGGGAGGATGAGAAATTCGCCTATATCGCGGTTTCGCGCCGTCCGGGCACGCCGATCGCCGGCCGCGTCATCGCCCCACCCCGCGGCGCCGGCTCCCGCATCGATCTGCGACTTTGCGCGCCGGAAGGGCTGGTCGAGCGCACCGTGACCAGGCGCGAGGGCCCGCTGCTCAAGACCGCTCGGCGGCTGCGATGGGGCGATGCGCTGGAGGTCGAGGACTCTCAATGATCTCGATCTTGCAATATCGCATGTGATATCTATCTCACGATGAGATGGGTGCTCGATACCGACGTCATGGTCGCCGCGATCCGCAGCGATGTCGGCGCTTCCCGCCGTCTCCTCGTCGCGGCGCTGCAACGGCGTGTCGGGCTGCTGATCTCAGTGCCGCTTGCGATCGAGTACGAGGCGGTCTTGACGAGGCCGGAGCATCTGCAGGCAGCGGGCCTGACTGCCGCGGACGTCAACGCGGTTCTGGATGCGGTTGTTATGATTGCGGAACCGGTTCGTCTGGCCTTTCTGTGGCGGCCCGCCCTTCGTGATCCGGATGACGACATGGTTCTTGAAGTCGCCGTGAACGGCGCCGCGGACGCGGTGGTGACGTTCAACCGCCGAGATTTCGCCCAGGGAGCGAAGGCGTTCGGGCTGGCGGTCCTGACTCCTGGCGATGCCCTCGAGCGGTTGGAGGAACGGAAATGAGGAAAAGCAACTTCGCACTGCGCCTGCAGCCATCGCTGCTGGACGAGGCGCGCAAGGTGGCCGAGACGGAAGGCGTGGCCTTGAACCAGTTCATCAACGTCGCGGTGGCGGAAAAGCTCTCGGCGCTTCGCACAGAGAGCTATTTTGCCGAGCGCGCGGCGCGGGCGGATATTCCGAAGGCGCTGGACATCCTCAAACGCGCCGGCGTCGGCAATCCACCGATGGACGGTGATGCCCTGCCTTCGGGCCGGAAACGCCCATAGCCCGCCGACTACCGGGCATCCTCCACGCGCAGCAGCTCGACCGTCGGCGGCGCGGTCAGGATGTCGCTGAAGGCATGCATCCAGCGGCCGGTCTCCTCGTCGTCGCCGACCCCGCGTTCGCGGAACCGGTCGAACTGATCCAGGCTGGTCAGCTCGACCTCGAACTGCAGCGCCGCTCCGCCCTGGCCGCGGGTCAGCGGCACCAGCAGCCGGGCCTTGAGCCGGTTGGCCCGGGCGGCCTCGACCTCGCGGTGGATGAAGTCGATCGCGCTCTGGCGGTTGCTGGGCAGCACGTCATACGAGAAGCGGGCGATATACATGCCGTTCCTTCCTGGTTGCCGGGGCGGTCCCCATGGCGACAACACCCCGGCTCCCGATTTCAATCCGCCTCCACCGCCGAGGCGTGGGAACGCAACTCCTCGATGAACACCCGGCTGTTCTCGGCGTAGTCGACCGGCACGCTGACCAGATGCACGCCGCCCTGGGCAAAGGCTTTTTCCAGCGTCGGCGCGAAATCCTCGGCCGACTCCACCTTCCAGCCGGTGGCGCCATAGGCCTGGGCGTAGGTCACGAAATCCGGGTTGCCGAAGGTCAGGCCCCAATCGGCGAAGCCCTGCGCCTCCTGCTTCCAGCGGATCATGCCGTAGGCGTTGTCGACCAGGATCACCACGACCAGGTTCAGCTTCAGCCGGATCGCCGTCTCCAGCTCCTGCGAGTTCATCATGAAGCCGCCGTCGCCGCACACCGCCATCACCCGGCGGTCCGGATGCAGCATCGCCGCCACCATGGCCGAAGGCAGGCCGGCGCCCATGGTCGCCAGCGCATTGTCCAGCAGGATGGTGTTGGCGATGTGGGTGCGGTAGCTGCGGGCGAACCAGATCTTGTACATGCCGTTGTCGAGGGCGACGACACCGTCCTCCGGCATCACCGCGCGCACATCGTGGACGATGCGCTGCGGCAGCAGCGGGAACCGGTCGCTGGTGCCGTCCGCCGCCACCTTCTCCAGGATCTTGCGGCGCAGCCCGGCGAAGGCCTCGGCTGCGGTCGGGTGCGGCCCGCCGAATTCCTCGGCGATGCGGGCCAGCGAGGCGCCGATGTCGCCCACCACCTCATGGTCCGGGAAATACACCTCGGCGATGTCGGCCGGCTGGTAGCCGACATGGATCACCTTCTGGCCCGCCTGCTCCATGATGAAGGGCGGCTTCTCGACCACGTCGTGGCCGATCGCCAGGATCAGGTCGGCCTTGGTCACCGCATCGTGCAGATAGTCGCCCTCGGACAGGGCGGCGGTGCCGATATAGAGGCCGGAATTGCCGTCGACCGCGCCCTTGCCCATCTGGGTGTTGAAGAACGGGATGTCCATCCGCCGCACGAAGTCGGACAGCGCCGGCACCAGGTGGCGGCGATTGCCGGCCGCGCCGATCATCACCAGCGGGCGCTCGGCCGCGCGCAGCATCTCGGCCGCAGTGGCGATGGCCGCATCGTTCCCCACCGGCAGCTCCAGCGGGTGCAGCGGCACCGGCCCCAGCCCGTCAGGCGCCGGAAAGGCGGCGATGTCCTCCGGCAGCTCCAGATGCACCGGGCCCGGCCGCTCCTCCTGGGCGATGCGGAAGGCGTTGCGCACCAAAGTCGGGATCGCGCCGGTGCTGACGATCTGGCGCGACGACTTGGTCAGCGGCCGCATGGTGGCGACGATGTCGACGATCTGGAACTGCGCCTGGCGGCTCTTCAGGATCGGCTTCTGCCCGGTGATCATCACCATCGGCATGGCGCCCAGCAGGGCATAGGCCGCGCCGGTGGTCAGGTTGAGGGCGCCAGGCCCGAGCGTGGTCAGGCAGACGCCCGCCTTGCCGGTCAGCCGTCCATAGGTCGCGGCCATGAAGGCGGCCGACTGCTCGTGCCGGGTGACGATCAGCTCGATGCCGGAGCGGCGGAGCGATTCGACGATGTCGAGATTCTCCTCGCCGGGCACGCCGAAGACGCGGTCCACGCCCTCATTGACCAGGGCCTCGACGAGAAGGTCGGAGCCGGTCCGTTGCGCAGCCATGATGGTCCTCTCTTGCTGGGCGGTGCGATGTGCCCTGCAAAGATAGGCCCTAAGCCGCGCCGATGACATGACCGTGCCGCAGGGCAGAGGGACATCTCGCGCACGGGCGGCATGGCCGCGATGGTGGCCAGGGCCGCCCCGGCAATGCGATGCTGTCCGCGCCAAGCGCCGCATTGACCGCGACCCGCCGAAAGGGTCTTCTCCCGCCATGCGAGACGGATTGCCGCCGGACTGGGACTGCCGACCGATCGCCGAACGGCATCGCGCCGGCCTCGAGGCGCTCGGCCTCTGGCTGGTCGACGCGACGCGGCGGCCGGTGCCGCTCAAGGGCCTGTTCCCGGGGTTCTGCGAGCGGGTGGCGCAGACCATCGTCCCGGCCTGGCGGATCCATATCGGGCTCGAGGTGCTGCATCCCGAGATCAGCGGCACCATGCTGGTCTGGAGCGACGAGACCATCGAGTTCGGGGAGCGCGCCCGCCACGGCGTGCTGCAGAGCCCGGGCTATCTCAACAGCCCGACCAAGATCGTCGACGACACCGAGCGGGCGTATCGCCGGAAGCTCGACGGCGACGTCAGCGACATGCCGCTGCTGCAGGAGCTGCAGCAGATGGGCTCCACCGATTATTTCATCACGCCGCTGCCCTTCCTCGATACCAGCCGCACCCGCTTCCTGTCCTTTGCCACGCGGCAGCCGGGCGGCTTCGACGACGACGAGCTGAAGGCGCTGGACACCGCCTCACGGCTGTTCAGCCCCTATGCCGAGCGCCAGGTGTGGAAGCGCATCGCGCTCGACCTGCTCGACACCTATGTCGGCGCCCGCACCAGCCAGCGCATCGTCGAGGGCCAGATCGAGCGCGGCCAGGTCGACTGGATCGAGGCGGCGATCTGGCTGGCCGACCTGCGCGCCTTCACCCGGCGCAGCGAGGTCCATGCCATCCGCGACGTGGTCGAGCTGCTGAACGGCTGGTTCGGCGACATGGGCGTGGCGATCGAGGCCGAGGGCGGCGAGATCCTGAAGTTCATCGGCGACGCGGTGCTGGCGATCTTCCCGGTGACGCAGGATGTGGACCGCGGCACCGCCTGCGCCGCCGCTTTGGCCGCGGCCGAGGCGTTCTGCGCCCAGGTCGACGCCACCAATGCCGAGCGCGGCCTCACCGGGTCGGACGCGGTCGATTTCGGCATCGGCCTGCATCTCGGCGAGATCGCCTACGGCAATATCGGGGCGGCCCGGCGGCTGGACTTCACCGTGATCGGCCCGGCGGTGAACCGCGCCAGCCGGCTGGAGGAGCTGACCAAGACCCTGCGCCGCCGGGTGCTGGTGTCCGAGCCGTTCCGCGACGCCTGCGGCCGCCCGCTGCTCGACCTCGGCCGCCACGTCCTGCGCGACGTCGAAGGCACGCACCGGATCTTTGGCGTCGGGTAGAGGCAGTCCCTTGGCGTCATGGCGAGCCCCGAAGGGGCGTGGCCATCCAGCCTGTCGCCATCAACAGCGGCGGCTGAAGGACTGGATGGCCACGCTTCGCTCGCCATGACGCTATAGGGGCCATTCGGTCGTTCCGATAAGGTCTCACCGACAACAGCCACAGGCCATCCGATGAAAGCCGTCGTCTTCGAACAGTTCCGCCAGGCGCCGACCGTGCAGACCGTGCCGGACCCGTCGCCCACGGCGGAGGGCGTGGTGGTCAAGGTCGAGGCGACCGGGCTGTGCCGCAGCGACTGGCACGGCTGGATGGGGCACGACGCCGACATCGTGCTGCCGCATGTGCCGGGGCACGAGCTGGCTGGCACCATCGTCGCGGTCGGGCCGCAGGTTCGGCGCTGGCGCGAGGGCCAGCGGGTCACCGTGCCCTTCGTCGCCGGTTGCGGCCATTGCCCGGAATGCGCCAGCGGCAACCAGCAGGTCTGCGAGCGCCAGTTCCAGCCCGGCTTCACCGCCTGGGGCTCCTTCGCCGAATATGTCGCGCTCGACTTCGCCGACACCAACCTCGTCGCCCTGCCGGACGAGATCGATTCGGCCACGGCGGCCAGCCTGGGTTGCCGCTTCGCCACCTCGTTCCGCGCCATCGTCGACCAGGGCCGGGTGCGGGGCGGGGAGTGGGTGGCGGTGCATGGCTGCGGCGGCGTTGGCCTGTCGGCGATCATGATCGCCCGTGCGCTCGGGGCCAATGTCGTAGCGGTCGACCTGACCGAAGAGAAGCTCGACCTCGCCCACCGGCTCGGCGCGGGGGCGACGGTCAATGCCGGCGGCTCGGCCAATGTCGTGCACGAGATCCGCGACCTGACCGGCGGCGGCGCCCATGTCTCGGTCGACGCGCTCGGCCACCCGGCCACCTGCATGAACTCGATCCGCTGCCTGCGCCGCCGCGGCCGCCACATCCAGGTTGGGCTGATGCTGGACGACCACGCCCGCTCGCCGGTGCCGATGGACCGGGTGATCGCCTATGAGCTGGAGATCCTGGGCAGCCATGGCATGCAGGCGTTCCGCTACCAGGCGATGCTGGACATGATCGCGGCCGGCACGCTGGCGCCGCAGCAGCTGGTCGGCAGCCGCATCAGCCTCGACGAGGCGGCGGTGGCCCTGACCCAGATGGACCGCTTCGACGGCACGGGGATCAGCGTCGTGACGCGGTTCTGAGGCGGGCTGGTCCCATTTTTCCTGTCATCCCCGGGCTTGACCCGGGGATCCAGGGGCTTTCGAGAACGGCTCTTCCCGGCCTCTGGATTTGAGGGGCGGGTTTTTGCCCTCTCTAGGCGCCGAGGATCATGGCCCAGCCTCGTCCCAAGGCCACGGGCCGTTCTCGACCAGCCGCTGCCGCGCGGCTTCGACCCGGGCCTTGTAGTCTTCGAGGAAGGGCTCGGACAGCGCGCGCTCGAGATAGCCCTGCAGCCGCGTCAGCGCCCAGAGTTCGCCGTCATGTCGGATCGCGTCGCGAAGCCGGTTGCCGTTCTCGTCATCGAGCGTCCGGGCCAGGAACTCGAACAGCACGACGGCCTCGTCGTGAGTGAGGGCGAGGGGGACCGATCCCTCGTCCTTTCGCGCCGCTTCGCTCATCTGCCTCTCACACGCGCCCAGCCCCCAGGATCAGGCGGATGCCCAGCGCGCCCATGACCGAGCCGGCGGCGCGGTCGAACCAGCGCTTCCAGCGCAGATAGACGGCGCGCGGCCGGTCGGCGGAGAACACCAGGGCGACGATGGTGTACCAGCCGGCCTCGATGGCGAAGATCGCCGGCAGCAGCACGGCGAAGGTCCAGGCCGGCACCTGCGGCGGCAGGAAGGCGGCGAAGATGCTGCCATAGACGATCGCGGCCTTCGGGTTGCTCAGCTGGGTCACCGCGGCCAGGGTGAAGGACCGGCGGACGCTGCGCGGCCGGCCCTCCGCCGTCTTCGGCACCGTGATCGGCTTGTCGGCCGTGCGCCACAGGGCGATAGCGAGCCACAGCAGGTACAGGCCGCCCAGCACCTTCAGGGTCAGATACAGCCATTCGACCTGGGCCAGGATCGCCTGCAGGCCGAACAGGCCGAGCCCGCCATAGACCACCCCGCCGACGCCCATGCCCAGCGCGGCGGCCAGCCCGTCGCGGCGCGACAGGGCGATGGCGGTGCGGGTGACGAAGACGAAGCTTGGCCCTGGGCTGGCCGCGCCGACCACGATGGCGCCGAGGATGCTGAGCAGCGGGATGGTGATGTCCATGATGTCCTCCTGGAGGCCGCCGGTCAGGCGGCCGTCTCCATGTCCTCGCCCGTGCCGTGGTCGGCGTGCAGGCAATGGCCGTGGCTGTGGTCGGCCAGCACCTCGATCACCCGGCAATGGCCGATGGTGCCGTGGCGGCACTGCTCCACCATCCGCTCCAGCTCGACCTTCAGCGCCTCCAGCCGGGCGATGCGGGCCTGCACCGCCACCAGCTGCTCCTGTGCGATCCGGTCGGCGGTGGCGCAGGGCTGGGCCGGGTCGTCGGAGAGGGTCAGCAGCTGGCGGATGGCGTCCAGCGGAAAGCCCAGCTCGCGGCTGTGGCGGATGAAGGCCAGCCGGTCGCTGTGCGCCCGGCCGTAGATCCGCTGGTTGCCCAGGGTCCGCGCCGCCTCCGGCATCAGCCCGATCTGCTCGTAGTAGCGGATGGTCTGGACCTTGCAGCCGGTGCGGCGGGCCAGCTCGCCGATCGGCATCGCGTCGCCGCGCGCGGACATCGAATTTTCCTCTTGAAGCTCTAGTCGCTGTAGCTCCCATCTTCCCCTGCGACGGATCTTTCGGCAAGGGAGTGCGTCGCATGGCAGCGGCGATTGACGGGCAGGGCCGGACCCTGCGCTATCGGGTCGACGGCATGGATTGCCCGAGCTGCGTCGGCAAGCTGCAGACGGCGCTGGGCCGGATCGAGGGCGTCAGCGGCGTCGAGGTCAATTTCGCCACCGGCCTGCTGGCCTTCGGCGCGGCCGGCGCCGCCTCGAACGGCCAGGCGGTGGAGGCCAAGATCCGCGCCCTCGGCTTCACTCCGACCGCGATCGACGACGCCGCGCCCCGCGCGCCGGCCCCGGACGAATCCCGCCCCTGGTGGCGCGAGCGCAAGGCGCAGCTGGTCGGCTTCACCGGCCTGCTGCTGGCCGTGGCCTTCATCGCCTCGCAGATCGTCCCGGCCGAGGCCGAATGGGCCTATCTCGCCGCGGCGCTGATCGGGCTGGTGCCGGTCGCCCGCCGCGCCTTGACCCTGATCCGCTCCGGCTCGCCCTTCAGCATCGAGACGCTGATGGCGGTCGCCGCGATCGGCGCCATCGCCATCGGCGCGGCATCCGAGGCCGCCGTCGTGGTGTTCCTGTTCGCCCTCGGCGAGCTGCTGGAAACCGTCGCCGCCGGCCGCGCCCGCCAGGGCATCAAGGCGCTGGTGTCGCTGGTGCCGCGCACGGCGCAGCGCGAGGCGAACGGCGTCCTGGCCACCGTCGCGGTCGACGATTTGGCGATCGGCGACATCGTCCTGGTCCGTCCCGGCGACCGGGTGCCGGCCGATGGCGAGATCGTCGACGGCGCGTCGGAGCTGGACGAGGCGCCGATCACCGGCGAATCCATTCCCGTGGCCAAGGCGGCGGGCGACGCCGTCTATGCCGGCAGCATCAATGCCGGCGGCGTGCTGCGCCTCAGGGTGACTCGGGCGGCGGCGGACAACACCATCGCCCGGATCATCCACATGGTCGAGACGGCGCAGTCCAGCAAGGCGCCGACCGCCCGCTTCATCGACCGGTTCAGCGCCTGGTACACCCCGGCCGCCATGGCCGTGGCCGCGCTGGTGATCGCGGTGCCGCCGCTGCTGTTCGGCGGCGACTGGACGGTCTGGACCTATCGCGGCCTGTCGCTGCTGCTGATCGCCTGCCCCTGCGCCCTGGTGCTGTCGACCCCGGCGGCCATCGCCTCCGGCATCGCCGCCGGCACCCGCCGCGGCCTTCTGCTGAAAGGCGGCGCGGCGCTGGAGATGCTGGGCAAGGTCAAGGCCGTGGCCTTCGACAAGACCGGCACGCTGACCATCGGCCGGCCGCAGGTCACCGACATCGTCGCGCTGGACGTCCCCGAGACCGTGGTGCTGGCCGAGGCCGCCGCGGTCGAGAGCGGCTCCAGCCACCCGCTGGCCCGCGCCATCCTGGACGCCGCTGCCGCCCGCAAGGTCGCCGTGCCGGCCGTCGCCGAGGCGTCGGCCATCGCCGGCAAGGCGGTGCTGGGCCGGGTCGGCGGGGCGCTGCTGGCGGTGGGGTCGCCGCGCTACGCCGCCGAACGCGGCCCGCTGCCGGGCGGCCTGGCCGACCGGGTCGCGGCGCTGGAGGCCGAAGGCAAGACCGTGGTCGTGCTGCTCGGCGAGGCCGGCCCGCGCGGGCTGATCGCGCTGCGCGACGAGCCTCGCGAGGACGCCGCCGCCGCGGTGGCGGCACTGCGCCGGGCCGGCGTGCAGCCGGTGATGCTGACCGGCGACAACCGCCGCACCGCCGCGGCCGTGGCCGGCACGCTGGGCATCGCGGTCGAGGCCGAGCTGCTGCCCGACGACAAGCTGGCCGCGATTGGCCGGCTGAAGGCGCAGGGGCCGGTGGCGATGGTCGGCGACGGCATCAACGACGCGCCGGCGCTGGCCGCCGCCTCGGTCGGCATCGCCATGGGCGGCGGCACCGACGTGGCGCTGGAGACGGCGGATGCGGCGCTCTTGAACAACCGCGTCACCGGCGTGGCCGAGCTGATCGGCCTGTCGCGGGCGACCCTGGCCAACATCCACCAGAACATCGCCGTCGCCCTCGGCCTCAAGGGGCTGTTCCTGGCCACCACGCTGCTCGGCGCCACCTCGCTGTGGATGGCGATCCTGGCCGACACCGGGGCGACCGTGCTGGTGACCCTGAACGCGCTGCGGCTGCTGCGCCTGCTGCCCGCGGTCCGGCCGGCGGCGGCCAAGGCCGGCCAGGCTCACAGTCACGATCATGCCGATGGTCACGACCACGATCATGATCACGACCATGCGCATGATCACGGTGCCACGCCCCAGGAGGCCGAGGATTGCTGCGCTCACGGCGCCTGCGGCTCGCAGCCCGCGAGCGTCGCCTGCGGATCATGCCGGGCGCCGAACCAGGGCTCGGCCCGCTTCTGCAGCCAGTGCGGGCAGGCGATGGCGGCGTAGGGCAGTCGCCGCGCCTGGGCCTTCATTCCCATGTCGCGCCGCCTGCCGTTGCGCTATCAGCAGGGATAGCGCATGCGGGAGCTCCTCGGGATTGGCCAACGTCCTGTTCATCACCGCCGACCAGTGGCGCGGCGACACGCTGTCGGTGGTCGGGCATCCCTGCATCCGCACCCCGGCGCTGGACGCGCTGGCGGAAGCGGGCACGCTGTTCCGGCGCCACCACACCGTGGCCTATCCCTGCGGCCCGTCCCGCGCCTCGCTGCTGACCGGCCTTTACCCGCACACCCATCGCAGCGTGCGCAACGGTACGCCGCTCGACGCCCGCCATAGCAACCTGGCGCTGGAGGTGCGGCGCGGCGGCTGGGAGCCGCTCTTGTTCGGCTACACCGACACCTCGCTGGACCCGCGCGGCCGGGCGCCGGACGACCCGGCGCGCCACAGCTACGAAGGCGTGGCCCCGGGCTTCACCCCGGTGCTCAACCTGTCCGAATCCAGCCGCGCCTGGATCGCCGACCTGATCGCCAAGGGGTACGACGTGCCGGAGCCGGGGGAGGGGCGGGAGCCGCTCTACGATCCCGACCCGGCCGCCGAGGCGGCGCCCGGCGGCTTCGGCCCGACCCGGATCCGGGCCGAAGACAGCGAGACCGCCTTCATGACCGACCAGGTGCTGCGCCACCTGGCGGTGCGGCGCGGCCAGCCCTGGTTCGTGCACCTGACCTATATCTGCCCGCACCCGCCCTTCGCCGCCCCGGCGCCCTGGCACCTGGCCTATGACCCGGCCGCGGTGCCGGCGCCGCTGCGCGGCCCGTCCGCGGCGGCGGAGGGGGCGCAGCATCCGCTGCTGGCCGGGCTGCACCGGGCGGTGCGGCTCGACAAGTTCCAGAACCATGCCGAAGGCCCGGCCTCGGCGCTCGACGATGCCGGCGTCGCCGCGGTCCGCGCCGCCTATTACGGGCTGGCGTCGGAGGTCGACCACCATCTCGGCCGGGTGTTCGAGTTCCTGAAGGCGAGCGGCCAGTGGGACGACACGCTGATCATCTTCACCTCCGACCATGGCGAGCAGCTCGGCGACCACCACCTGTTCGGCAAGCTCGGCTATTTCGACCAGTCGGCCCACATCCCGCTGATCATCCGCGACCCGCGCCCCGAGGCGGATGCCGGCCGCGGCCGCCAGGTCGACGACTTCACCGAATCGGTCGACATCCTGCCGACCATCCTCGGCTGGCTCGGCCTGCCTGTGCCGCGGCACTGCGACGGCGGCTCGCTGCTGCCCTTCTGCCTGGGCGAGCGGCCGCCGGATTGGCGCGATGCGGCGCACTGGTTCTACGATTTCGGCAATGTCCGCGAGCGCGTCGGCGCGGCCCGGCTGCAGGCCGACCAGTGTGGCGTCCAGGTGATCCGCGACGCCCGCCGCAAATATGTGCACTGCACTGCCCTGCCGCCGCTGTTCTTCGACCTCGAGCGCGACCCCGGCGAGTTCGAGGACCGCAGCGCCGACCCGGCCTATGCCGGGGAGATGCTGGCCTACGCCCAGAAGCTCCTGTCCTGGCGCATGCGGCACGAGGACCGGACGCTCAGCCACATCACGCTCGAAGGCGGCTATTTCGAGGAAGAGGCGCGATGAGCACGGCCGAAATCCGCGGCATCCTGTTCGACAAGGACGGCACGCTGATCGACTACCACGCGACCTGGCTGCCGCTGAACCGCGAGGCCGCGCTGTTCGCGGCGGCCGGCGACCCGGAGCTGGCGTTTCGCCTGCTCGAGGTCGGCGGCGCCGACCCGCACACCGGCGCCGTCCGTGCCGACAGCCTGCTCGCCGCCGGGGCGACGCCGGAGATCGCCGCCGCCTGGATCGTCGCCGGCAGCCCCTATGGTCTCGACCTGCTGGTGCCGGAGATGGACCGCATCTTCCAGGGCGCCGCGGCCACGGTGATCCAGCCGACCGTCGCCGACCCGGCCGGGCTGTTCCGCCGGCTGCGCGGCCGTGGGCTGAAGCTGGGCGTGGCCTCCAGCGACGGCGAGGCCGCGATCCGCGCCACCCTGGCGCTGTTCGATCTGCTCGACTTGGTCGATTTCATCGCCGGCTACGACAGCGGCCACGGCCACAAGCCGAATCCGGGCATGGTCTACGGCTTCTGCGACGCCACCAGCCTGCCGCCCGGCGCCGTGCTGATGGTCGGCGACAACCGGCACGACATGGCGATGGGCCGCGCCGCCGGGGCGGGCCTCTGCGTCGGCGTGCTCAGCGGCACCGGCACCGCCCAGACCCTGGCCGGGCTCGCCGATCTCTGCCTGCCGGATATCGGCGGGCTGGAGGATCTTCTCGATGGATCGCAAAGGGCCTGATGGGCATCAGCGGCTTTTTAGATTAAAGTCCTGTAAACATAAGACGTCGCTGAGGTGGAGGTTTCACGTGCCCGGTTTTCCGATCGTGGACAGCCACGTCCATATTTATGATCCAGACATATTGTCCTATCCGTGGATGGATCAGGCCCCCAGTCTGAAATCGCGCCATCTGCCGGACGTGTATGACCGGCAGCGCGACGGTGTGGCGATCGACCGCTACGTCTTCGTCGAGGTCGACGTCGCCCCGGTGCAGCGCGTGGAGGAGGCGCGCTGGGTCGGTGCCCTCGCCGACCCCCGGCTCGGCGCCCTGGTCGCCGCGGCGGCGGTCGAGGACGGCCAGGCGGTGCGGACCGAGCTCGACGCGCTGCACGCCGCCACCCCGAAGCTGCGCGGCATCCGCCGGCTGATCCAGGGCGAGGCGGTGGATTTCTGCATCCGGCCCGGTTTCGTCGAAGGCGTGCAGCTTCTGTCGGAATACGACCTGTCCTTCGATCTCTGCATCTTCCATCCGCAGTTCGACGCCGCGATCGAGCTGGTGCGCCGCTGCCCGGAGATCCGCTTCGTCCTCGACCATATCGGCAAGCCCGGCATCCGGGACGGCGTCGACCGGCCCTGGCGCGACCAGATGCGGGCCCTGGCTGCGCTGCCGAATGTCTGGTGCAAGCTGTCGGGCGTGGTCACCGAAGCCGATCACCAGGGCTGGACCCGGGACCAGATCGAGCCCTACATATGTCATACGATTGACTGCTTCGGCTTCGACCGCACCATGTTCGGCAGCGACTGGCCCGTCAGCGAGCTGGCTTCCAGCTATCGCCGCTGGATCGACACGCTGGACGCCATCCTCGCGGACGTCCCGGAGGCGCAGCTGCGGCAGCTCTATCGCGACACTGCCATCGCCTTCTACCGGCTCGGCTGAGCCCAACGATCTGAGACTGAGAGGACCCGCCCATGGACCCGATCGCCACGCGCCCGCTGGGCAAGAGCGGCGTTCCCGTCACCCAGCTCGGCTTCGGCGGGGCGCCGCTCGGCGACCTCTACCAGAAGCTGCCCGATGCGCAGGCGATCCAGACCATGGCCAAGGCGCTGGAGCTGGGCGTCACCCTGGTCGACACCTCGCCGCTCTACGGCCACGGCCTGTCCGAGCACCGTTTCGGCCAGGCGCTGCGGCCGCGGCCGCGCGACAGCTACGTGCTGTCGACCAAGGTCGGGCGCGTCTTCGTGCCGCCGGGGCGCGGCGGGGTCGACCGCGGCACCTGGGCCGGCGGGCTCGAGTTCAACCCGGTGTTCGATTACAGCTACGATGGCGCCATGCGCTCCTTCGAGCAGAGCCTGATGCGCCTCGGCATCTCCTCGGTCGACATCCTGCTGATCCACGATGTCGACATCTGGACCCACGGCTCGCGCGAGGCCTATGAGCAGCGGCTGCAGGAGGCCCTGGCCGGGGCCTACAAGGCGCTGTTCAAGCTGCGCGAGGAGGGCGTGGTCAAGGCGATCGGCGTCGGCGTCAACGAGGTCGAATCCTGCATGCGCTTCGCCGAGGGCGGCGATTTCGACTGCTTCCTGCTGGCCGGGCGCTACACCCTGCTGGAGCAGACGGCGCTCGACGACTTCCTGCCGCTGTGCCAGCGCCGCAATATCGGCATCATGCTGGGCGGGCCGTACAATTCCGGCATCCTGGCCACCGGCGCCGTGCCCGGCGCCCGCTACAACTACAAGGAGGCGCCGCCGGAGATCCTGGAGCGGGTCAGCCGGATCGAGGCGGTGTGCCGCCGCCACGGCGTGCCCCTGCCGGCCGCGGCGATCCAGTTCCCGCTGGCGCATCCGGTGGTCGCCTCGATGATCCCCGGCGCGGTCAAGCCGGAGGAGGTGGAGCGCAACCACGCCTTGATCGCCACGCCGATCCCGGCCGATTTCTGGGCCGAGCTGAAGCGCGAAGGCCTCGTGCGGGAGGACGCGCCGGTTCCGGCATAGGCCGCGGCCTTCACGATCCGGCTCTTCGGGATCTATCCTGGGCTCGCCGCGCAGGGCAGTCCGCTGCTGCGCTGCCGTTCCAGCAGAAGGTCCCTTCGGCATGAAGTTCCGGACCATCCTCCTGCGCGCGGGCAAGACCGCGACAGGCATCGTGGTGCCTGACGACATCGTCGAGCGGCTCGGCGCGGGCAAGCGCCCGCCGGTCCGGGTCACGATCAACGGCCACACCTACCGCAGCACCGTGGCGGTGATGGGCGGCCGATTCATGGTCGGGGTCAGCGCCGAGAACCGCGACAAGGCCGGCGTCGCCGGCGGCGAGGAGATCGAGGTCGATCTCGAGCTCGACGCGGACGTTCGCGATGTGGCGGTCCCGCCCGACCTCGCCGAGGCCCTGGGCCGCAACGCCGCCGCCCGGCAGCGCTTCGAGGCGTTGTCCTACAGCCGGCGGAAGGCGCTGGTCACCGGGATCGAGGGGGCGAAGACGGAGGAGACCCGGCAGCGTCGCCTCCACAAGGCGATCGACGACCTGCTGGCGGGCTGATCCAGGGAGGAAGGGATGGCACAGCAAGTGGTTCCCGCGGCCGGCAGCGTCGGCCTGCGGATGCAGCGCGGGCAGCGGCTGCGGATCGTCGACCCGGTAGGCGGGCAGACGGGCGACCTCATGGCCTATGCCGCGGATGGCAGCGAGCGCCTGTCGAACGGCCGCAGCTTCGACTATGGCGGCAAGATCTATCTCTCGACCGGCGACGTGCTGTGGTCCGACCGCAGCAGCCCGATGCTGACCATCGTCGAGGACCAGGTCGGCCGGCACGACTTCCTCTACGCGCCCTGCAGCCTCGAGATGTATCGGATGCAGTACGGCGTCACCGATGATCATCCGAACTGCCACGACAACCTGCGGGCGGCGCTGCGCGAGCTGGGGATCGACCCGGATCCGCTGCCGACTGCCTTCAACCTGTTCATGCATGTCGACGTCGCGGCCGACGGCCGGCTGGCCATCGTGCCGCCGCGATCCCGCGCCGGCGACGCGATCGTGCTGCGCGCCGAGATGGACCTTGCGGTCGCGATCTCATCCTGCCCGGCCTCGGCCTGCAACGGTGGCGTTCCGCCGCGACCATTGGCCTTCGAGATCCTCCCGGACTGACGAAGGCCCCCTTCGCCCAGCCCTGTTTGCCGGCGAAGACCAGCCGCGGCGCGTTGCCATTGCACGTGCATCGGCCCAACGGCGCAGCCACTGTCTTCATTTCCCTGTCATGGAACCGGTGTAGAGCGGTCACATGATGAAGCGGAAGATCCGGCGACGGCCGTTCCCCGAGCTTTCTTATGCTAGCCCAAGCCAACACGCGGTGCAGCGCTGGTTCATTCGGACGGTCGAGGGGCTGTCCGGGCGCGACAGGTTTGCCGCGCTTTACGATCATTGGCGCACGGATATCGTGCCGAGCGGCGACCGCGTCTTTGCACGCATGCTCGATCTGATCGATGTCAGGGTCCGGACCCCCGATCAGTGGCCGCCACGTGATCTGCCGGACCGACCGTTGGTCATCCTGGCCAACCATCCGTTCGGTATCGGCGATGGGATCGCCATTTTATCGCTGGCCGAACAATTGGATCGCCCATTCCGTGTCATGCTCGCGGCCGACCTGTTGAAGGTGCCGGAGATCAGAGCCTATTCTCTCTCGGTCGATTTCTCGGAAACCAAAGAGGCTGTCAAAAACAACCTCGCGATGCGCAATGAAGCGCTGCGCCTTCTGAAGCAGGGTGTGACGATCGTTGTCTTTCCTGCCGGCGGTGTCGCCACTGCACCGAATGTGTTTGGCAGGGCCGAGGACCTGCCGTGGAAGATCTTCGCTGCGCGTCTTATTCAGGAGGCGAGGGCGGCAGTCCTTCCCGTGCATTTCTCCGGACAGAACGGCCGCCTGTTTCATCTTGTCAGTCGAGCAATGAATTTGACCGAGCGTGATAATCGTCTTGCCAAGATCATCGGCAAGCTGTCGCTGACGCTGCGGCTTTCGTTGCTGATACGAGAGTTCACGCGCCTGTCAGGAAAGTCGATCGAGACACGGATAGGGCGTCTGCTCGACTGGGATGAGCTCGCGCCATTGCGTGACCGCAAGGCGCTCTTGCAACGGCTGCACCGCGGCGTGTTTGAACTGTCGCCTGAGCGGCGGACCGCGCGGCCACGCGACCATGCGGAGCACTGCGATTTGCCGGGAGGAACGGTTGCATAGCCAAGGGTCTGTTCGGAAACGGAGCTTGGCGAGAGACGGATCGGTTCTCGCGGGCTGACGTCGCGGCTCAGATCAGCCCCAGGTTCCTGAAGCTCGAATGGCCCTTGCGGCCGACGATGACATGGTCGTGCAGGGTCACCCCGACCGTCTCCAGCGCCCGCGCCACCGCCTTGGTCATCTCGATGTCCGCGCGGGATGGGGTGGGATCGCCTGATGGATGGTTGTGGACCAGGATCAACGCGCTGGCGCCCAGCTCCAGCGCCCGCCGCGCCACCTCGCGCGGATAGATCGGCGCCTGGTCGACCGTGCCCTGGGCCGAGGCGTCGTCGGCCAAAAGCGCGTTCTTGCGGTCGAGATACAGCACCCGCACCTGCTCGATCCCGCCGAACTTCATGGCGACGCCGAGATAGTCCAGGAGCGCCTGCCAGGAGCCGAGCACGGGGCGGTCGGTCACCTGTTCCTTCAGCAGCCGCTCGGCCGCGGCCTGCACCACCTTCAGCAGGGCGACGCTGATGTCGCTCAGGCCGCCGCGCTGGGCCAGCTGGGTCGGCGTCGCCGCCAGCACCGCGCCCAGGCTGCCGAAGGTCGCGATCAGCTGCTTGGCCAGGGGCTTGGTGTCGCGCCGCGGGATCGCCGAGAACAGCAGCAGCTCGAGGATCTCGTGATCGGCCAGCGCCGCCGAACCGGCGGTGAGGAAGCGCTGCCGCAGCCGGTCGCGATGGCCGCTGTAATGGGGAACCGGGTCCGTCGCGTCCGGCGCCTCGGTCACGGCACCGGATATGGCGGCTGGGTGTGGCCGGCGGGGGACAGGGTGAAGATCTCCACCCCGTCCTTGGTGACGCCGATCGTGTGCTCGAACTGGGCCGACAGGCTGCGGTCGCGAGTCACCGCGGTCCAGCCGTCGGACAGGATCTTCACCGCCCAGTGGCCGGCATTGATCATCGGCTCGATGGTGAAGATCATGCCCTCGCGCAGCGCCAGGCCGTCGCCGCGCCGGCCGTAATGCAGGATGCTCGGCGGGGCGTGGAACACCTTCCCCACGCCATGGCCGCAGAAGTCGCGCACCACCGAGAAGCGGTGGCCTTCGGCATAGCTCTGGATGGCGTGGCCGATGTCGCCCAGCGTGGCGCCGGGCTTGACCGCGGCGATGCCGCGCATCATCGACTCATAGGTCACCTCGATCAGCCGCCTGGCCTTGACCGCGACCTTGTCGCCGGCGACGTACATCCGGCTCGAATCCCCGTACCAGCCGTCCAGGATCGGGGTGACGTCGATGTTCAGGATGTCGCCGTTCTCCAGCGCCCGGTCGCCCGGGATGCCATGGCAGACGACGTGGTTCAGCGAGATGCAGCTCGACTTCGGATAGCCGCGATACCCCAGCGTCGCCGGCACCGCGCCGTGGTCGCGCATGAAGCCGTCGCACAGCCGGTCCAGCTCGTCGGTGGTGACGCCGGGGCGCACATGCGGGGCGATGAAGTCGAGGGTCTCGGCCGCCAGCCGGCCGGCACGCCGCATCGCCGCGAACTCGGCCTCGCCATGCAGGGGGATGTGGCCTTCCTCGCGGGTCTGGGGTTCCACCTCGGTCACGCTTTCTGTCCTGTCTCGCATCGCCTCTAGCCTATAGCACCGCCGCCGCGCGGTCGCCACCCGGCGGGATATGGGGGCGACTCGGCCGAAGACCGAGGGGCGGCGCCGCAGGACCGGCATGCGGACCGCGACCGGCTTGACTCCGATTTATAACCAAACGATCATTTATAAACCAAATAGGCCGATGGAGGAGACGATGGCGCTGCCGCTGGACGGAACGGTCGCCCTGGTCGCGGGCGCAACCCGTGGGTGCGGGCGGGGGATCGCGGTGGAGCTGGGGGCGGTCGGCGCCACCGTCTATGTCACCGGGCGCAGCATCCGCGGCCAGCCTTCGGAATATCAGCGGCCGGAGACGATCGAGGAGACGGCGGAGCTGGTCTCGGCCGCCGGCGGCACGGGCATCGCTGTGCAGACCGACCATCTGGTGCCGGAGCAGGTCGAGCGCCTGGTCGCCCGCATCCGGGCCGAACAGGGGCGGCTCGACATCCTGGTCAACGACCTCTGGGGTGGCGAGACGCTGTTCGAGTGGAACAAGTCGGTGTGGGAGCACGACCTGCAGAAGGGCCTGCGCCTGCTGCAGCTCGGCGTGCACAGCCATCTGATCACCGCGCATTACGCCCTGCCGCTCCTGATCCAGCGCCCGGGCGGCCTGCTGGTCGAGGTCACCGACGGCACCGCCGAGTACAATGCCGACCACTACCGCCTGTCGCCCTTCTACGACCTCGCCAAGGTGTCGGTGAACCGGATGGGCTGGAGCCACGCCAAGGATCTGGCGCCGCACGGCGCCACCTCGGTGTCGCTGACGCCGGGCTGGATGCGGTCGGAGATGATGCTGGAGGCCTACCAGGTCACCGAGGAGACCTGGCGCGACGCCACGAAGATCCAGCCGCATTTCATCATCTCGGAGACGCCGCGCTTCACCGGCCGCGCCGTGGCGGCGCTGGCCGCCGATCCGGAGCGGGCGCGCTGGAACGGCCAGTCGCTGTCCAGCGGCCAACTGGCCCGGGTCTACGGCTTCACCGATCTCGACGGGTCGCAGCCCGACGCCTGGCGCTACGTGCCGGAGGTGCAGGACGCCGGCAAGCCGGCCGACGCCACCGGCTATCGCTAGGGCCTTTCGCTTTCGCCCTGTCTTGCGGCGCGTCCAGGCGATAGCATCGCCCGGATTCACGCCAGGGCAGGACCATGACCGAGACGCGCATCGTGACCGCCGCCGTTCTGGTGATCGGCGACGAGATCCTTTCCGGCCGCACCAAGGACGCCAATATGGGCTTCCTGGCGGAGCGGCTGACCGGGCTCGGCATCCGCCTGCGCGAGGCGCGGGTGGTGCCGGACGTGCCGGAGGAGATCGTGGCGGCGGTCAATGCCCTCAGGGCGCGGTACGACCATGTCTTCACCACCGGCGGCATCGGCCCGACGCATGACGACATCACCGCCGAATGCATCGCCCGCGCCTTCGGCGTGAAGCTGCTGCGCCACCCCGAGGCGGTGCGGCGGCTGGAGGCGCATTACGAGGCCGGTCAGTTGAACGAGGCGCGGCTGCGCATGGCCAATGTGCCGGAGGGCGGCACGCTGATCGACAACCCGGTCAGCGCCGCGCCCGGCTTCCGCATCGGCAATGTCTACGTCATGGCGGGGGTGCCGCGGATCATGCAGGCGATGTTCGACGGCATCGCCACCACCCTGGCCGGCGGCGACAAGGTGCTCAGCCGCACCGTGGCCTGCGACCTGGGCGAGGGGGTGATCGCCGCCGGCCTCGGCGCCATCGCCGCCGAGTATCCGGAGCTGTCGATCGGCAGCTACCCGTATTTCCGCGCCGGCAAGTTCGGCACCAGCCTGGTGCTGCGCGGCACCGATGCCGCGCGGCTGTCCGCGGCCACCGAGGCGGTGCGCGTCCTGGTGGTCTCGCTCGGCGGCACCGCCGGTCCCGAGCCGGAGCCGGAGAAGAGCGAATAGGCCAGGCCGATCAAGAGCGCGATGCCGAGCCAGAGGGCGGCATAGAGCAGGCCCTGGCCGCCCCAGCCGCCGCGGCGCAGCACGGCCGGCGCCACCAGGATCAGGGCGGCGACCAGCCAGATCAGGTGGATCCATTGGAAATCGGTCATGCCCGGACAATGGGGGCCGATCCACCTGCCGGCAAGCCGCATTCGGCTTGCGCACCGGGCGGGGTCGGGCGATAGAGGCCCGGTGCGGACGTGGTGGAACCGGTAGACACAGCAGACTTAAAATCTGCGTCCCTCGGGAGTGCGGGTTCGAGTCCCGCCGTCCGCACCATCAACCCTCGGGAACTGTTGTAACCCAACTAGTTCAGGGTTTACAAGGGGTTCTGTCGCGCCCACCGCTACAAAGGGCGCCGCAAATGGGCATCCCGATGACTGGTCTAAGACGCGCCCCGAATGGGGATTGGTTCTCCCGAAAGGCGATCCCTGAGGATGTTCGTGAGGGCTACCAGCTAGCGCATGGCGTGAGTCGCGAGGAACGGTTTCGTCGTCCTGGTGCTCTACCGCAAAGCCGGGCAGTTGCCGAGCTACGCGACTGGGATGCCATGGTCTCGGGTCGCATCGACGCTCTGCGCGCAACCCGAGAGGGCCGGGGGCGCGACCTGACACAGCGAGAGGCGCACGCCCTGGCTGGCCAGTGGTACGTCTGGTTCGTCGCCCGGCACGAGGATGAACCAGGGCCGGCCAGCCAATGGGAGGAGGCTGACGAGGATCTGGACGGCGCCTATTCCGCCTTCGTCAAGCCAGAGGACGATGAGGACGCCGAGGTGCCGGACAGCCCAGCCGTGCGGCGTCACGTCCGCGCCACCGTGGCCCACCTGGCGGACGCTCAGAGGTTCCTCGCTCAGCATGGTGAGGTGTTGTCCGATGCTGCCGACGCGCTGTTCCTGGACACCCTCGAAGGCGAATTGCGGGCGGCCCTGCGTCTCTTGGCCCGGCGGGCAGGCGGCGACTATGGGCGCGACCCGCGGCCGGACAGGTTTCCAGCGCCGTCCTCGGCCGCACCCCAGGTTGCCCCTCAGGCGGCAGCTAGGTCGGCCCCGGCGGTTGATGCCAAGCTCGCAGGCATGGACAGCGCGGCCCTATTCGCGGCCTGGGTGAAGGAGCGGCAGCCGGCACCATCGACCGTGAACCGGTGGCACAGCGTATTCGCGGACCTTGACGCGGTTCATCATCGCGCCGATGCCGGCGCCCTCACGGAGGATCAGGCACGGGCCTGGGCGGACGGGTTGGTGACGCCGAAGCGTTCCGCCCGCGTCGCCAATGAAGTCTGGTTGCGCGCCGCGTCCGTGGTCTGGACCTGGGCGGCGGGCAAGAAGCTGGTCACGCTCAACCCATTCCTTGGGATCAGCATCGCGGTCGGGAGGGCAAGGCCCAAGCTCCGGGAGCGGGAGTTCACCGATGCCGAGTGGCGGGTGATCCTGCGTGCCTCGCTGGTGAATGGGTCTCTGCCGGCCAAGCCCGGCCCGGCGCGATCCCCGCACAAGGCAGCCTGCCGGCGCTGGGCGCCATGGCTCTGTGCCTACACGGGTGCTCGCCCTGGTGAGGTCACGCAGCTACGCGGCGAAGATGTCCAGCAGCACCCGGCCGGCTTCTGGTTCCTGCGTCTGACACCAGAGGCTGGCACTGTGAAGACCGGCGAGGCGCGGTCGGTGCCGCTGCACCCGCACCTTGTCGAGCAAGGGTTCCTTGAATTCGCCAAGGCGGCCGGCTCGGCGCCACTGTTCTACGATCCGGCCTCGGCCAAGGTCAGCGACGATCCGACCAAGCCGGCCCGGCCTCCGGCGGTACTGGCCCGACAGAAGCTCAGCGACTGGGTGCGCGGCCTCGGTGTGGACGATCCTGGGATCAGCCCGAGCCACGCTTGGCGGCACACCTGGAAGCGCAGGGCGGCCCGTGCCGGAATGGAGAAGCGGCTACGTGATGCATGGTGCGGCCACGCCCCAGCGACCGAGGGCGACCGCTACGAGATGCCCACGCTGGAAGATCTGGCCGCAAGCCTCCCGCTGGTGACCCGGTACGATCTCGAAAGCGTGGGCGAAAAGGGTAACGGTGCCTAAACTCCCCTCCGAACTCGACCTTTGGCGCACCGCTCAGGTGCTCGTGACGCAGCACGCCGAGGAGGGCCGCTTGGTGTGGCTTGCGGTGGCCTCTAGGTGCGAGGAGCTGTTGCGGGACGGTGGAGATAAGCAATAGGAAGAAGGCTTCACCCGACATGCAGCATGGTTGTCGTAGCGCTGAGAAATGACTGCAATTCAAGAGCTTGATTCAGAAGTGTCTGTTGGCCTCGTTCATTACGTGAGAGTGGAGATAGTTTCGCACTCCCTAGAATTATCTGAAATTTTGCCACAATGTCGCTAGCAGTTGTTAGAACACTTTGTTCTGTATAAGGTTCAGGAGATTTATATATCTTCGCCATATTCGAGAATGTCGCCACATCCCGAGCCTCATCTTCGCCCTGAATGATAGGCTTCAGTGGGCGCTGCCCAGCTTTGCTTGCCGCCTCCTTGTAGGCGGCCGCAGCGCTTGATATTTCTTCTACGGCTCGCGTTCGAAACTTCTCGGCAGACTCAAGGTCTTTTCGGTCCAGTGCCGCCAGCATGAGATGGAAATCCGAGATGCCCATATTGAGTTTAGCTGATGCATTACGACTGGCTTCCTCGGCGGCACCAATCCCAATTCCAAACTCGGCGCGCACCACATGGATATGGCTTTCTAGAATAAAGACTGAGCCAACCACAGCAATCGCTATCATCGCGTGCCTTATACTCATTTCTGACCTCCACATATTTGGGATTTATCCGCCGTCAATTCTGCAATATATGATATAAACTGCGGCGAGAATGAGGATTTATCCATCGCTCCCCAAGATCGTTTCAAGTGTTCGTTGCGCATGATCCGACAGAAGTCTTGCTCAAAAATGGGCCAGACCTCAGGTGTGATGCTGTGAAGTTGATTTTGTATGAATATAGTTTGAAAAACAGCAAACATCAATTCTGGCTCAGCCTTGCCATCAAGATATGATAATCCAACTTCTCGTTCATCTTTTTGCATTTGATATATAAGGCCATTTTGCAGAGCTCGTCTTGAGAGCTCTAGCTGACTGTCTGATGAAGATCTCGATTGCTCCAATTGACTTTCCAGGGCAAATCTTGCTTGATAGAGCTGATTGTTGAACGAATAAATGGAGAAAAGAAGGGTCAGGATCATTAGGAGAACTACAGCTTGATCGCCAGTCCAATTAGATATGCAGGCCAAAATCGACCGTATTCCCATGGCGTCCTCACTCCTTCAGCACGGCCCGGCCTCACAGGGGCGCCCATCGCTGTCCCTGTCGAGCCTATAGAGCCCACATTGGTTCAGATAAAAGTTCGCCTCGGCGCACGAGTTCATCTGCCCGCACGTCCGCTTGCCCCCACAGGTGAACCCGGAGTTGACCTTCCGGCTCTGCCTAGCGGGCGCTGGGGCCTCGGCCTCAGGTACCTCAAACAGCGTCGCCGGGCGGGCCGTGGGGGCTGCCCTCGTGGTCGCCGTAGCCGCGGGCGCCGTCACCGTGTCGACCGGCCCCAGGAAGCGCCCGCTGACCCACCCGAGTCGCCCCTGATACGACACCTCCATCCAGGTATCCCCGTCGACTTCCCGAGCGTCCCCTGTGTGCGTCACGATGGTGCCCCGAGGGAGCGGCGCGCCGTTGGGGTCGTAGCCCGTGCCTGGCCCCTTCCGCAGGTTCAGGGATTGCGCCGTGACCTTTCGGGGCGAGGGCGTGAGGGTACGTGTCAAGTTGGACTTGACGGGTGCCGTAGGGGGTTCAGGGGTGGCCGAGAAGGTGGCGCGCGGAGACGGATCGGGGAGCGCGCTCGGCGTCGGGGTCGGCGGAGTGGGCAGCGAGGGAGCCTCGGGGGCGGTCGCATACGTCACATACTGAGGCGCGGAGGTGCGATCCCCCATGCACTTGCCCAGGGCGACGAGAGCGATGAGCCCGAAAATGAGGGCTCCGGGGCTGGCCTTGGCCAATGAGGCGGTCCAAAATGTTTCAAAATACGGGGTGAACGGTACAGCAAGACGCCGACGGCTGGAAGACTGACGCCGTGGGTCGGGCGCGTTGTCATGGCCGGCAGTGGAGAGCAGTCTGTGTGGAGACACTATTCCAGTGCAGGGAAAGCAGGAGGGGCCTTTGTTCGACGATCTCGTTGCGATGTTCTACGAGAACGTTGTCGCGGCATATAGCGCCTATGCCACACAGCGGGAAGGCAGCACTGCGGGGCGCAGTGGGCATCTCCGTGCATCAATCGAGGTAGCGACCGCGCTATTTCACTTTCGCGAGCACCTTCCTAGCCCGCCCACGCGCGCTCAGGTCGTTGCGGCCTGTCCTGACTATCGCTTGATTGCCGATGTGGTGAACGCCGCAAAGCATCGAGTGCTGTCCAGACCCACTTCGGAGGGGCCGCCTCTCGTGAAGGATGCTGACGATATAAAGGAGTTAACAATTATCACCTTCTACCGCGATGCAGATGGAGAGTATAGTGATGCCCGAACCGTGGTGAATGTTTCTTGCGCTGACGGAGTGCAGCGAAATCTGGACAATGCCCTCACAACTGTCCTTAATTATTGGGGTGGTGTGATGAAGGCAATGGGCGCCATTGATTTTTCACCACAACCTCTGCCGGAAAGACCAGGCAGCCGCTTCGTCTCGCGAGACGAGGCAAGGGGCCTGACATTAGAGGCAATGCGCGGCGTCCGTTTTGCAAAGAGCTTTCAACTTATGAAGTTCGATCCAGACAAAGGATCTTCTGAACCGATAGATCTGACCGGGTCGGAAGTTGAGTTCTCGATCTACAAGCCCATTACGCGGGTCGATGTGAACATCACGGCAAGCGATGGCGGCGAACCGATCGTGTATTCCATATCTCTTACCGAGGAGCAATCGGCCGCCTACCAGCTTCTTACGTCGGAGGAAGCGCGCCACGCGTTTTTGAAGGAGCTACTCGACCTACACCGCGATACTCTGCAACAGCAGATTTCTCAGGCTGTGCGAGCCCGAGAGTCCACGTGACCAGTTCTGTCAGTCTCTCCTAGGCGCCCTTAACTCAATCCTACAGGCCACCTCTGACCCGCACCCGGCACACCTCAGCGCCATCTCGATGCGGAACAGCCGGGCATCCTGGCCGAAGCGCTTCATGAGCCGCTTCCGGTCCAACTCCCGCCGCCGGCTGCACCTCCCGCAAGTCGCCACGATGCCAGTCAGGGACGAGACATCGGAACCCCCGTTGGGGCGGCGCTGAATGACGTACAAGGCCGGATATCGGGGCCTCATGCCGATATCCGGCCAAATGCATGGGCCGGATTAGATCAGCGGCCGGAGGGTCGCCGGGTCAAGGCGGTACTGTTCGCAGTACGCCTGCCGGTCGGCCCGCGCCATCGCCTTTCCCTGTTCCTCTGCAACAGCCGGGTCAACACCTTCGGCGACTTGCTCAGCGATCCAGCGACGGGCGTTCGCGATCCGCTCGCTCGATGCCGCCTGCGCTTCAAGGTATGCCCGTTCCGCATCGGCTCGCTCAGCCGCACTGAGGCGCGGCGGCTTGGCCTTGGCCCCGACTTTGGCCTCATCCGGGGGGCGCTTCGCATTCGGTTTCGCCCACTCCCGCACGGCCCCGAAAAACCGGCCCTCGAAATGACGCGGGTCGCTCCCACGGGGCGCCTTGGGGTAGCTGGCGACTAGGCCGGTGTCGGTCAGGCCAAATTCCCGAGCCAGCTTCCGCGCCTCCGCTTCGTGGTTCAGGCCTTCGGCCTCCCAGCGTGTGGCCTTCTCGGCAACCAGGGCGGCGAACAAGGCCTCGGCCGTCAACCCGACAGCGAACAGCATCTCGCGGACGCGGGCCTTGTTTGGCTCCACCTTCCCGCCGTGGCGGTATTGGGTCGAGGGCAGAGAGCGGGGGGCCTTCTTCTTTTCGGTGACGATGTTCGTCCGGCGCAGGTCAGTCCGGTCCTCGGTCAGGAAGGCGACCTTCTCCGTCCACTTCGGTTGGAGGATGAGACGGGCGACACTCTCGACCTTGCGGCCAACTCGCACCTTCACGGTGTCCGCGCGGCCAACGGCCTTGCCGGTCGAGGTTAGCGCCCAGTTGGGGGAGATGCCATTGGCCATCAGCCGGTTGAAATCGGCGCGCGCCACGCGGGCGATCTGCTTTCCGTCACCGCCGGCCAGCGGAACTAGAACGGTCTCACCGCCGATGGTGGGCGGGCGCTTCGCGGTAGCGACGCTGGCCGCAATGGCGGCAGCTTCGGCCGCCTTGTCAGCCCTAGTCATGTCCGCGCGGGATCGGACTGGTGGTAACTTGGTCGACATCTAGGGATTCTCTGGGCTTCAGTGTTGATTAGGGAGAGGTGGTGAGGGAGAGCGAGGATACAAGCACTCGCCCCAGAAATGTCACGTTGCCAGGGCCTCAGGCGGCCAGCTTCACCACCTCTCGGATGGTGCTCGCACTCACCCCGTAGCGCGCCCCGATCTGCCCCAAGGTCTCCCTCGGGAGCGCATTCTTGGCCCGCCTCCCACGCCCAGCGGGGACGTAGCCGGCGACGATCTCGGCTCGCTGCTCGGCAGTCAGCTTGCGGTGAGCATGGTCCATGATCCCCAGACCCTTCGGCTTCCGCAGCACAGGGGCCTCCTCGACGTGTGTCCAACTGCGTCCGGTGATGGCCGCATGGGCGGTTGAGGAGTTGACCCCGTAGCGCCGAGCCAGGGTCTCCAGCTTCACCTGGCCGGTGGCGAAGCGGCGCCGCATCTCGGCCACCGCGGCATCGGTCAGCTTGGCAATGGGGGCATCCTCGCCTCGGGCCAGCCGGTCCCGTTCAATGGCGTCATCGCTGTTGTCCTGCGCCGTGCCGGTGCCCAGGTGGGCGGGGTTGATGCAAGGTGGGTTATCGCAGCTATGCCGGACTAGGTGACCCTCGGGGATCGGACCGTGCGCCAGGATGCAGGAGGCGACATGCGCCCCCATATCCTTGCCGGCGAGGCGAGTGCAGCCATAGCCCTGGCCGTTCCGCGAGCCCGTCCACTCCATGCAGCCGGTGGCCGGAACGGTCACGGTCTGAGCCAAGAGGTCGGCCAGGGCGCGGCCATGGGACCGGCCGGGCTTCCTGGGCTTCGGCGCTCGGGGCGCCTTGGGCTTCTTCGGGCGGGGCGGCGGCGGGGCGGTCACCGGGGGCTCGGCGACATGCGACCATTTCTTGCCACGGATGGCGCGGTCGAGGGGCGACACGCCCACGCCTAGCTCATCGGCCAGGGCGCGCACGGTGGCGCCCTCACGGCGACGGCGGCGGGCATAGGCCACGGTCTCATCGGTCAGCTTGGCGTGCGGCTGGGTTCCGCCGGGGCGGGTGGTGGTCATGGGTTCTCTCTCGGGTGATCTGCGGACAGCAGCCGCAAGCGCGAGCGCGCCAAGGCAGCCCGCCCATCTCGGGGCAGGGGGCGCGTCACGCAGGGGCGGGCTTCGCCCTTCGGGTGGTGGTGGGGAATTTGGGGTTGGTGTAGAGGAGCCAGGACGAACCTAGCCCGACCTCGACGGGTCAGCCTGTAGCGCTACGCGCCTTGGAACGGCAGCGCGGTCAGCACCTCAGGGGGAACCTGGGCGGGCGCCTGGGGGGTAGCGGCAGCCTTGCGGTTCTTGGCGTTGGTACGCCTGGCCCTCGACAGCGGCCGGGGGTGGCGACCTTCGATCAGCCCGTGGGTCTCATCATATGCCTGCCGCTCGGCCCTGGCCTGGGCCATGCCAGCGGCAGTGAGGGCAGCCCGGTCCCCGCCGGCAGTGACAGCCGCTTCGATCTCCGCCTTGATGCGGGCGACCCGCTCACTGCCAGCCGCAACGGCCGCACGTTCAGCCGCCTCGGCCTCGATCCGCTCGGCGGCGATGCGGGCGCGCATGGTCGGGACAGCACCAGGCACCGGGGCCTTTCTGGTCATCGTTCCGGCAATGGACTGCCAGGCAGCTCGGTTCACCCCGAGCACCCGGCCGCTCTCGCCACGGGCCAGGGTTTCCAACAGGCGGATATTGCGGCGCGTCAGGTTGAGCCGGTCGGCGCTGGCGTAGCGGACCTGGGAGGTATCCGGGGCGTTGAGGATCAGCCGAGCGACTACAGCCATGCCGTCGCCGTGGCGGACACGGACGGAGGGCTTGCGGGTCGAGGCGGTGCCGGTGCGGCCCAGAACCCAGTTGAGGGACACGCCCATCCCGACCAACCGGTCAAAGTCTTCCCGGTCGAGGATGGCGGTGCCGGCACCTGCGGCCAGCTCGATCAGGACAACAGGGTTGCCGTGGTCGTCGGCGGAGAAGGTCGGCGGGCGCCGGGTGCGTCTCCGTGCGTGGCCCTCGGTGGTCGGGGTCGAGGCTGTCAATCGGTTCGTGGTCATGTTCATTGTCTTCCTGGTGAATGAGAAAGGCCCGCCTCGGGTGTGATCCGGGCGGGCCTCGGGTGAGCTAGAAAAGGGGGAGGGGCCCCCAGTCATGCTTGTGCGCGTAGAAGGACGCCCCTAGGTGTTTACTTCTCGGCCTTTTCAGGAAAGCCGCTGAGTAGTGCTGCAAGCGGCGTTTGGATGGCTAGGTGATTGCCGAAGGGAAGCGCTCTCACGAAGTTGGCGACGTTGCCTTGGGTTGGGCTCCTGCCCCTGATCAGCGGCGCCACAACACCCGAGAGGCCCCCTGTGATGTCGGTGAACAGGGACGCGGACGGGTTCCCCGTGATCGGGTCGCTGTTCTGCCCAGTAGTCCTTCCGTTGAACGTAAAGGGGCTCTTGCCGACCTGCAGGGGAATATCCAGCAGCATCGGCATGATCGAACTGAAGCCCGTCCGCTGGAAGACGTTCATGGCCATTTGGACCGGATGGAGCTTCTGCTTCAGGAACTCCTCACGGTCGCTCCTGGTGCTCGCCTGGGCTAACGTCTGGGCGGTGTAGATCACACCCCCGGTCATCATCGACCACATGACCGCACCCAGGGCCTCCCTATCGGCCATCTTCATGTGCCACAGGGTCTGCTTGAAGAAGGCCCCGAGCATGAAGGTGCGGAACTGGAAGAGCATCTTCCCCAGGCGGTGCTGCATGAACCTCGGGAGCGCCCCAGGGTCGTTCTCCTGGATGACCTTGCGGCCCCAGCGGAACATGGCGTCCTCGAAGGCGGCCCTGGCCTCCACGTCCGTCCATTTGTCGAGGTTCATCCGGGTGATCTTCCCGATGTCCCCCTGGGCCTGGCTCTTGTGCAGCTTGAACTCCGCCAGCACCCGGTTGAGCATGGGTTCATCCAGGCCCAACGTCAGCATGCGCTTCATGTTGATCTTGGAGGGGTTCTTCGCCATCTCGGAGAACCGGTAGGCGATACCCCGCATGGCCAGAACCTGCATGCGGCGGTTCAGCCACTGCATCCCTGAGGCGCGGGAGACGATGCGCCCACCCTGCCGGCCGAGCTGCTGGGCCTTCTCCAGCTTCGGGCTGACCGCGTCGCCGAAATAGTCCGCGTCCCAACGATCCGGCATGGCGCCCTTGAGGTCGTCGATGCCCATCCCCAGGACAGCCTCGATCTCGGCGTTTAGGTCGTCCGACAGCTTCCCGGTGCGGGCGTCACGGACGAAGGAGCCGAAGGACGGGATGGCCCGGAGGGTGGTCCGGAGGCCGAGGTTGCCGATGATGTTCCCCAGCTCGGCCGCCTGGGCGATACCCATGTTGTTCATGAGGCGGAGCACGTTGTACTGCATGACCGTGCGGGTCACCTGGGGGATCAGCCCGGCCTCGCTTGGGTCGGTCAGGCCGAGCACCGCCCGGTACAGGGTGTCGAGCGTCTTGACCCGCGCGGCGGTGTCCCCTGGGTTCACCCCCAGGACATCCCCCTGTGCTCTCGCGGCGTCGATCAGCTTCCCGAACTCGCCGTCGTGGGTGATGCCGTCGACCAGAACCTTGCCGTCAACGTCCTTGATGTCCATCTGGGCCATGGCGACCCGGCCAGACATGTCCCGGTTGTAGACCTGAAAGAGGTCCATGGCGTTGTTCCGGGTCAGGTCGGAGAGCTTCAGCCGGGCGCCGTTCTCCAGCTCCAGTTCGGTGCCCTCGTTCAGGAGCGCCCGGAACTTCCCTCGGGGGCCTGCTGCGGCGTCCGCCTGGGGCCGGAGCTGCTTCGCCAGGGAGGCGGCGTCCAGCTCGTCCACCCCGAGGCCCTTCAGGCTTTCGATCAGGTAATCCTCATCGTCGCTCCCGAGGGGTCGGTCCAGTCGACTTGACAAGTCCGCCGAGCGCTCGCGGAGCTTCTTGACCATGCCCGAGGCAACCCGATGGGCAACCTCGTCCTCAAGGTTGATCTGCTGTTCCTGGAGGGCCTTCCGGAAAAGCTGGATGACCGGCTGCTCCCCGTACCGCGCGATCACCTGGTTGAGCTTGTGGAAGTCGTACAGGCGGGGGACGTACCATTCCCGCGGGTCGATGTTCTGGAAGCCCGCGACGGCGCGGCGGGTGGTGCCCCACTTCAGGCCGGGGTTCTGGGCGAGCATGGCGTAGTCACCATAGACGCCCCTGAGGGCATCGCCGGCCTTGACCACATGGGGGTTGAAGGTCTCCGCCGGGTCGCGGTTGCGCATGTAGCGGGTGACTTCCTCGTTGAAGTCGTTCCACTTCTCGCCGCCCCACCAGCGCTGGACCGTGCCCAGGCCCTCCTCCTTGGCCCAAGCCTTCCACGCGGGCATGACACCGCGCAGGGCCTTGCCCTCCATCTGGCGGGCGTACCTGGCCTGCCGCTCAGTGGCACCGAAGGCGGTCCTGAGGACGTTCCCGCGCTTGTCCACCGAGCCCACCGCATCTTCGCCCAGGACGTTACCTATGGCGCGGATCAGGGGGACTTCGGATGTCTTGGCGTGCCCGACCATGTCCGCCAGGGGATTGTTGCGGACCTTGGGGAAGGCAGTGGTGGGAGCGTCCACCGTCGAGAGGTCCACCGCGGCGTCCCTGAGGGGCATCTTGGTGGTCGCCGCCATGGCACCCGCGGAGCCCGGAGGGGCAGCCTCCAGCATGTCCCGGCCAATCTCAACCTGCTGGTGGGCGAGGTCGGGCGCTGCCTTGGACAGGGCGCCGAAGCCGGCCCCCAGGACCAACCCCAGGGCGGCAGCGCGGGTCACGTCTCCGGTGTCTCCCCCCGCCGCAGCGGTTAGGCCAGCGTTGGAGGCAGCCTCGACGCTGCCGATGATCGCGGCACGGCCCAGCCGGCCGGCCCTGGCAGCGGTTGACAGGCCGGCCCCGAGACCACCCGAGGCGATCCCGGCGGCCAGTGAGATGGGGTCTAGGGTCTGGGCCAGCATGGAGGCGGCCACACCGCCCCAGCCAGCCTGAGCCAGGATCTCCTCCCGCTGCTGCCTGCTCTTGAGCTGCTGGGCGAGGACATCCAGGTGGTCCGCCGAGACGGCCTCGGAAAGATCCTCAACGCTCTCGTCGGTGAGCCCGTAGGTCTCGCGGACCTTCTTGATCTGATCCTCATCCAGCCGGAAGTTCAGGTCCGGGGTCATCTCCGGGCGCTGGTGGAGGAACCGGAGGGTCAGGTTGTCCTGATCGAAGGCCGCTTCCAGGGTGCCCCAGAGGCCCGGCCCTTCGGCCTTCGCCTCCTGCTCATTCTCCCAGATCTCCTGGTGGGAGACCGGGGCAGCGTCAACGGCGCCGCCCAGGTCGGGGAGCGTAGGGATGGATGCCGGGGCCTCACCTCCCAGGAGGCGCTGGGCATTGGCCAGGCGGTTGGACCATCCGTCGCCGGCCTGGGGGTTGTCCCTGGTCCAGCCTTGGGGGCGTTCGAAGCTTATCATGGCGGCGTTGGCCGCGGTAACATCCGTGGCGCTGCGGAGGGTTGACCCTATGCCCGCCTCGGTGGTCTGGAGTTCGTGATCGAGGAAGGCGAGCTGAACCATCAGGTCGTCGGCGGGTTTGCCGCGGGCTGCGGCGTACTCCCGGAGTGCGGTCATCCGGCCTTTACCTGGGCTCGGATCACGCCAGCCCGCCACGCCCAAGCCGGTGCCGTTGTCGTGAACAGCCGAGGGGTTCAGGCTGCTTTCCTGGAGAAGATTTCCCACGATGGCGGCGGCGCCAACGCGGGAGTAGCCCTTGCTCTGGAAGAATGCAAAGGCGGCGGCCTCTCTTTGAGATTGATCCATATGTGTTCCTATGCTGTTCGGGCGCATTCGCCGGGATGCTCGATGGCGGCGCCGAGGTGTGGGGATGGGCGCCCCCTCAGGACTCGCTGGGGAGTCGCTGGAGGGCGGTGGGTGGTTTTGGCTACGCAGGTAGCGGGGAGGGCGGCGAGGGCGCTGGGTGACTCTCCAGCGTCGATTGGCGGGGCATCTATGGCCGGGCGTAGCCAGTCGACTGCGGAGCTACACCCAGGCCTGCCGGCTGCTGGGCGTAGTCCTGCACGGTCGGCAGGGCGGCGACAAGGCGAATATCCAAACGATATCAACGCTTAACAGGGAACCTGCTAGTAGGCTTCCCTTGAGATAGACACTTACCTGAGTCACTTCTTTTCCTTGTTCCCTGTAGCTTGGTAGCTATGGGCTGCTCGGATCGGGTTGGTTGCGGGAGGCTCACTCCTCGGTGACGCTGATGGGCACCTTGAAGCGATCCTCGAAGGTCTTCTTCATGATCGCTTTGGCCTCCTCGGCGCGGGTCTGCTCGACCACGGCCATATCGTGCACCGGTAAAGCCACGATCCCGGCTCGTCGCAGTCTGATCAGGCACTCGATCATGCATTCGCTCTCGTGATAGATGACCTCATAGCCCTTGCCCTTGAACAGGTGGCCGGCGATGCCGGGATGATCCAAGCGAAGGTGTGCCTTCAGGAGCCCGTAGTCGGTTCCGTCTGTGAACATCTGAGCTGTATTCTCAGGCCACCGGGCGAGTTCCTTGGTGAGGAACATGGCTGCACTCACGACCTTCTTGATGCCATCCCTTGGGTACTGCCTGAGGTGCGGGGTCGAGTAGGCATCGCCCTCTGGGGGCTGGGCCTTGGCCATCCCGTACAGGATGCGGATGCCCATCTGCCCGAAGTCGAGGGCGGTGGTCGGCTGACCGTTGATGCGGATGGCGCGGCGCTCGATCTTGGATAGCGATATCCACCATCCTCGGGTCATGCGACCCCAGCTCTTCCACGACCCATCGGTGAAGGTCCGACGTAGCCGGCGCTGGCCCAGGTCGATCAACGCTGCGCCTGGGGCGTCTTCTGCAAGAGACAGATCGGCGGCCATCAGGTAATCGTTGATGCCCCTCATGGTGTCACGGAGGTGCGTTGAGTGATCGTCCTCGGGGTAGTCTATGAGGAACTTTCGGTCCAGCTTGTCGGATTTGGTTTTCAGTCGGATGATCTCCTGCCTCGGGTCGGTGGTGAAGTCGGATAGTCGCAGCCCGACCATGCGGTCTAGCAGCCGAGGGCCGGCGAACACCTCGGTCAGTCGGCCAATGCCATCGCTGCCGCCCCAGGCGCCGTCTTCGACGCGGACGAGCCCGACATTGGAGAGGGTCTGCAACACCTTCCTGGTGGTCCGGCCGACGAACACCGCGGTGTAGCGGGTGCGCTTCGGGGCGGTGTTGCCCGTGCTCATGGTGATCCCGGCTGCTGGATCATCGGTCTCAATGCAGCGCCGGATTAGGTCGCAGAGGATGGCGGTGACCAGATCTCGGTGCCGGCCCTGCTCGTCGGTGGTGCGCTCACGGCTGGATAGCCGGCGGGCGCGAGCCTGGGCCTCATGCGCCTCGACCACGGCGATGCACTCGTCCACCAGGCGGCGGGCGGTGCCGCTGTTGGTGGTGCGGAAGGGCTCAAAGGGCCGGGTGTTGGGCTCGAAGGCGAAGCCGCCCAGGACGCAACGGGGGTGGGCCAGGGGACGAACGGGCTTGGGGATCTTGCGGCGCAGCTTGGGGCGCGCGCTGAGTGCAGCGGCAGCGGTGGGCATGGGTGGCTCCTAAGGCGCGGCCTCAGGGGCAGCGGATGGGTGGGTGTTGAGGGCGCGGCGCGGCCGGGCGCGAGGGTGGCTAGGTCATACAGCGACGGATCAGCCCGCCCAGCGCTTCTCCGGAGAAAAAGCATCCCGACCGAAGGGCCGGGCATCTGGGTTGTCAGGGTCGGAGACAAGAACGTGAGTGATCCTCACATTGATGCTCTGGTGAAAACGATCCAGGACACCCCATCGAACAGGGGCATAGAAAATACTTAACCAATTGGTTATGTGTGGCCTGACCAGTCCAGCCGGCAGACGCCGGAACCCAAGGGCGGACGTTCGGTGGTGGCTGTTCGAGGGGATTGAGGAGAGACCCGCCGGAAACCCGCAGAACTCCGTGCCTTGTGGCATATGTCTTGGTTAAGAGCTAGCGGCAGCGCCGAAGCGCTCCGGGGGCGTAGTTCGGCATTTGGACCGCAGCACCCACAGCAAGGGCGCCCCAGGTTCATCGCCTGGGCACCCTAGGTGGTCGTCGCAGGCCGGGAGGGAAACGCACCCAAGATCACGACCGTTCTTTTTATCCTAAGGGGGGGATTTCGGCAACTTGTCCCCATAGCCCAGGCAAAGCCTTACGTCGGGCCAAATTTGGAAGTACCCTCGGCATCAATGATCATGCGGCAACAATTCAACCGAGGCGCTGGCGAGAGCGGACGGCCGACTTCGACCTTGGCCAAATCATCCTCGATCTCAGGCAGCCGGCGCCTCGGCCTCAATCCGGCACCGCGCGACCGTCTGGCGCGACGTGTCAAACTCACGGGCCAGCGGGTGCCTTCTCCCATGCAGCCAGGGCCGCCTCCGCCTTCGCCGGGTCGGTCTCGATCCGCCAGACCACGGCCCGGCTCAACTTTGTGGCTCTGGCGATGGCGCTGTGGCCGGCATCCTGGGAGAGCATGTCGCGGACGGTCTGGAGCTGCGCGCGGGTGTAGGACGGTTTCCGCCCCAGGTATTTCCCGCGCTCGCCTTCGGCCTTCCCCTTCGCGTGCTCGATGCCGGCCCGCTGCGCTTCCTTGGTGGCCTCGGCCTGAGCCTGTGCGGTCGCTGCCATGAAGCCGATCAGGGCATCCCGGACGGCCTGCTGAACGGGGTCGGTGGTCGCCCCATCGAAGATCATCCGATTGATGACGGTCTTCACCACCACGCCCCGGCGCATCAACTCGCGGACGGTGTCGGTTACGTCCTGATAGTTCCTACCCAGCCGATCAACCCAGCGAACCACCAGCACGTCCCCGGCCCGAAGGTAGTCGAGCACAGCCTTCCCGCCGGGCCGGTGGGCGAACGCCGTGCTGACGCCCGACACCCCGGCATCCTCGATCACCCGATCAATGGTGAAGCCGGCTGCCTCGGCCTGGGCCTTCTGGTGTTCGATGGTCTGGTCTGCGGTGGAGACGCGGGCATAGAGGATGGTCGCGGTCATGGTCGGAAGATCCGTTCGCAGTGGTGCTGCTCGTTGAGATAGATGCTCGAATAACCGATGTCAACCCTAGCGAACACTTTATCGGGCGCCACCCAGCTGCTCTCAGTGGTATACCCTAGTGAGCAAGAACGCCCTGCTGGGGGCTTAACTACGAGTTAGCGGAATTCCCAGCAGGGATGGGTGATCAGGCGGTGTACTCGTAGGTGGTCGTGACGACTTCCTTGGCGACCATCGGGTCGGCCGTGGCCTTGGCGAGCTAGCGCTTGCGGCCTTCGATAGACGCCGCCCAGGGCGCGCCCCAGGGCATCGGAGGACATCGCCTAGGCCAGGGTAGCTGGACGGCAGGCAGCCCCTCCAGCGCCTCCCCTGAGTCGCCTACGAGACATTGCATTCACGCGCCCAGCAGCGGCAGCCGTCCGGCCAGGGCAGCGGGTGCGGGCACCGCCTCCCACCTCAGCATCGGCACCGGGCCGGCGCCCAGCGTGGACAGTCAGCGGCGCCAGGTGGGCACCATAAGCGGCAGATCGAGGTTCGGCGGGCGCGTTGGCCGAAGGGGGGCCGGAGGGGGGGAAGCGCCGCGACTGCATTCAATCAGATGGGGGAAAAGGCGTCTGACTAGTTTTAGGCCGCTAAGGTTCTTTTATTGCGCGCCCTCAGGAACTCCCAAGGTGCCGGCCCTCTGGAAATTTTTTTCGCCACTCCCAAGGTCGCTCCCTGCGCGGACGGTAGAGGCGGAGACAGGTCTTGCTCACCTGCCGCGATGATCCCTGCTCTCGGATGGGGCGTTGATGATGGTGCAGATGAGGTTGGCCAGTTGGCGGCCCTTGGGGGTCAGTTGGTAGAGGCTGTTCCGCCGGTCCAAGGGGTCTTCGCGCTTCGCCATCAGGCCATGCTCGACGTGGTGTTGAAGGAACCGGTTGGCACTGGATCGAGTAGAACCGACAGCCGTGGCAAGTTCGGTGGAGGAGGACCGGCCCAGCCGCGCGACCGTGACGAAAACAGCCACACTCTCCACGGTGATGTAGGGATACAGCTGCCTGAACTCGTCCATAATCCGCATCTGCTTGCGGAGGGCATTGGGATCTAACGACACTGGATACCTCCGCGGTCTGGACGCCTCACAAGGCAAAACGGCGCCCCTGAGGGACGCCGCCAGTGCTCCTGATGATGGGCTCGGCCGCGCCGACTTGGCTACGGTCCCGATCTAAGCGCGGTCACATACTGGTCCACGAAGTCGGCCTTGGGCTTCAGCGTGATGTACGCCTGCCGGGCTTCCTGAGCCGCCGCTAGGGCCTCATCCTTAGCGGCCACAGCCTCATCCCGCTCCTTCCGGAAGCGCTCCACCTTGGCTTGCAGCGCGGTCATGGCGCGCAGGACCAGTTCGTCCTCGCTCTCCTCGCCCCGCGCCACCTTCTCCTCGCCGATGACATAGGCGCCGTCCTTGCGGATGGCTGGGAGGACCACGCGGGTGACCCAGTCCTGGAAGGGTTTGGCGACGGGCGACTTGTGGGCGCGGAGGGCGAGCTTGTACAGCCCGCTCTCGGAAATGAGGGAAATGCGGCTACCCCGGTCATACCCGATATTTTTCATCGGGGTATCCCTGCGCTCGTCCGCATCCAGCTTGGACAGGTGATGTCCGAAGCCCCCGTTATAGTCGCGAAGGCCGATAGCCCGGCAGACATCAGCGGCGACGGCCCACAGCTTCCCGTCGATGGTCACCATGCGGATGCTCTGCGCGGTGCCACCGTGGGAGAAATCGAAGGTAACGACGTTGGTGTTCATGATGGTGTCCTCGATCAGATCACGGGATGAAGAACAGCAGGACCACGAGGCCCAGCATGAGCACCCCGGCGGCGGCCATGTGGCGCACCGTGGGGCCTTCTGGGGGCGGCGCGGGCTCGACCCAGGGTTCAAGATGGGCCAGCTTCCGGCCGAGTTCCTGGGCGACACCTTGGAGGCGTCCTCCGGGGATGTAGATGGAGCGCTCTGCCAGGCCCATGCCGCCGAGAACATCATCGGCGACGAACTACGAGTGCCCCTCATGGATCACCGCGCGGATGCCTGGGTGAGCGGGCGCCACGGCACGCGACTATTCCGCCTGCTGCAGGGTGTAGAGGTGGAGCCGCAACTGGTGGAGGTGGTAGCCCCAGTACATCCGGTAGCCATAGCGGAAGTACGGGGCGGCATCCTCGGGGCCGATGTTCTCCCACCTCCAGACCACCAGGGACAGTTCCCGTTCAAGGTCCACCAGGTCTTCAATGGCGTCCGCCATCAACAGCCCCGGCTCTTCATCGGCGGGCAGCGCCACGGTCGGATACATGCCAAGACTCGGGAACGCCCCTGAAATCCGCGCCAGCGCCTCCTCGTATTCGACCGGGCCGGGGGCCTCGATCTCCACACCATCCCAGGCAGCCCCGTGAGTCTCGATCACGATCCGGTCAATGGCAGCCGCCAGCGCCTCGATAGGCGACCCGTCGTGGCCCTGGGGCGTCCGCAGCAGGGTGAGAAAGGCTCGAACCGCCTCGATCATAACGCCCCCCGATAACTTGGCTGTCACCGGGAACGTACCTGACCGGTCTTCCATGGCAACCGGGTTTTCTGGTTGCAACGATCTAGAACGGGATGCGTCAAGTTCGACTTGATATGCCCCTCTGGGGGCACAGGGCCGGGCCTCCTCAGTTGCAGATCACCGGCTTCACCAACGGCGCCAGCTTTGCCGCGATATCCTTCGTGGACACTTTCTCGGGCCTGTTCGTAGTCTCAGCTATGACACCGTTCTCCAACAGGAAGGAACTGAGGAGTTCACCGCGTATGCCAAAGTTGATGTTTTGCGGTAGTGTCCCGGTCGCCTCAGCCACGACCAGGTCGTTGGCCCTCGCGACGACGACCCCGATGAGCTGCCCCTTGTCGTCGACGATGGGGCCGCCGCTGTTCCCTGGTTGCACCTGGGCGTTGAGCTGAAAAAGGTACGGGGCATCGGCCGGGCCGCTCAGAGACGTGACGATCCCATCCGTGATGTTGAGGCCGGTGGAGATGACTCCGCGATACGGGTAGCCCAGGACGAGGACGGTTTCGCCGAGGTCAACCCTCACGGCTTCCCTGAGGGGAATGCTGGTGACGAACCGATCCGTTGTCCGCAGCAACGCCAAGTCCCGCTTGGTGTCGGCTGTTACCAGGTCGACCCGCTTCCCATCGACTGTTAGGGATGTGCATCCCTCCACCACATGCCGATTGGTCACGATGTAGCCGTCCCTGCTGATGACGAAGCCGGTTCCGCTGCTGGTGGCTTTGGGTGCCTGGCCGGGGCGCTGCGCTGGTGGAGTCGCCGTCGCCACGGCGCTGCGCTCGGGGGTGGGGGGATTGATCTTATCTGCCAAGGCCAAGAGGGTCGGATAGGTTGGTATCTCCTGCGGCGAGTCGTAGCCAAAAGGATAAAAGCTGTCTGACAGCGCAACGACAATCGAGCCCATCACGTCAGCCCTGGAAGACGGCCAATTCAGCCGGTAAGCCCGCGCCTCATTGCCTCTCTGTTCTCCGCGCTCGTAGAACATCCACGACCCGCGCGTGCCGCTGCGGATGTAGATGTCACCCCGTCTGAAGGTGTACGTGATCGTTTGGGTTGGATCTGTTGAGCCACTGTTGAATAGGCTGTCGATGAAGCCGGGCTCTGCGCTGGGGAACTTGGCTGTCCTAATGTACGATCCGTCGTCCGGGCTGACGAAGTCGTATCCGTTGGAGTCGTTTTCTTCCCGATTCGTGAAAACCTTGCTTGGATATTCGAGGATGATCTTGGTTCGCGGATCGTTGAGGCGCACCCAGCCGTTCTGTTCCTTAGCGTCAAATCCCACGCCGATGAGAAGAAATAGTTGGGGCTCGGGGAGGTAGCCTGTGGCCCGATAGCCTGATCGCGACTGCCAAGCCGATATGGCCTCTCTGGTGCGCTTTCCGAATGTGCCATCAGCAAAGCCGTTATATGTTCCTGCCCATATTAGGCCTTCCTGCACCAGCCTCTTCTCATGGTAGTTGAGGCTTGCCTCTAGAGCCTTCTCCGCCTGGAACGGGTCGGTGGCTGGCGCTGGTGCTGACGGTTGCTGTGCGGCGAGCGGGAGCGTACCCAGCGGGCAGAGTAGAGCCCCACCAAGGGCGATGAGAATGCCTAATCGAAAACGCATGGGCCTGCCCCTTGGGACCGACCGGGGAAAAAATCCTCGGGTCAATGCTGGGATCTTGCTCCCTTCGAAGCCGCTTCGCTAGGTGGTGCTGATAGCCTGGCCCGATTGGGGTAGGGGAATGTGCGGACCACAAGTCCTTGGCACCGGTGCCGATCACCACCCAGAACGACCCCTTCCAATTCCGCGCGATGCCCACCAGATGCCGTATAGCCGAACCAAGCGGGAGCGCGTACTGGTGCCGAACATCCGATCTGTCATCCAGGCAACGGCCATGCTCCTCATGGGAGCCATCGCCCTGGCCGGGTGTGAGGGGGTCGATATTGGCCCGCCACCCAGCTTCCACCATGGCGGTTCGGGCTCTGGAAGTCAGGGCGGCCGATGACGGCTACGGACGCCCCAGCATCTCCTCAATCAGCGCCACCAGCGCCCTCCCACGCTCCGTAAGGAATACCTCACGTTCCCTTCGGTCCTCCGGGCGCTCCCGGATAGAGAGCAGCCCATGGCCGGCTTCGAACCATCGGCCATCCGACAGGGCCAGGACGTACCGGGAGACCATCGACTTGGTCGCCTGCATCTGTCGGATTAGAAGGCCCTGGGTGCAGCCCTCATGCCGCGCCACAATCAGCAGGACGAGGGCGCTAGACAAGCTCATGCAGGGGTGTAGCGCTTGAAGCTCTCGGACCAGCTTGATTGCTCGGGACAGACCATCACTCATTGTTCCCTCCCTGACCGGCCCTGCCGGTGAAGCCGCGAGTTGAGAAATGCGAAACGGCGCCCCCGGTCTGGAGACGCCGCGTCGCTGCTGAGAGTTGAGAACTAGTGGAGGGTGGCGCCGGGGCTGCCGGCCCTCGGGCCTGGAGACACTTCGGGCCGCTCCGGCTCGCCTCCGGATGCTTTCTCTAAGGCTTCGTCCAGCGCTGCGTTGATTGCCGCGGTGAGCGCGTTGACGAAGGCCAGGGCATCGGCATCCGGGGGACGCGTTGAGATAGACCCCCGCACACCCGTTCGCCCGCCCCTGGTGCCGTCCGCGAGGATTTCGACGGTGGCGGTAAAGGTCGCCGTGACACCGCCCGGAAGACTGATCGAGCGGGTCACCGATGCTTCCGAGAGTGTGGGCACCTTGGCTGCCACTGTCCCCCGGCACTCGTGCCAGTTCATCGTGAAGGGCTGGGCCATATCGAACTCTCCTATGATGTGGGTGGACGCGGCCTTCACGGCGCCTCAGGTGGCCGGAGGGCGGCAATCAGGTAGCCGGCGGGGATGCCGATGGAGAGCCACATTCAGGCCACCGCCTTGGAGGACCACGCGGGGTGGCACCCAAGGGCGAAGGCGCTGCAATCGCGGCAGGCACGGGAGAGGGTTCGGCTCCCTCCGGTGACCATGCACGGGGAACCGGCGCTGGCCCGCTGCATCGCCTTCAGATCATCCGCGGCGGTGTCGGGGGCGGCCTTCGGAGTCGCCGGGGTGCCGCTGGTGTGGGCCTGGCGGCGGGGAGGAAAGCAGGACAGCGCGAAGGCGCTGCAGTCGCGGCAGGCGCGGGCGAATACGCGCTCGCCTCCGGTGGCGATGCAGGGGGAGGCCGGGGTGGTGTTGGTGGTCTCAACGTGCATGATCGTTCGGTCCCTTGGTTCGATTGCTCGACCAGGGAACTTGCTGTCCCCCACAAGAGCCACTACAAAGAGCGCTTAGTGAGCGACAAAGAACCCCAGTCTTTCCAAGGGTTTATGGCTAAGCCGCGGGTCTCCCGCCGTCCGCACCAGGCATCTCATACCGACGGCCCGGAACATCGACCCGTCATGGCGAGACCCGAAGGGGCGTGGCCATCCAGGGCCGCTCGCACTGGCCCCCTGGATGGCCACGGCGCTCAGCGCCTCGCCATGACGGGAAAGGGACCGGAGAGCCGGTCTCGACGGCCGCCGGTCTCGATCCTCTGCGGATCACGCCGTGATCGCCGGGTGGTCGGATTCGGCTTTGGCTGGCGATGTGCCGTTTCGGCGGCATGCCGCGCGCCTCGCCGCTCATCTCCTCCCGCACAAGAGAACGGTCGGTAGCTCGGGCAACTGCTGCATTCGAGTTGATATATAAAATGACCGCCACAGTTTAAAAGTATTGATTCATTTCAGGAGTCGCGATCGCCGCGTGAGATGCGCCATCTGCGATAACAATTGCTCTTTTTGGGAGATCGGTCTGCACCAAACGACACAGTGAATGATGCAGTATGCAGAAATATGCAGATAACTTACTCCGATATGCAGATGGTCTGGCAGGCGATCCATGGTCGAGGGGCAATGCTTCAGCAGCGCAAAGTCGCGGCCAGCGCCGTTTCGGCATCCGCAGGCAGAGTAACCGCGGGTGAAGGTCGCGGGGGAGCCTGCCTCTCCCCGATGCATCCGCGCCGATCGCCAAGCCGTTTCGGCGAGTCGTGAGGGACGGCGGAATGAATCGATCGAGCGTTCGGTCTTTCGGGGATGACGCGGCGGCGCGCGCGCCGGTCGGGCTCGCCCCGGCGATTGCGGACAGGCCCGCGCCGGCACTTTCGCTCCCGCCGATCGGGGCATCCTTCGATCCCGGCGCGTTGTCGGCCGTGCCGGGCGGAGACTCTCGATTCCTGCAATTCGTGCAGCCCGAATGGCAGCACCGCGTTCAGCTCGGTCACTATCGCGACGCGCTGGGGTGGGAGCCGTTGCCGCCGGCGCCGCGCGAGTTTGGCGACCGGCGGCCGTCGGTCCCGGCCGGCATCTCGACCCTGGCCTATGCGCCGGAGCAGCAGTTCGAGGTCTGGCGCTCTCATCAGGGCCCGGTCATGGATGTCGGCCTGCCGCCCGGGACGACGCCCGCGGACGGCTTCGTCGCCGAGTTCATGACCTGCGGCCTGGGCGGCCTGCACGTGGCCTTCGGCCATGCCGACGCCTATTCCTTCAGCCATACCCTGGGGGCCCGCCGCGCGCCGATCGGCTGCTGGCGCCTGACGCTGCTGACGGTCGGGGAGATCTGGATCGACAGCCCCGACCGCCAGGTCCATATCCGGCCGGGCGACCTGTTCCTGCTGTCCCTGGACGAGCCGTTCCGGGGCCGCGCCACCCATCATGGCGGGCTGGCCCTGACGCTGCCGCGGGACCTGTTCGCCGCCGCCGCCGCCAATTTCGACGGCGCCGCGGGCGATATCCTGGCCGGGCCCCTGGCCGGCCTCCTGGTCGACTATCTGCGCAGCCTCGAGGCGCGGCTGCTCGGCATGGCGCCGGAGGATCTGGTGCTGGCGGGGCGGGCCACGGCCGAGATGCTGGCGGCCTGCGTCGGGCCGTCCCGCGACCGGCAGGAGCAGGCGCGCAGCGCCATCGCCTCGATCCTGTTCGACCGGGCCCGGTCCCACATCCAGGCCCATTTCGGCGACCCCGAGCTGACGCCGGAGCGGGTGGCCCAGGATCTGAGGGTTTCGCGCTCGAATCTCTACCGGGTGTTCGAGCAGGCCGGCGGGGTGTCGCGCTACATCCAGCAATGCCGCCTGTTCGCCGCCCATGCCGCCTTGACCGGCGAGAGCGGGCGGCGGATCCAGGACATCGCCTTCAGCTGCGGCTTCAAGCTGGCCTCGGACTTCACCCGGGCGTTCCGCCGGGAATTCGGCTTCAGCCCGCGCGAGGCCCGCGACGCCTGGCGCAAGCAGGGCGAGTCGGGCGCCGAGGTTGAAGATCCGCGATTCGGCCTTGCCCCGGCGGAGTGAGCCGGCGGCTGATTGCGAGGCCCGTCTTTATCGTCGTCATTGCCGCGAACGCGGGAATCTCTTCCCGATCAAAGCGTCGCGAGATCCCCGCTTTCGCGGGGATGACGGACTTTGGGAGGCATATGCCTCCTCCAGGATCTGCCTGTCCCGCCGGGATTTTCCGCAAATTGCAGGGGTCTGTTGCGGTTGCGTCACAAGGGCGGCCGCGAAGCGACGAAATGGGACGCCATGCCAACTATTGGGACGCTGGGCGGAGTGACGGCGACGAGACCCTAAGGAATTCTTAGCTCGCCGAACTGCCGGAAAAGGTCGGAGAAACAAGGTCGTTCCAGGGGACGCCGATTGGCGAAGGGAGCGACGGATTTTACTTCGATCATCTTCGGCTTGGCGATGAGAGAGGACGCCGGTCCTGGCCAATCCTGCGTGGATGGCGTGGATCACTGGCGAGCGCGTTTCAGACAGGTATTTCGGGAGGGAGTGACATCATGAGCGACACCCAGTTCGACACCCGGCAGAACGACCGCCGTCACTCCCATTTCGCCAACAACTGGGTCGCCGGTGCCGACCGGCCCAGCAAGTCCCTGCGGCGGCGCCTGATGGCGGCGCTGCGCCTGGCGCATCGCGCGCTGGGCATGAAGCGGGACCGGCTGGGTCTCGGGGCCCTCGGCACCGGCGGCACTGTCGGCGGCGCTACGCTCGCCGCCTCCGGCACTGAACCGGTCACCCTGTTCGGGGTGCTGCGCCGGGCCAGGGGGCTCTACGCCGCCATCTCGCTGGCGACGCTGGTGGCGCAGCTGCCGACGCAGGCCTTCGCGCAGGTTCTCGTCGGCCCCGGCAGCACCAACCCCGGCTCCGCCTCGACCGCCGTGGGCACCAACGCCCACTCGAACGGCAGCAACTCCATCGCATTGGGCACCGCCACCACCGCCACCGGCGATGGGTCGATCTCGATCGGCTATACCAACAGCACCAACGGCCTCAACGCGATCGCCATCGGTGTCTTCTCCAACGCGACCGGCACCAACGCCCTCGCCCAGGGCGGCAACGCCCGCGCCGTCGCGGACGGGGCATCGGCCTTCGGCGTCAACTCCACGGCAAGCGGCGTCAGTTCACTCGCCCTCGGCAGCACCGCCACCGCCAGCGGGGGAAATGCGACGGCGATCGGCATCAGTTCGGTCGCCAGCGGCGGCAATTCGATCGCCGCGGGCGCGAGCGCCAGGGCGACCGGCCCGAGCGCGTCAGCCTTCGGCCCGGGCGCGCTCGCCAACGCCATTCAGGCGACGGCGCTGGGGTTTGGCGCACAATCGACCGCCGAGAATTCCGTCGCGGTCGGGTCTTCGTCCATCGCTAACGGCCTTGCTTCGGTGGCCATGGGGTTGAGCGCCAACGCGGGCAACAACAGCTCGATCGCGATCGGCTGGCAGTCTATCTCTTCGGCCGTGAACTCGGTCTATCTCGGCGCGCGCACCGTCGCGGGAACGGGGGCCACGGCGGAGAGCGCCATTGGCATCGGCACCGATGTGACGTCCTCCGCGACAGACACGATCGCCATAGGCCGCCAATCGAACGCGACCGCGACTCGCGCAATGGCATTCGGGGTGAACTCCAGCGCCGCGGGCCAGGGCGCCGTCGCGGTCGGCCCCACCGCCAATGCGGGCGGCAACTTCTCGCTGGCCACGGGCAACGGGGCCGTATCGAGCGGAGTCGGCTCGGTGGCGTCGGGGTCGGGGGCCCAGGGCACGGGCGTTTCCTCCACAGCGGTCGGCAACAACGCCGCTGCGCTCGCCGACAACGCGACCGCGTTGGGGGCAGGCGCCGTGGCGGGCGGTTTGAACGCCGCGGCCCTGGGCGCTTTTGCCAATGCCGCGGGTGCGAGCTCCACTGCGCTCGGCGACGGTTCGCAGGCGCTGGCGGCGTCTACCGTGGCGCTGGGCGACACCAACACGGTGGCGGCCGCGGCTGGTCCCGGCTCGGTCGCGATCGGCCACAACTCGGCGGTGAATGGCGGCACGGGCGCCGTCGCCATCGGCGAGGGCCAGGTCGTCAACGGCAACGGCGCGGTCGCGATCGGCGACCCGAACACCGTTTCGGGCACCGGCGCGGTCGGCCTCGGCGCCAACAACACCGCCAACGGCAACGGCGCCGTGGCGCTCGGCAACACCAACATCGCCAACGGCCTCGGCGCCGTGGCCCTGGGCAATGCGGCGAATGCCACCGGCACCAGCACCATCGCTTTGGGCAACGCGTCGGCGGCCGGTGCGAACAACGCGCTGGCGCTCGGCAATGGCGCCACGGCCGGCCAGGCCGGCGCCGTGGCGCTGGGCTCGGGCTCGGTGACCAGCGCGGCGGTCGGCACCGCCAGCACGGTGATCGGCGGCACCACCTACAATTTCGCCGGCACCACACCGACCAGCACGGTCAGCGTCGGCGCCCCGGGCGCCGAGCGCACCATCACCAATGTCGCGGCCGGGCGGATCGCGCTCAACTCCACCGACGCCATCAACGGCAGCCAGCTCTTCGCGACGAATCAGGCGATCTCGGCCATCGCCGCCGGCAACTCGCCGCACTACTACAGCGTCAACAGCGCCACCCAGCAGGCGAACTACACCAACAACGGCGCGACCGCCGCCAACGCCATGGCGGCGGGTGTGGCGGCCGCCGCGTCGGGCACGAACGCGACGGCGGTCGGCTTCCAGTCCAATGCCAGCGGGAACCAGGCCACTGCGCTCGGTGCCTCGACGAACGCGACAGCCAACCAGTCGGTCGCGCTGGGAGTGGCGGCAGCCGCCGGGGGGGCCAGCGGCTCGACCGCGCTCGGTGCCGGTTCCAATGCCAGCGCCACCAACAGCCTGGCGGTCGGCGTCTTCTCCAATGCGGTCGCCGAAGGCGCCACCGCCGTCGGCCCCGGCGCAGGCGCCACGGCACAGAACTCTGCCGCGATCGGCCCGAACTCGCATGCGGTTGCGCAGGCTGCCTCGGCGCTGGGCTTCCAGGCCAACGCATCGGGCCTCAATTCGACGGCGGTCGGCGCCGGGTCGGTTGCGGCCGGCGCGGCGGCGGGCGCTTTCGGGGTCAGCGCCAACGCCAGTGGCGCCAGCTCTCTGGCCGTCGGCGGCGGCGCCATCGCCTCAGCGGATTTCTCGGCGGCCCTCGGACGCGCTGCCCAGGCGACCGCGGCGAACGCAACGGCGGTCGGTGTTCTTGCCAATGCGGCAGCCGCCAACGCCACGGCGGTCGGCGGCTCCGCCACGGTCTCGGCCCAGAACGGCACGGCGGTTGGCTCGGGCGCCGTCGCCGCCGGCGCCAATGGTGGCGCGACCGCGATCGGCACCAACGCCAATGCCAATGGCGAGTTCTCGGTGGCGGCTGGCGTCAACGCCAGCGCGGGCGACCACGCCTCCATCGCCATCGGCACCGGCACGAATGCGTCCGGGGTTCGCGCCGTCGCCATCGGCGACACCGCCCAGTCCACCGGCGCCGGTTCGATTGCCATCGGCGGCAATGGGGCTGGACAGTCCAAGGCGACGGCGGACGATGCCATCGCCCTGGGCGGCGCCACCACCGCGTCGGCGGCGCAAGCGCTGGCCCTAGGCGCCGGCGCCACGGCCGGCCAGGCCGGCGCCGTGGCGCTCGGCTCCGGCAGCGTGACCGCCGCGGCGGTCGGCACGGCCAGCACCACGATCGGTGCCACCACCTACAACTTCGCCGGCACCACTCCGACCAGCACGGTCAGCGTCGGCGCGCCGGGCGCCGAGCGCACCATCACCAATGTCGCGGCGGGGCGGATCGCGCTCGACTCGACCGACGCCATCAACGGCAGCCAGCTCTTCGCCACCAACCAGGCGGTCCAGGCCATCGCCGCCAGCACGCCGACGCACTACTACAGCGTCAACGACGGCGGGGTTCAGAAGCCGAACTACACCAACAACGGCGCGACCGGGCTCGACTCCATCGCGGCCGGCCCGGGGGCTTCGGCCACCGGAGCCTATTCGACCGCGATCGGCACGACCGCGCTGGCGACCGGCGACTGGGCGACGGCCCTCGGCCAGAACGCCAATGCAGCTGTCCAGCAGGCCACGGCGCTCGGCGCCGGCAGCCTCGCCAACGCCCAATACGCGACCGCGACCGGTTTCCAGTCCATCGCGACGGGGGTGGCGTCGACGGCGGTCGGCCTGCACGCCAACGCCTCGGCCGAGAACGCGATCGCGGTGGGCAACGCGGCCACCGCATCGGCAGCGGACAGCATCGCCGTCGGCACCAGCGCCGTTGCCACGGGGCCGTCGGGCGGCGCGATCGCCGTCGGCCCGAACGCCAACGCGACCGGATCCTTCACGACCGCGGTCGGCGCGGCCGCGCAGGCCAGTGGCGATTGGGCGACGGCCTTCGGCCAGAACGCCAATGCGGGCGCCCAGCAGGCCACGGCCCTCGGCGCCGGCAGCCTCGCCAACGCCCAATACGCGACCGCGACCGGCTTCCAATCCATCGCGACAGGGGTGGCATCCACGGCGGTCGGCCTGCACGCCAACGCCTCAGCCGAGAACTCGATCGCGGCCGGCAACGCGGCCAGCGCATCGGGCTTGAGCAGCATCGCGGTGGGCTTCCTCGCCAACGCAGGCGCCGAGAACGCGATCGCCATGGGCAATGCCGCCAGTGCGTCGGCGAGTGCCGCGATCGCCCTGGGTGTCGGCTCCAATGCCTCCAGCGAATGGGCGACCGCGATCGGCACCAATGCGGTCGCGAGCGACCAGGGCGCGATCTCGATCGGCACCAACACCCAGGCTCTCGCCCTCACCAGCACGGTCCTGGGCTCATCCAG
>Ga0207426_1000192_pt1 | contig 151680 bp, 108 predicted proteins | sample AraplaMF_Cvi_mMS_FD_184265 | JGI IMG/M metagenome (GOLD analysis project Ga0207426, IMG submission 184265) | Arabidopsis root microbial communities from the University of North Carolina, USA - plate scrape MF_Cvi_mMS (SPAdes) (version 2) | ecosystem: Host-associated > Plants > Roots >... | reverse complement strand
CAGGCGATGAAATGGAAGAGCTGACGGAGACGATTAATTCGATGCTGCTTCGTATTGAGGAAGGCTTAAAACAACAACAGGCTTTTTTCGCTTCAGCCTCACATGAACTTAAAACACCTCTCGCGGTTATAAGGATGGAGCTGGAGTCACAGTTATACCGAATGCCTCATCCCGGTAATGTGCAGCAGCTTATTATAAGCCAGTTGGATGAAGTCAAACGACTCGAGAAAACCGTTCAGGAATTTTTACTCGTCAGCCAGTTGAAAGCAGGCGGCCTGCAATTATTGTTTACAGAGTTTGACGTATCAGATCTGGTGATCAAAATCTTCGATCAGCTTAAGCCACTCTTTGATGCGAAGCATCTGAAGACTTCGGTTGAATTTACAGAAGCTGAAGATGATGGGTTTATCATAAAGGCTGATGAAGAGCGGCTCAGGCTTGTAATGATCAACCTGCTGGAAAACGCAATCAAATACAGCTCAGCAGGAACAACCATTTTATTAAAAATAAATGTCACCAGTGAGAGTCTTTCGGTATCCCTCACAAATAGTACAATTGCACCATCGATAGATACCCGCGATATTACCCAGGCATTTGTGCAGACTTCTTCTGCAAAGACAGGCGCCGGCATCGGGCTCTGGCTATGCCTGCAGATTATTTCACTACATCATGGTTCGATAAAATTCACTTCTGAGAATCACCAGTTCAATGTATATGTAGAATTGCCCGTACGGAAATAGCACTGCCGGATTAATTTTTTTTCATTTCGTATTAAGATGCTTTTCATGAATCCGGAACAACTTTGATGAATTAAATGAATAAACATGGCAGTAACAGTAAAGAATAAAAAGACTGCAAAAAAGCAGGACGCAGCAGCGTTAGCCGCAAATAAAATTTTTGAAAAATTGGAGACAGATAAAGTTGATCGTGACTGGATGATTGAAGAATTACTCCATGGCGGGCCACCGCACAAACAGCTGCTGAGCAGCACACTGATTTTAATGATCGGTAAGATGCTTAGTGTAACAGAAAAACAAACCGGCCGGAAGTTTGAACTGCAGCATGGTCCGTTGATCCCGGCAAAGGAGGAAGGATGGGATACCCATATTCAGATTCCTGCTACTTTACTCAGTTCCGGAAAACAAAAAGAAGAAGAATTGAAGATGCTGTCCCATGCACCTGTACACGAACAGCTGTTGTTTGGAGCAGTATTCCAGGCAATCGAATGGTGTGTGAAGGTTTCGGAGAATTGATTGCCTGTTAGTCTAAGAAGTAAAGGCTTTCCCTTTGGAGGAAGGCCTTTGTGATTGAAAATTGAACTTAGCCCATATGACTCACAGATATAAACCACGCGGGTACGTAATTTCCCGACTTGCGGATCGCGGCTGGTTAATCTCCCGCTTTTTTCCTGTAACTCTTCAATTTTCTCAGAAGCTTCTGCTTTCGTAAGATTTTTGTATGCCCCAGAACGAACTTGAACCGTTACGGCCATTGCTGGCCATAGAATTTTAACGTTCGTGAAATGATAATAGTAGGCCTTGATTAGTCTTAATACGAAAAAGAACAAAATTGAGAAGTGTACAATAAATTGATAGTTTTAAAATTTTCAAAACGCTAAGCAGCTTAAAAGCTTTTGAAGTTTTATTGTAAATTTAAATCGTTATGCTCTTTGACTTTACAACTAAAATTTAGGCGTGCATTTTAAAAAATCATTAGTTGAGGCCAGGTTGAAAAGCTTATTTGTGTAATGTGCTATGATTATTATTGAGTAAGCTTGACACATTTAAACAGTCGTAAAAAAAAGAAAAATTGTAACCCGCGTTGAGTAAGGGTTTTAAAAATTTTGCAAACTAAAATACTGTTTCGATAAATGAAAAAAGCCCCGCAATTGCGAAGCTTTCTTATTCTGTGGGAGTTGACGGGATCGAACCGCCGACCCTCTGCTTGTAAGGCAGATGCTCTAAACCAGCTGAGCTAAACTCCCTTTTTTGTATCCCCTTATTTGTTTTGGGAGTGCAAAGATAGGGGTAGACTTATTTTCTCCAAATTTTTTTCAGGTTATTTTATAACAGAGATAAATATTTTTTCAATCATCTCTTTCAGGGCAGAAACTTATGCAACGTTGTCAGGAAATATGTGCTTCTTCCGCGATCTCCATCAGGTGTGCCTTGGTGAGTGGTTTGGAGATAAAGTTCTTTACAATCGAATATGATAAAGCCTTGCGCTGGTCTTCCGGATCTACCGTAGAAGAAAGAATATAAATAATGGGTGTTCTGGAAAACACGGGGCTCACTTCATCAAACTGGTCAAGAAATTCCCAGCCATTCATGATGGGCATATTTATATCGAGGAAGATAAGATCAGGCAGGTCTTCAGGAGTTTCTTTTGCTTTTGTCTGCAGGTATTCCATCGCTTCAAGCCCATTGCCAGATGCATGAAAATGTTCAGCAAAACCAGACAGCTTTGTTATACGCTCACATACCAAGACGGTAATAGGGTCGTCTTCAATCAACAGAACATTTTTAAAATTCGCCATGTAAGGATATATGGAGTAGGTTTATAATTAGGTGTTCAAATGTAATTGTTTGTTAAGATACAACTATTTTTTCTTCTACTGCAACAAGATCGGTCAGTTCAACACTCATAGGCAATAACCCAATCTGTACTACGGCGCGTTTACCCCTTATCTCTTTTACTTCGCCCACCTGGTGGTTTTTTTTCATCTTCACTTTCATTCCTACAATAATCTCTGTATTTACTTCCTGGTATTTGGATTCTACTTTTTTGGCAAGCTTATTATTCACTACCGCTTCTTTCTTGCGGAACAACAGGTTTTGTATCTGCCGCATCATCTCCTCCTTATCTTCTGCCTTTCGCCATTCCAGCACAATTTGTTTCAGCCGGCGTTCCATATCTTTCAGGTAGTTAATGCGCTCTTCCGTAATACGGTTTTGCTGCTTGGCCAGCTCCACCTGCTGGCGGTGACGTTCTCTGTCCAGCACCTGTTCCATTTCCTTTTTAAGCCGTTCATTTTCCTTCAGTAAACGTTGAAGGTCTTTCTTTTCCTTATCCAGCTTTTGCAGGTCCTGCTCGGTATTGTTTAAGAGTTTATCCAGCCTGAAATGATCTTCATCTACCAGCTTCCTGGCGCGGTTAATGAGGTGTTGCGGTAAACCGATACGCTCTGCGATGGAGAACGTGTAAGAACTCCCGGGTTTGCCCACCATCAGTTGATATAATGGCTGCAGGTTTTTCTCGTCAAAAGCCATGGCCCCGTTGATGATGCCACCCGTATGATTGGCCATCACCTTCAGGTTAAGATAGTGCGTGGTAACTATGCCAAAGGAATGCCTTCGGGCAAGTTCCTCCAGTATCACTTCCGCAAAAGCGCCACCCAGGTTGGGATCACTTCCGCTACCAAGTTCATCAATAAAGAACATGGTTTTTCCATTGGCGCTCTCAATAAAATGCCGCATATGCAACAGGTGAGAGGAGTAGGTACTCAACTCAAATTCTATGCTTTGCGTATCACCAATATGTATAAATAATTGTTTGAAGATACCCATTTGGGAAACCGGGCTCACCGGCACCAGCAAGCCGCTTTGCAGCATGATCTGGTTAAGACCGATGGTTTTCATGGTGACCGTTTTACCACCCGCGTTAGGACCACTGATAATGAGAATACGCTTCTCCCCATCAAGCGTAAGATTTACCGGTATGGTTTTCTTACCTGACTTTTTATTGTATAGAAACAGTAACGGATGATAAGCATCTTTTACATCAACAATGGCTTTGTCTATAAGGTTGGGAAAGTTACCATTGATATCTACCGCCAGCCTTCCTTTGGCCCTGATAAAATCATATTCGCCGATGACCTGTAAATAGGTTTGCAGCAGCGGACTATAGATGGATAACTTGGCTGTAAGCTCTCTTAGTATACGCAGCACTTCTTTTTGTTCTTCATTTTCCAGCGAGAAAACTTCATTGTTCAGTTCAATGGTTTCTTCGGGTTCTATGAAGGCCGTTTTTCGGCTGTCGCTTTCGCCATGAAGAATTCCTTTTACCTGGCGCTTGTGTTCAGAAAATACGGCTACTACTCTTCGCCCGTTGCTAAAGCTTTCATCAATATCCGCCGTATAACCGCTCTTGGCAAGCCGTGCAATCACCTTTTCAAAAACACGACGCAATTCATTACGTTTTCTAAAAAGGCCCATCCTTATTTTCTGCAATTCCGGCGAGGCACTGTCTTTTACATTGCCGTATTCATCAAGCACTTCATCGATCAGCTCAATAATCACTTTTTCATAATAAGTGCCTTCAATCACTTTGGCGAGGGCGGAATAGGCCAGTCTTCGTTCCGCATCAAACCAGCGGAATACCTGGTGAATGCTTTCTACCAGTTTACGCACCTGCATCCATTGTTCGCCGTTTAACAGGGCGCCTGGAATGCCCATCAGTTTTATATCTTTCGAGATATTTAGTGTAAAGTCATTAGGGAAGTACTGGCTTTGCTGCAGCAGCAGTTTGTATTCATGGGTTTGCTGCAGTTCAAGCTCTATAAACTCCTTTTTGGTATGGATGCGTAAGTGTTCTGCCTTGTTTTTTGCATAGGCGGTTTTACAATGTTCTTCAACCAATAATTTTACCTTGTCAAATTCCAGTTGCACAGTGGCCGATTCCGGGTATAATTTCATTCCTGTATTTTAAATCTGCGCAAAGTTAAATGTAATTCCGGCAAGTGATATAAAGCGTAAAAGCAGGCGGGATAGTATTTACATTTTATGAACATTGGCTATTGAGATCCGGTAAACAAAAGTGACAGAAAAATCGATTGAACAACAATGAACGCCAATTGAAACGTTCATGACAATCGTCACCGGCGCCAGTGGTAAACAGATGAGTGTTTGTTGCATTGAGGTTAGATGTATTAACTAAAAAATAATATCTAAGACCGATAATAAAATTAGGATATAGCTCCTGAGGTAAGACCACTTCCCAATTCTCTCCTGCAATCTTCCTTAATTCCGCCTTTCTTAGCTATTTTTGCCGCCCAAAATCTACCAGATGAGTGTTGTTGCACAAATAAAAGACGCGGCTGCAAAAGCGATCAGTGACTTATATAAGGTTGAGATAAAACCTGCGGATATCTTAATCAATGCCACCAAACCCGAATTCGAGGGCGACTATACCATCGTATTATTTGCTTTTGTAAAGCAACTGAAAAAATCACCGGATGCATTGGGCAATGAACTGGCAGGTTATCTTACTGCAAATTATCCTCAGTTGTTTTCCGGATTTAATATCATCAAAGGATTTTTAAACCTTACCATCGCTGAGAACTATTGGATCAATTTTCTGCAGTCGCAATACAACAATCCCCAATACGGGCAACAACCCGCCACCGGTCAAAAAATCATGGTGGAATATTCCTCTCCCAATACCAATAAACCTTTACACCTGGGGCATTTGAGAAATAATTTCCTGGGCTGGAGCGTGGCGGCAATCCTGGGTGCGGAAGGCAATGAAATTGTAAAAACCTGTATCGTTAATGATCGTGGCATCCATATTTCCAAAAGTATGATCGCCTGGAAATTATATGCCAATGGCGCTACGCCTGAAACTGAAGGGAAAAAGGGAGATCATTTTGTAGGAGATTATTATGTGAAGTTTAACGATGTATATAAACAGCAGGTTGATGAATTGGTAGCTGCCGGGGCAACGAAAGAACAGGCAGAAAAAGATGCGCCGATCATGAAGGCAGCACAACAGATGCTGGTAGATTGGGAGGCCGGCAAACCTGAAGTGATGGAGCTGTGGCAAAAGATGAATAGCTGGGTGTATGCAGGTTTTGATGAAACCTATCAAAGAATTGGTACCAGCTTTGACAAAGTCTATTATGAAAGCAATACTTACCTGCTTGGTAAAGACCTGGTAGAAGATGGTCTTAAAAAGCAGGTGTTTTTTCAGAAAGAGGATGGCAGCGTATGGATTGATTTAACCGCGGACGGACTGGATGAAAAGATTGTACGCAGGCGCGATGGTACTGCAGTATATATGACACAGGACATTGGCCTCGCCGTTCATAAGTATGAAGAGTATAAATGCGACCAGAGTATTTATGTGGTGGGTGATGAGCAGAATTATCATTTTAAAGTATTGAAGTTAATTGCGCAGAAACTTGGATTGCCTTCTGCGGATGGTATTTATCACCTGAGTTATGGGATGGTGGAATTGCCCAGCGGCAAAATGAAAAGCCGTGAAGGCACTGTGGTGGATGCTGATGATCTGGTAGATGAAATGATCAGCATTGCCAAACAAAAAACTGAAGAGCTTGGCAAGGTAAAAGATTTTACCGCGGAAGAACTCAAAGAGCTTTACGAGGTCATCGGTCTTGGCGCGCTTAAGTTCTTTTTATTAAGGGTTGACCCTAAAAAGAGAATGGTTTTTAACCCGGAAGAAAGCATCGACTTTCATGGGTTTACCGGGCCATTTATTCAATATACACATGCAAGGATCAAGAGTATTCTGCGCAAGGTGGAAGATGCCGGTGTTGCTGCGGAAACAGCAAAAGGCGGCGATTTATTCCCCCTGGAAAAGTCATTGATTGTTCATCTGGAACAGTTCTCAACAACCATCAGCGAAGCTGCAACTGAGCATGACCCTTCCAAACTTGCGATCTATATTTTTAACCTGGCCAAAGTATTCAACTCATTTTATACTGAGCATTCTATTGCCAATGCAGAAAGTAAGGAGAAGAAAGCACTGCGGTTACAATTAGCTCAGTTAACTGCGCAGGTGATACATAAAGGAATGCAACTGTTAGGAATAAAAGTGCCGGAAAGAATGTAATATTCTATCCGGCACCATTTTGAATCAAAACGTTTTATCTTATTACTACTGCACCCAGTGCGGGTAACTGTAACTTTAATTTATAACATTTGGTGGCTTCATCAACCAGCTCACTGCTGATGATTGGATTGTAAACATCTCCTGTTCCCCAGTAGTCTTTTTTATCGCTGTTAAACACCTCTTTCCAGTCGGGTTTGCTGTATACATATAGTTCCCAGTCGTGGCGCACCACTGGCGTCATATTTAGCACTATCCAAACATCATCCTCGTCTTTATTCCCCCTCCGCTTATAAGAAATAATTGATTCGCTGCGATGGCTTAAGTCTCCCCATTCAAAACCGCCTTTTTCAAATTGTTTTTCATAAAGCGCTGGCTCGTTGCGGTATAATTCGTTCAGTTGCTGCACGCAAAGCTTCATGCCTCCATGGCTTACAAATTGCAGCAGGTTCCATTGCAGTTCACTTTTATAATTCCATTCATTGGTAGCGGCAAATTCATCCCCCATAAATAAAAGTTTACCACCGGGATGCGTAAACATATAGGTATATAAAAGACGAAGGTTGGCAAACTTCTGCCATTCATCGCCCGGCATTTTATACAGCATGGGGCTTTTGCCATGCACTACTTCATCATGACTCAGCGGCAGCATAAAATTTTCATTGTAGTAATACATCATACTAAAAGAAAATTTATCCTGGTGAAACTGGCGATACACAGGATCCATCTTAAAATAATCCAGCGTATCGTGCATCCAGCCCATCATCCATTTCATCCCAAAGCCAAGACCGTCGTCAAAGGTTGGGCGGCTTATACCGGGCCAGTCGGTGGCTTCTTCGGCAATGGTTTGTATATCCGGGAAGTCGCGGAACAATGTTTCATTAAGATCCTTTATAAAAGCAATGGCTTCCAGGTTACCGTTGCCGCCATGTATGTTGGGTTCCCACTGGCCTTCATTACGACTGTAATCAAGCCGCAGCATAGAACTTACGGCATCCACCCTTAATCCATCCACATGAAAACGATCACACCAAAACCTTGCATTGCTTATTAAAAAACTTTTTACTTCTCCTCTTGCATAGTTAAAAATATAACTGTTCCAGTCGGGATGATACCCCTTGCGCATATCAGCATATTCATAGGTATGCGTTCCATCAAACATGAACAGGCCATGCGAATCATAAGGAAAATGAGACGGCACCCAATCCAGCAGCACGCCAATGCCTGCATTATGAAAAGCATCCACCATCGCCGCAAAATCCTGAGGACTTCCAAAGCGTGAGGTAGGTGCATAATAACCGGTGCCCTGGTAACCCCAGCTACCATCAAAAGGATGTTCCATTACCGGCATCAGCTCTATATGCGTAAAACCCATTTTCTGCACATACGGTACCAGCCGCTCTGTAATTTGTGCATAGGTATTATACGTTTCTTCATCATGCTTGTCAGGACGCATCCAGCTTGCAAGGTGTACTTCGTATACACTCCAAGGCGCGTTGAGTGCATTGTGTTTTTTGCGGGAAGAAAGCCAGGCTTCATCCGTCCATTCATAAAAAGTACCCCAGGTAATAGAAGCGGTAAGTGGCCGTTTTTCCCATAGATGCGCATAAGGGTCTCCCTTATCAAGATGCACACCCGCGTAACCATGAATATGATACTTGTAAGATTCCCCGGCAGCTACGTTAGGAATAAATCCTTCCCAGATGCCCGAATTATCCAGGCGTACAAACAAGCGGTGCACTTCACTGTCCCAGTTATTAAAGTTCCCGATAACACTTACCTGTGTTGCGTTGGGCGCCCATACCGCAAAGTAGGTGCCCCAGGTGTTCAACACTTCGAACTGCTTGTTGCCAAACAATTCATATAAACGGTAATGTGTGCCGCTTTGAAAATTCCTGATGTCTTCGTCGCTGAAAAGTGAGTAGTTCCACACAGGTTTTGTACTGTCTACAAAGTGGATGTCTTCATATTTTTGGTTCACGTGGTCTGTATTTTTTGTGTGATGTTCCGGTTGCAAGTGATAGTGCCTTACACATGATCTGCTGCAGTTATTTCATTAATGGCATTTGCAACCGGTTAAAATTAAGGAGAAACCATTAACGTAAAATTAGGATGCGCAAATTTGCTTTGCACAACAATTTATGCAATTTCACGTATATATAGAATTCGTACGATCTGTGAGCAGGAAGACCAGGCCCCTTATATACAATATCTCCCATTTTTTGGATAGGAACGAACGGTGTGTTTGATTTTTTACCGGATTGACTGCTGAAGAAATTCGGCCCGTGAATTTTTATGGATTATAACCAATAACGCATCATAGTATCTTAAATCCTGTCTCAGCTTCCATGAAAAGACTAATTGCTTTAATTGCAGTTGTACATATCTGTATAATTTCAGCTGCCCAAAACAGCAGCATCAAAGGTGTAATTACTGATACGGCCAACAAGCGAAACCTCGAGAATACCGTGATCTCTTTACTGAGATCAAAAGATTCCGTGCTCTATAAATTTACCCGCAGCAAAGCCGATGGTTTCTTTCTTTTAAATAGTCTTGATACCGGCAATTACGAGTTATTCATACATCATAAGGCTTATGCCAGCTATACGGATCATCTTCTTTTAAGCGACGATAAGACGATTGATCTTGGTAAAATTATGCTCAGCCTGAAAGCCAATTTGCTGAAAGATGTTGTGGTGCGTTCACAGATAGCGGCCATTCGTATGAAAGGCGATACTACTGAATATACCGCAGACAGTTTCAAGGTAAGACCAGGGGCTTCGGTTGAAGACCTGTTACGCCAAATGCCCGGTTTTACCATTGATAAAGATGGTAAGATCACCGCCCAGGGCACCAATATAGAAAAGGTACTGGTAGATGGAGAAGAATTCTTTGGAGACGACCCCACCATCGCCACTAAAAACCTGCCGGCAGATGCGATTGACAAAGTGCAGGTGTTTGATAAGAAAAGTGACCAGGCAGCTTTTACCGGCATTGATGACGGCCAGAGCAAAAAAACCATCAACCTTAAGATGAAGGAAGATAAGAAGAAGGGGTATTTTGGAAAAATAGAGGCCGGAAGTTCAGTGAATGACCGGTGGAACAATAGCGTGATGTTTAACCGTTTCAGGGCCAAACAGAAATTCTCTGCTTATGGTATAATGAGCAGTACCGGCTCCATAGGACTTGGATGGCAGGATAAAAACAGCTATGGCGGCGGCGATGATACCTACTATGATGACTTTGGCGGCGCAGCAACCGGTGATAATGATTTTGATGGATGGAATTCCAGCTATTCAGGGCAGGGATTGCCCAAAAGCTGGGCCGGCGGGGCAAACTATTCCAATAAATTTAATGCTGATAAAGAGAACGTAAACGCCAGCTATCGTTACAATAAACTTGATATTGAAAATGAGAGCAAGTCACTTTCGCGTGCCATTTTAAACAAAGGCGCGCTTGTTACTAACAGCTCTGCCACAAGCTACTCTTCCAAGTTCAGGCATGCAGGCAATGGTATGTATGAATGGAATATTGACAGCAGTACTTCTCTCAAGTTATATGCAAATGGCCAAACCGGGAAGATTAATACGGTTAACAACAACCTTAGTGAGTTGCGTAACCAGTTAGACACGCTCATCAACCGTACCAAAGGTTCCAGCTCGCAAATAGGAGAATCACAAAAATTAAATGCCACGATGCTGTTGCGCAAAAAGTTTAAGAAAGCCGGCAGAACCTTCTCTCTTGATCTTGATGAGCGCTATAGTAAGTCAACTTCTACCGGTTATCTCTTTGCCAACATCACTACGTTTGATGAGAACCGGTTGCCCATTGACAGTATCACTGATCAGCAAAAACTGAACGATGCCAAAACTTCCGTCATTAACGCCAAGGCCGTATATACAGAGCCGTTTAGCAAGAAGGTTTTTATGGAAGTGAGCTACGCCATTCGTAACAGCAGAAATAATTCCGAACGTTTTTCTTTTGATAAAAATGCAGATGGAAAATATGCAGATACCAACTTTATTTACAGTAACAGTTACCGCTTTAACGTACTCACCAATACTGCGGGACTTGCCTTTAGTTACAATGATAAAAAGATCACCGCATCTGCCGGGTCTGATGTAGCGTTCCAGCATTTTAACCAGGATGATCTTATAAATGACAGCACTATCTCAAGACATTACACCAACCTTTTCCCACGGATGAACTTCAGGTATAAAACCAATAATACCAGCGGCTTTTTCCTTAATTACAACGGGCGTACAAGGCAGCCGTCCATCACACAAATACAACCTATCCGTGATAATACCAATCCGCTGGTGGTATACGATGGCAACCCTTTGCTAAAGCAGGAATTCAATCATAATGTTAGCCTTGGATATAATACATTCAAAGTGCTGGGGCAAAAGTATTTTTATCTTGAAGGTCAGTACAGCCAAACCAACAATGCCATTGTAACCAGCCAGTACACCAACGATACTACCGGTAAAACTATTTATCGTTATATCAACAGTAATGGTAACTCCAATTCCTCCCTTAATGTTGGTTATAGCAGAACACTTAAAAAGCTTGATTTGCGTGTGAGAATGTCGCTTGATGCAAACTTTTCAAAGATCAGCAATTTTATCAACGATGTTAAGAATGATACCCGCAACAACGCTTACGGCATAAGATGGGGCGCGGGTAAGTATGTAGATAAGAAATATTCTTTTTACTATTATGCCGGTATTACATTTAATATCTCCAAATCATCTGTTAACAGTACTATCAATAATAACTATTGGGTGCAAAATCACGGGCTTTATTTTAATATACAATTGCCAAAGAAGTTTGAGTTTAATACAGATATTGATTATAACATCCGTGAGAAAACGGCACTGTTTACTTCCAATAACAATGTTTTTTTATGGAACGCATATATCGGGAAGAAGATATTGAAGAATGACAAAGGCCTGATCAAGTTTTCTGCTTTTGACATTTTAAATCAGAACAAAGGATTTTTCCGTACACAGAATAACAACGTGCTGCTGCAACAGAATTATCTAACCATCAACCGGTATTTTATGCTGCAGTTTGTCTGGAATTTTACTAAAACACCAGGAGGCGCGCCTGTTGCTCCCTGATAAAATAATTGTTATGAAAAAGTGGATCATCCTATGTCTTTTTATACTTCCTCTTAGCCGCCTGGCAGCGCAGGATGTATTTGTAGCAAAAGGAAAAATTGAGTTTGAAAAAAGTTTCAGTATTCACAGGTCGGCCGAGGCATTGGCAGAAGCAGATCCTGATGCGCAATCCTATGCTGATTATATCAAGCAGAATGCACCCGCTGTTGCCAAATCTTATTTCGATTTATACTTCGATGGTACGAAAACGATGTATAAGGAAGGCCGGGAAGCACCGGAAAAAGTAGAGCAATGGTGCCTGCCACCCTGCCAGGATAATATCGTTTTTACTGATCTTGAAAAACATCAGGTTTCCAGCATCAAGAATGTTTATGAAAGTAGTTTTCTGGTGCAGGATAGTCTTCGCAAAATTGACTGGCGCATTACCATGGACACAAGAAATATCGCCGGTTTTGAATGCCAGAAAGCGGTAGGCAAAATCATGGATTCTGTTTACGTGATCGCTTTTTACACAGATGAAATATTAACTGAAGGCGGCCCGGAATCTTTCAATGGCTTGCCGGGAATGATTCTTGGCCTTGCGATACCAAGAATACAAACCACCTGGTTTGCTACCAAGCTGGAGCTAACACCCGTAAAAGCCGAAGATCTTGCAGAACCCAAAAAAGGCAAGAAGATCAACAGCAAGGAATTACTGCTACAATTAAAGGACGTAATGAAAAACTGGGGCAGGTGGGGCCAGCGCAACATCTGGAATATTATGATATAAGTATATATCATGAAGTTCATCAAGCGTAAAACACCATTCATCAATACACGGCCTTAAGCAAAGATTATTTTGTTGAATTTCGGCAAAACAAAACAACCATGCACCAACTATACAATTCACAGATCAAATTTGGTTTAACAGAAAATTATAACTAAAAAATTAGTTATAGTGATTTCTTTTTTTGATTTTGCATTGCTTATTGTAACGGGCTCCTCATCATCTTTCAAAAAACCAAATGAAAAAGCTAATTGCCTTACTGCTGATGGTGGCTGCAACCTGCTCCTTCGCTCACGCCCAGCAAGCGTCTGTAAAGGGATCGATTGTAGATACTACCAACAAGAAAAACCTGGCCAACACCGTCATTCTGCTGCTGCGAAGCAGGGACTCTATCATGTATAAATTTGCGCGAAGCAGGGAAGATGGTTCTTTCACCATCAACAAGATTGATACCGGCAAGTATGAAATGTTTGTCACCCATGACACCTATGCAGATTATAATGATCACCTGGATATTACGGATGATAAGGCCATTGATCTTGGCAAGATCATGCTTACGCTCAGGGCCAACCTGTTGAATGATGTGACAGTTCGTTCACAAATCGCAGCCATCCGCATGCGCGGCGATACCACAGAATTTACCGCCGATAGTTTTAAGGTAAGACCGGGAGCCTCAGTTGAAGAACTGCTGAAAAAAATGCCGGGTATATCTATTGATAAAGACGGAAAGATAACAGCGCAGGGTACCAGCGTGGAAAAGGTATTGGTAGATGGGGAAGAATTTTTTGGTGATGATCCTACCATCGCTACCAAGAACCTGCAGGCAGATGCGATTGATAAGGTTCAGGTGTTTGATAAGAAAAGTGACCAGGCTGCCTTTACCGGTATTGACGATGGGCAAAGCAAAAAGACCATCAATCTTAAGATGAAAGAGGATAAGAAGAAGGGCTATTTTGGTAAGCTTGACCTTGGCGGAGGTTTAAATGATCGCTGGAACAACAGCGCTATGATCAACCGTTTCAGGGCAAAGCAAAAATTATCTGCCTATGGTATTATGAGCAGCACGGGAAAGACAGGTCTTAACTGGGATGAGCGAGGCAGCTATGGTGGCGGCGATGGCATGCCGGAATACAATGAAGACTTTGGTGGTTTTGTATTTTTTGGTGATGGCGGCGATGAGTTTGGTAACTCTAATTTTTATGGCGAAGGCCTTCCCAAAAGCTGGGCGGGTGGCATCAACTATTCCAACAAGTTTGATGCAGATAAACAAAGCCTGAATGGCAGCTATCGTTTTAATAAACTGAATACAGAGAATGAGGGACGCATGTTGTCTATTGTATCTTTAGACAAGGCGCGACAAATCACTAATGATAAAAGCACTACGTTCAGTTCAAAATTCAGGCATTCAGGCAATGGTACCTATGAATGGAACATTGACAGTTCTACTTCAGTAAAACTTACTGCCAGTGGCTATACCGGCAGAAGCAGATCGGCGGCAACTAACCAAACTTATATCACCAATGAAAATGGTGATACCTTAAGCCGCACATTACGTAATACATCTGCAGATGGAGATAATCAAAACCTGAAGGCAAATCTTTTGCTGAGAAAGAAATTTAAGAAAACGGGAAGAACCTTATCGTTTAACCTGGAAGAACAATACAATGCCAGCAATACGCTCAGCTATTTATTTGCCAATATAACCACGTATAGCAACGGCATAAAAGATAGCATCACTGATCAGCAAAAAAGATCTGATGCAAAAGCAAACATCCTTAATGCCAAGGCTATTTATACAGAGCCATTAAGCAAGCAGGTTTTCCTGGAAGTGAATTATGCGATACGCAACAGCACCAGTAATTCAGAAAGACTTTCTTATGATAAAGACGGCGATGATAAGTACGATAAGTTAAACCAGTTGTACAGTAATAAATATCGTTTTGATGTGTTGACCAATACCACCGGTCTTGCTTTTAAGTATAATGGTAAGAAAGTAACAGCCTCTGCAGGTACTGATGTTGCTTTCCAGAACTTTCATCAAAATGATTTGCTCAGGGATTCTGCCTTTACCAGGAATTACACCAACCTTTTCCCGAGAGCAAGTTTCAGGTATAAGTTCAGCAGTAACAGCAACCTGATGATCAACTATAACGGAAGTACAAGACAACCTTCCATCACCCAGATACAACCGGTAAGAGATAACAGCAACCCGTTGATTATATATAACGGTAATCCTTTTCTTAAACAGGAGTTCCGTCATAGCATCAATTTAAACTATAATTCATGGAAAGTGCTTAGTCAGCGGGGCATGTATGTGTACGGCAATTTAAACACTACGCAAAACGCCATTGTTACCAGCCAGTTTACAGATTATACTTCCGGTAAAACCACGTACAGCTATATTAATACCAATGGCAATTATAACGCTTATTCAGGCGGTGGCTATAATATGAAGCTAAAGAAACTTGATATGTGGGTTGACTTTGGTTTTAGTTTCAGTGCCACAAAATACAGTACGTTTATTAACAACGCGGCTAATGAGGTTGTGAAAAATGTAACCAATAACACCAGCCCGGGCATCAGGTGGGGAACAGGTAAAGACAAAGAGAAGAAATACAATCTTTACTACAATGGCAACTTCAATATGAATTATTCCAAATCATCAGTGAATGTTGGTCAAAAGAACAATTACTGGACCATGTCGCACAGCATCAACGCCAATGTTCAGTTACCCTTTAAGATGGAGTTTAACACTGACATAGATTATAACCTCAGGCAAAAGACCGCCATCTTTACAGCCAACAACAATGTATTTCTCTGGAACGCTTATATCGGCAGAAAGCTGTTGAAGAACGATAAAGGATTGATCAAATTATATGCGTATGACATATTGGATCAGAACAAAGGTTTCAACAGGTTATTTAACAACAATGTTTGGCAGCAATCCAACTATCAAACACTTACAAGATACCTGATGTTAAGTTTTGTATGGAATTTTTCAAAAAGCCCTGCAGGCATGGCGCCTAATCAATAAACGAAAACTATATGAAAAGACTATATATTATCACATGTTTGTTTTTGCTGTGCCTTGTATCAAATGCACAAGATATTTTTGTCTCCAAAGGGAAAATAGAATTTGAGCGGAAGCTAAGCTTTCATCGTTCGCTTGAAGCAATGGGTGATGATGACAATGATAAGACCTGGATGGAAATGATCAAGAAAAGCTCACCGGCCATCATCACCAACTATTTTGATTTGTATTTTGATGGTGATAAGACTTTGTACAAACCCGGGCGGGAAGCACCTTCCGGCCAGAAAGCCCCGGAATGGGCGCTGGGCCCTTCCATAGATAATGTGGTGTTTACAGACCTGGATAAAGACCAGAATGTAAGTTTGAAAAATGTATATGAGAATACTTTTCTTATTCAGGACAGCATACGGAAAGTAGAATGGCGTATTACGATGGATACCAGGACGATTGCAGGTTTTGAATGCCGGAAAGCCGTAGGTAAAATCATGGATTCTGTATATGTGATCGCATTTTATACTGATAAAATTTTAACCAGCGGCGGACCGGAATCTTTTAGCGGATTGCCTGGTATGATATTGGGCATCGCAATCCCAAGAATTAATACTACCTGGTTTGCTACCAAGCTGGAACTGGTAACGGTAAAACCAGAGGATGTGGCTGCACCTAAGAAAGGAAAAAAGGTAAACAATAAAGAATTGCTCTTCCAGTTAAAAGATGTAATGAAGAACTGGGGAAAATGGGGCCAGCGGAATATCTGGAATATTATGATTTAATAAGTATCAATAACACTAAAAGAAATTGCCACGCATCAACGTGGCAATTTCTTTTATAGGGTTCCGTCATATTTATTTTTCATCATCTCATTAAAAGCATCGCTTTCACCTTTTGCAATACTTAACGGTTGCCAATCTGTATCCCGGATCATTTTTGCAATCAGGATTATCTGGCCCACATGATATGGATAATGTGCCAGTTGCCGCAGGATGGCATCATACACGATCAATGGTTCTTTACGTATATAAATAGTTTTGGTAAGGTCCTGCGGCTGCAAATTCTCAATCGCATTCAACACACATTGCCAGCCTGCATCCCATCTTTGCAATAGTGCTGCCCTGCTTAGGTTTTCCTCTTCAAATTCTGTATCTCTTTTGCGCCACGGTTTCTCTCCATCTTCCGTAAGAAAATTGGTAAAGCGGCTTAGCATATTGCCATGCATATGTTGGATAATCGTTGCAATATTGTTAGATGCGGAGGACGGTCTGAAAAAGAAATCCTTCTCCTGCAGTTGTGCAAACGTTTTATCTCCCAGGTCTTTATAAGATGCAAGACGCTTGATACAGTCTTTAATAAAACCATCCCCGAGTAACATGTCAGTTGTCATAGATTCGTTTTTAATCAGGAAATGTGTTTAGAAACCCGCAACAGAATCATCCCCTCTTTTATCGGCTGCAGATTCCAGTTTGTTGTTCAGCATTCTTATCACTTCAGTCCTTCCAATATTTACACGACCTTCAATTTTATAACCCATTTTTTCCAATGCTTTGGCGGTTTCCTCAGGAAATTTGTCTTCAGTATATATCTGGTCGGGCAGCCATTGGTGATGAAATTTTGGTTTGTTCACTGCATCGTCTGCATTCATCTTAAAATCAACAATATTTACAATGGTTTGAAAGACTGAAGTAGGAATTGTAGTTCCGCCTGGTGTACCTAATACAATGTATGGTTTGCCTGCCTTAAGCACAAGCGTAGGCGTCATAGAACTCAGCATTCGTTTGGCGGGGGCAATGGCATTCGCTTCACCACCAACTGCACCATACATATTGGGTACGCCGGGTTTTATGCTGAAATCATCCATTTCATCATTCAGTAAAAAACCTGCTCCGCCAACCACCGTCTTGCTTCCGTAATGATTGTTCAGCGTGGTAGTAACAGCCACCATATTACCCTTGCTGTCCATAATACTAATGTGCGTGGTTTCTTCACTTTCTTTAATAATACCTGCTTTTATTGCATCACTTTTTCCGGCTTTTCCCGGAACATAATCTTTCATACGCCCGGCAAGGTAATTGTCGCTTGTAAGCGTTTTTACCGGCACTTTCCAGAAATCCGGGTCTCCCATAAACTCTGCGCGATCTGCATAAGCTCTTCGCTCCACTTCGGTCATTAACTGCACGGTTTTGGGTGATTGAAAACCGTAGCTTTCTACCGGGTACCTGCGGATCATTTTAAGCATTTGTTCCAGCAATATACCACCGCTGCTGGGTGGCGGAAAACTTACAATATCATATCCTTTATAATTAAAAGAAAGCGGTGCTCTTTTTTTAGCGTCGTAATTCTTGAGGTCATCCAATGATACCAGTCCCTTGCCACGTTGCATTTCAGCCACGATCAGGTCTGCAGTTTCGCCTTCATAAAAACCTTTGGCGCCGTTGTCGCGAATACGCTTTAATGTTTCCGCCAGTTCTTTCTGTACCAATGTATCACCGGCTTTCCAGGGCTCTTGTTTTACAAACGCCAATGGCTTGGTATTGTATTTTATAAAGTCTTCCCGGTCTGCGTTAAAGCTGGATGCTTCCGATGCGGTAATGGTATATCCAAACTCCGCCAGGTCAATTGCCGGTTGAATAAGTATTTTAAAATCCAGCTTTGCATAAGGAAGCGTTGCAAACAACCCGGCAACAGTGCCGGGAACTCCTGAGGATAAGTGCCCGTTTTGCGAGAGGTTGGTTTGCGCATTGCCATCTTTATCAAGATACATGTCACGACTGGCTTTGCCTGGCGCTTTTTCGCGGTAGTCGATAGACAGGAGTTCCCCATCTGCTTTGCGGGCGATTAAAAAACCACCGCCACCAAGATTGCCTGCCCCGGGGTACACCACTGCCAGTGTTAGCTGTGTGGCAATCATGGCGTCAAAGGCATTACCTCCCTGTTTCATCATTGCGGCGCCTACCATGCTGGCCAGCGGATGTGCCGAAACAACAGAAGCATTGGTAAAAACGGCATCCTTGGTAATGCTATAGCGATAAGGATTAATGGCTTTGTCTGCACCCACGATATGTTCCTGCGCAGCAAGCTGATTTATAAATAAAACACATGCGGTAAGCGTCTTTATTGTTTTCATAACTGGCAAATTAAGGATTTTATAGTACCGCCGGGGATGTTCCTTAACCTTGCCCTAATAATGGTATGGATGCTTGATACCGCAGCTTTATCTTTGTCCACATGCGGAAACTTAGCATGGATGAACTTGGCCGGAAATCGGTAGATGAGTTTAAAGAAGCTCAAAAAAATCCGGTAGTGGTGGTGCTGGATAATATACGCAGCATGCATAACGTGGGCAGCGTGTTTAGAACGGCAGATGCTTTTTTAGTTGAAGCCATCTGTTTGTGTGGTTACACACCGCAACCGCCGCACCGGGATATTCATAAAACAGCGCTGGGAGCAACAGATACCGTTGACTGGCTTTATTTTGATCACACTACAGATGCTATAACTGCATTAAAAGAGAGCGGTTATAAAATTTATGCAATCGAGCAGGTAGAGCACAGTATTTCTCTTGAACAGTTTAACCTTACAGAAAAAACGGCTGTGGTTTTCGGTAATGAAGTAGAAGGCGTGGATAGCCAGGTTTTACAGATGGTGGATGGTAGTATTGAAATACCACAGTTTGGGATGAAGCATTCTCTCAATATTTCTGTAGCTGCCGGCATTGTATTATGGAAGCTGAGTGAACCCCTGATTCAACAGCGTACAAAAGCCTGATGTATTTAAAACATCAATATGATATGGTTCGTGGCTCCAGGGCGGCTTTATTGAATTATTGTGTATTGATACAGCCGGAACACCTGGTACAACCGGTAGATGCTTTTGCCGGAAGATCGATTGCTTACCTGCTGGGGCATGTTGCCGATACTTATATAAAATGGATAGTTGCTACAGGGCTGCAGCGGACAGTTGCTTATTATGAGGATCAATATCCGGTTTCCATAGACGAGATAAAGCTGATGTTTGAACGGGTGGATGATGATATGTCGGCTTTCCTGGAACATTTCGGGGGCAGGGAATTAAGCTCTCTCAGGGTAGCCCGGCCGGGTGAACAGGAACTCACGTTTATACCTTTGCTTCTTTTTACGCATGCCACCACTCATGAATTTCACCATAAAGGACAGGTGTTATCTATGAGCCGCCTGTTAGGCTATACGCCTGTTGACACAGATGTGATCAGGTTTGAGTGAATTATGCAAACGTTCTTACCTTTGCCGGCATGTCAACAGTCAAGAACTATTTATCCCTGGTAAAATTCTCTCATACCATTTTCGCATTACCCTTTGCGTTGATTGGCTTTTTTTTGGGTGTACAATATTACAATCACATTATTCAATGGTTGCAACAGTCCGGTTTTGAACATGTATCTGCAGGTGAGGTTCCGGGTTCGTTAAAAGAAGTCTTTTTAAGACTGGGTCTGGTATTAATTTGCATGGTTACTGCCCGCAGCGCTGCCATGGCTTTTAACCGCTATCTTGACCGCAGTTTTGATGCGCGTAACCCACGTACCGCCATCAGGGAAATACCTAAGGGAATTATTGCTCCCAACAGCGCCTTACGATTTGTAATACTCAATTGCGTGCTTTTTGTAACAGCCACTTTCTTTATCAACCGTATTTGTTTTTACCTGTCGCCAGTGGCGCTTTTTGTGATTTTGTTTTACAGTTATACCAAACGGTTTACTCCGCTTTGCCACCTGGTGCTTGGGCTTGGTTTGTCGCTGGCGCCTATCGGCGCTTATTTGGCTGTTACCGGGAGGTTTGATCTGCTGCCGATTTTATTTTCCCTGGCAGTGATTTTTTGGGTAAGCGGGTTTGATATTATTTATGCATTACAGGATGTTGATTTTGATAAGTCGCAGAACCTTTATTCAATACCCGCGGCTCTTGGTAAATCAAAAGCCCTGAAGGTCTCGGAGTTGCTGCATGTACTTAGCGCGGCCTGTGTAATCACCGCAGGTATTTACGGAGGGTTTCACTGGTTGTACTGGGTGGGTATCGCGGTATTCACGGGCATGTTATACTACCAGCATTCCATTGTAAAACCAAACGATCTGAGTAAGGTTAATATCGCCTTTATGACCGCCAATGGCATCGCCAGCGTAGTATTTGGCGTACTGGTAATCGCAGACCTGCTGTTAATTTAATAACGTCTATCATTCACTTTTCACCATTGACCATTCACCATTCACTTTTCACTTCTCCATGCCACGCATCCTCTGTATAGATTACGGCGCCAAAAGAACCGGGCTTGCGGTTACAGACCCGCTGAAAATTATTGCCAGCGCACTCACCACTGTGCCAACTCAGGAACTGATGGATTACCTGAAGAAGTATATCAAAACTGAAGAAGTAGAGTTGATCCTGATTGGTGAACCAAAAAACTGGGACGATTCTGACACCCATGCCACGCCACTGGTACATGCTTTTATTAAAAGATTGCAGAAAGAGTTTCCTGCCATCCCTCTTAAAACAGTAGATGAACGTTACACCTCAAAAATGGCTTCACAGGCCATGGTACAAATGGGGATGAAGAAAAAAGACCGCCAGGTAAAAGGGAATATAGACCAGGTGGCTGCTACCATCATGTTGCAGGAATACCTTGAAAAGCATGGCTAATTGCTAAATTGACCTAAATTTGCAAATTGCATTAAGCATTAACGTTATATATCATCATGATTTTACCTATTGTAGCATATGGTGCCCCGGTATTGAGAAAAGTAGCACAGGATATTACACCGGAATACCCCGGTTTGGCCAAGTTGATTGAAGATATGTGGGAAACCATGTATGCCAGTAATGGCGTAGGTCTCGCCGCTCCCCAGATCAATAAAGACATCCGCATATTTGTAATGGATAGTGCACAGATTTTTGAGCACCAGGACGAGGAAGATAAAGGTCATTATCCTGACGAACCCGGAGTTAAAAGGGTTTTCATTAACCCGCATGTAGTGGAACTGGAAGGAGAAGACTGGAGCTACAATGAAGGCTGCCTGAGCATTCCTAAAATAAGGGAAGATATCCTTCGCCCCGAAACAGTTACGCTTGAATATGTAGATGAAAATTTCCAACCGCAAACAGCCTCTTTCAATGGTTTAACCGCACGCATTATCCAGCATGAATATGATCACCTGGAAGGAAAACTGTTCATCGATTATATGAAGCCCTTTAAAAAGAAAATGCTGCAGGGCAAGCTGAACGACATCAGCAAAGGCAAAATCAAAGTGGATTATAAAATGACCTTTGCCAAATAAGCAGGCATGATAACTGCAATAAATCCGGTAATAAAAATTAAATGTCTGCTGATGAAATGGCTTTTTACCGGGTTTCTATTGGTTCTTGGTTTTACCGCAACTGCACAGGAAAAAGATACCACCGTTTTTTTTGAGGGGAAAAGTTACCAACTTCCTGAGGTGATTGTACGCAATAATCTTGATTATAAAGATGTGTTGCGCCGTATTAAAGCGGATACTACTTTCTACAAGGCTTTCCGTAATCTTCGGGTGATAGAATACAGTGCTTATAATGATATCCGCATGATGGATAAGAAAGGCAATGTACAGGCTTCTTATAATAGTAAAACCACGCAACACAGGCAGGATGGATGCCGTACCACAGAAGTGCTGGATCAAAAAGTGACTGGTGATTTCTTTGATGATAAGGGTAATAATAATTATACCACCGGTGAAATGTTTTACGGGTTGTTTTTTGCCCGTGGAAAGGTTTGCGGTGAGACCAACATTGTTACCGGAACACAATTAAGTACCGATGGTAAAAAAGGTATGGAAAAACATAAGGAGCAGCTAAAGATGCTTTTTTTTAACCCAGGGAAGAAAATACCAGGAATCCCTTTTGTAGGCAATAAGCTTGATTTGTACGATGACAGGGCGCATAAATTGTATGATTATCGTTTGGATTATGTAGCCTATAAAGGAAGCTATGCTTACGTATTTAATATTAAAGCAAAAGAAGACCTTGGCTTTTTTAAGCGGGATGATATTGTGGTTGATGAAATGACTACCTGGTTCGATTATAAAAACATGGAAGTGGTGGCCCGCAATTATTCCTTAAGCTATGGCGCAGGTGTGTATGATTTTGATGTGAAGATGGAAGTGGAAATGGATAAAATAGGCGATATGCTCGTGCCAAAATTCCTGCGCTATAAAGGCGATTTTAAAGTGATCTTTAAGAAACGCGAAAGAGGGGAATTTACTGCTACGTTGTTTGATTTTAAAAAGTAACTGTAAAAACTGTAAGCTTTTAGCCTTGGGTTGTGAACAGCATAGCTGTTTTGCAATATGTGAGGCATAGCTTTACTCAACTCAATCAAGCCTTGTAGCCCGCAACTATTTCTCAAATACCAGCGCCTCCGCATCAGCCCCAAGTTCTTTTAAGGCATCCAGTATTTGTGCTGTAAAAGCATCTGGTCCGCACACATAAAAGGACTGGTTGAAATTGCTGATGTTCTGTTGCAGGTAAGCTTTGTCAATCCTTCCATGATAATAGTCTTCCGTACGTTCCCTGGAAATAATATTGATAAAGTTTTCGCCCAGTATGTTTTCAAACTCTTCTTTAAGTATAATATCCTCTGTTTTTTTATTGGAAAAGAACAGCTTGTTATTGCCAACCCTGCCACCGGCATGTAAATCGCGGAATATGGCAATAAATGGTGTTACGCCGGCACCGCCCGCTATAAAAACACCTTCACCGTTGTAGGAAATAGCACCCCAGGCATCACCGATTTCAAAATGGTCACCGGGTTGCAGGTGGTATAACTGGTTGGTTACACCATCGTGATCTGTATAAGATTTGATGGTAAACTCAAGATGTTTGCTTTCTGGTAACGATGTAAAAGTGAAAGGCCGTTTCTCTTTTTCCCACCCATCTTTTAATACAGATATTTCTGTCGCCTGACCGGGAGTATAACTATAACCGGCCGGCTTTTCAATAGTATAAGAACGCACATTGTGCGTTACTTTTTTGATATCGATAATTTTTGATTGAAAAACTTCCATCGCAGAAATATTGTTTAGTATGCCATTAATAACAACAGTTGTAAAATAATGTTGCGATAGTTACTATGAAGTAGTTGCTGCCTGCTGATCACTAAAGCTGATGACGAAACAATTCTTGCCATCTTTCACCTGGTATTGCACGTTGCCTTTATGTACGTCCAGTATTCGCTTTACAATAGAAAGTCCCAGCCCATAACCCTTTTCTCCTTTCACATTGCTGCCCCTGAAAAATGGAATAAACAGGCGCATTGCTTCATCTTCTGTGAGCGTTTGCCCGCCATTGATAAAGCTTACATAGGTGGTAGAAGCATCCTCTTTAATAAGGATCTTGATGTTCTTATCCGGGGAATATAAATAGGCATTTTTAATAAGGTTGGTAATGGCCGATCTTAATAACGGTTCACTTCCCTGTACAGATAAATAGTTTTCTTTTTCCGGCACAGAAAGAAATTCAACCGAAATATTTACACCAGGCAAAGATTTTTTGGCGGAAGAAATGGCGTCGTACAAAATTTCATCCAGCCTGATGTAGGCCCAGTCTTTCTGGTTGCTGATTTTATCGTATTGGGAAAAGGCAAGCAGCGAGTTGGTGAGATCAATCATCGACTGCTGATCTTCTTTTAATGAGTGAAGTACCTTATCAAAATCTTCTTTGGTTAAGTTAGGACGCCGTAATGCAGATTCTGTTTGGGAAAGCATACTGGCCAGCGGCGTTCGCAATTCATGAGATGCGTGGTGCACAAAACTCTTTTGCGATTCAAAAGCTTTATCCAGCCGGTCAAGCATATCATTAAAGTTGGAAGCGATGAGCCGTAACTCCATATAACTGCTGTCTTCATCCACTCTTTCCTTCAGGTTGTTTTCTGAAATCTTCTGCATCTGCTCGCCCATACGTATCAACGGACGGGTGGCCTGGTTGGCATAACCGAAGGCAATAAAACCAGTCAGCAATATTCCCCCAAGTGTAACAAATCCCATAATCAATCGCAGTTTTCCCAGTCTACGCTGCCCCACAATATCAGACCCGCCTGCAATAATGGTATGCTTAACATCTTTAAAATAAAGTGCCATATACTCCCTGCCCGCAAATACAAAACTGTATTCACCCTGTTTCTTTGCCTGGGTAACATTGCTTTCCGGCACGGTAACATTGCTATCTACCGGCTCATGATAAATTGATTTACCCAAACTATCGATAATATAAAGCTGGAAATTTGAAAAACTGCCGGCCGGGTATTTTTCTATGCTTTCCTGCACATTTGCAGGCAGGCCGATGATGTTGAAATGGTTTTTATAAGTGATCCAGGCTTTTGACCATAAGCGGTTGTTGTAGTCTTCTTTTCTTGTGTTGGCATATAAAAAATAGATGATGGCAATACACGATATAAGAACTACGGAAACAAGTAAGCTGAATAGTAATGAAAACTTTAGTTTAAGATTCATGATAGGGGTGTCTCTCTCACATAGTAACCAAATCCGGGTTTTGTGTGAATGAGTTTTGCTTCGAAAGGTTTGTCAATTTTATTGCGCAAAAAGCTAATATACACCTCAATCGTGTTAGTGCCGGTATCAAAACTCAGATCCCATACTTTTTCAAGGATATCCTGTTTGGCAATTACTTTGCCTTTATTCCTGCAAAGCAATACCAGTAATGCAAATTCTTTAGCGGTAAGGTTAATGTTTTTGCCTTCCCGTGTAACCGTTTTGTTTTCCATATCAATCTCCAGGTCTGCAACGGTAATTTTTTCACCCGGCTCACTGGTAGCATCCGCTCTTTTCAGGAATACTTTGATGCGTGCAAACAGTTCATCAAAGTGAAAAGGTTTAACCACATAATCATCTGCACCAAGATTAAACGCATCCATTTTATCCTGTATTTCACCCAATGCCGTAAGCATAATAATGGGGATATTCTTGTTAACACTTCTAAATTCTTTACACAGTGCCAGGCCATTTTTATAAGGCAAATTAATGTCCAGGATGATAAGGGAATAGTTGTGTTGTCTAAACATTTTGTCAGCAATCAGGCCGTCATAGGCAACGTCGGTATGATATCCCTGCCTTGAAAGTTCGTCTTGTATTACCTGGCTTAACTTTGGTTCGTCTTCAGCTAAAAGTATCCTGTAAGTGTTATCCATACTTTACCTTTGAACTTTAAGAATAATTAAATTTTAAATGAAATTTAAAGACAATTTAAGAAAAAAACTTCTTTTTCCCATATCTATTTTCTTGATATCCACCAGTTTCGGGCAGCTCAAGACCATATATGAAACATCCGGGGGTAAGCAAAGTTCAGGTTACAAAGATTGTATTTCATGGTACAGGACGCTAAGCAATCACAGCGATAAAATTAAGGTTTATTCATTAGATACGACAGATGCAGGTTTTCCGCTTCATTTAATTGTATTTTCTGCCGAAAAAAAGTTTGATACTGCCTATTGGAAAAGCCATCATCAGGTAGTTATCCTTATTAATAATGGTATTCATCCCGGTGAGCCGGACGGCATTGATGCAAGCATGCTTTTGCTGCGCGATTTATGCACCGGAAAATTAAAGGCACCGGCTAATGTGGTGCTCGCTGTAATACCCATATATAATATAGGAGGCAGTCTTAACCGCAACAGCTTTTCGCGTGTTAATCAAAACGGACCGGAAGCTTATGGTTTCAGGGGAAATGCCCAAAACCTGGATCTTAACCGCGATTTTATCAAGTGCGATAGCAGGGAAGCAAAAGCTTTTGCCAGGATCTTTCATTGGCTAAACCCGGAAGTTTTTGTAGATAATCATGTGAGCGATGGCGCCGATTACCAACATACCATGACGATGCTTGCCACGCAACACAATAAACTGGGAGGAACAACCGGCAAATTTCTGCATGATGTTTTTGAGCCTGCCTTGTTTAACGGGATGGTGGAGAAAAAATGGCCGATGTGCCCTTACGTGAATTTTGAAGAAGGAAATGTGGAACAGGGCTGGAGCGCATTTTATGATGCACCAAGATACAGTACCGGCTATGCTGCCTTGTTTCAAACCATTGCATTTATGCCGGAAACGCATATGCTAAAACCATTTGCCGAAAGGGTTAAGAGTACTTATGCTTTTATGCAAACGTTGATGGAACAATCATCCATACATGCAAAAGAAATTCTTCAAAGCCGTAAAATATCACAGCAGGAAGTGGCGCTGCAGCAGCAATTTCCGCTAAGCTGGAAAACGGATTCCACCCAGCATGAGCTCATACCATTTCTTGGTTATACAGCAGATAGTATGATAAGCAAGGTTACCGGGCAGAAGCGTTTATTTTATGATCATCAGCGCCCGTTTGAAGCACAGGTAACCTATTATAACACTTTTGAAGGATTAAATCTGATTACAAAACCAAAGGCTTATATCATTCCGCAGGGTTGGTACGCCGCAATAAACCTGCTGAAATTAAATGGCGTATCGTTAAAGCAACTAAAGAATGATACTTTAATCACTGTTGAAGCCTATCATGTAGATGATTATAAAACTTATCCCAAAGCCTATGAAAAGCATCATCGTAATTACGATATCAAACTCACTGCCGCGAAACAAACCATCCAATTCCTGAAAGGGGATTATGTGATATATACAGGTAAGGCTACCGATCGTTACGTGATAGAAACGCTAGAACCACAGGCCGATGACAGTTTTTTTAGCTGGAATTTTTTTGATGCCATCCTTCAGCAAAAGGAAGGCTACAGTGATTATCGCTGGGAAGATGTGGCTGCAAAATTTCTGGAGGAACATCCTGAGGTGCGCAAACAACTGGAAGAAAAGAAACTGGCAGATACTACGTTTGCAAAATCAACCGAAGCGCAGTTGAGATTTGTATACACTCATTCGCCGTATTATGAATCCGCACATTTGCGGTATCCTGTTTACCGGTTGGTGAATTAAAAATGAAAGGTGAAAAGTGAAAGGTGAAAAATGAAAAGTGAATAACAAGCAAGGAACAGGAAAGATTGAATTATACGAGACCTTCAATGTTAAACTTTAAACATTTCAGCAACTAACCTTTTGGAAAATCGTAGCATTCAAAATGCTGTACGAGTGGTTCAAATTCCAGCAGGAAATTTTTGTCTTCGTCGTAGTATTTGGCTTTGGTAAAATCTTCGCCGGCAAAAGCCTTAATACTTTCATAATCCTTCCACCAGCTTACAGTATATATATGCGTGATTTCGCCTTCTTCCCGTTGCCATATTTGTGCGCCAAGATTGCCTTTGATGGAAGTATAGTCCATAATGCCCGTAGTGATAACAAATTCCCGGTAAGCAACTGCGTCGATGGTATTGGTTCGGCCATGCCATATCCTGGTGATCATAAGTAGAATATTTAAAAGGTTAGATGGATAGCGTGGGTATTGAGCTGATCAGTTTTTGTGTGTAGGGTTCCTTGGGGTGATAATACAACTCTTCGGCATTACCTGTTTCTACGATCTTCCCTTTGTTCATCACAACAATCCTGTCGCTGATATATTTCACCACGCTAAGATCATGAGAAATAAAAAGTGCGGTAAAGCCGAAGTCTTTTTTCAGGTCGTTCAGCAGGTTTAATACCTGGGCCTGTACACTTACATCCAAGGCTGATACGCTTTCATCGCAAATCACAAAACGGGGTTCCAGCGCAAGTGCTCTTGCAATTACAATACGTTGTCGTTGTCCGCCGCTGAACTCGTGCGGGTAACGATAATAATGTTCCGGTAACAGGCTTACTTTTTCAAGCAATTCCATCACTCTTGCTTTGCGCAATTGTTCCGTTTTAGAAAGTCCATGTACTTTTAACGGCTCAGCAATAGCCTCACCTATTGTTTTGCGCGGATTTAAAGAAGAGTAAGGATCCTGGAAAATAATCTGGATGTCTTTCCTGAGTTGTTGCCATTGCTGCGTTGATGCAGTAACAAGATCAATACTATCGAAATATATACTTCCTGTTGTTGCTTTAAGCAAACCTGCAATCGCCCTGCCAATAGTTGTTTTACCGCAACCTGATTCGCCCACCAGGCCAATGGTCTCACCGGTATAAATTTGAAAGCTAACATCATCCACGGCTTTATTATACTCCAGCACTTTACCCATGAAACTTGTTCTTGATGGATACCAGACTTTCAGATGTTCTAACTTGAGCAAAGGTTTTTCTTTTGCAACAGCTACTGTTGAATGATGCGTCTGGGTGATATGCTGTATATGCGTTTCTGACGGATCCTGCAAAAAATCACATACTACCGGCAGCCGTTGATTTTTATGATAAAGCGCCGGCCTGCAAGCCAGTAATGCTTTGGTATAAGGATGTTGCGGATTACTAAACAGTTGTTCTTTGTTAGCCTGTTCAACCACCTTGCCTTTATATAATACCACGATCTTGTCTGCAATGCCTGCAATCACACCCAGGTCGTGCGAGATGAAGATCACACCCATATTATTTTGCTGCTGTAACTGCCTGATGAGGTCGAGGATATTTTTCTGTACGGTTACATCCAGTGCAGTTGTTGGTTCATCGCAAATAAGCAGGGAAGGGGAGCAGCTCATGGCCATCGCAATCATTACACGTTGCTTTTGTCCGCCGCTTATTTCATGCGGGTATTTATGGTAAAGTTGCGCAGGATTGGGTAACTGCACTTTTTCAAACAGGGCAATGGTTTGCAGCTTCGCTTCTTCTGCCGTGGTGTTTTTATGAACACGAATGGCTTCTGCTACCTGGTTGCCACAGGTATGTACAGGATTTAATGAAGTCATCGGTTCCTGGAAAATCATGGCGATCTTATTACCCCGTATTTCCTGCATTTCGTCTTGAGTGGAAGTCAACAGGTTGGTAGTAATATCGTCCTCATAAAATACAATCTTACCTGATTTATATATTGCCGGAGGAGTTGGCAACAATTGCAGTACAGCCAGCGAAGTGATTGATTTTCCTGAACCGGATTCGCCAACAATCGCCACTATTTCTCCTTTGTTTACTTCAAAAGAAACATCCTGCAGGGCATGATTAACTGCACTATTATTGATGAAATCAATGGAAAGATTTTGTATGGAAAGGAGTGGGTGCATTATGAAACTTCGGAGAATTCGTATCTGTGAGAGTTTACTTGTAAAATCTTCTTTTTAAATCCATCTTGCTGTGTAAGATCCTGATGATTTCAATCAATTCTGTATTTTGAATTCTATAAAAAATGATATGATTATTAATTTTAAATTCTCTTATGTCTATGCCTATTTCTTCATAAACTCTATCCAAACCCGGATGGTTTACCAATTCCTGACAATGTTCAAGAATTGAATGATAATATTTATCTGCCTGGTTTTCTGACCAGGCTTCGCATGTATAATGCCATATTCCTGATAGATCTTCAACAGCTTTATTCGTTAGAACATACTTAGCCATTGTTTTTTTTATTGGCCTTCAGCGTTTCGAGAAGCTTTTTTGAATCAAAGTTTTCCGCAATGCCGCTTTCCATGCCATCTTCTATTGCTTTCCTTAATGCGATGACCTTACTTTCCTCTTCCTCTAGTAAGCGAAGTCCGGCTCTTATAACTTCACTTGCATTTTTAAATCTGCCGGTAGAAATGCTATTGTCAACAAAGTTCTCAAAATGGTTCCCCAATGATATAGATGTATTACGGGCCATACTTAAAATTTGAAGCAAGTTACCAAAATTTGGTACTTTTTAATCTTGTCTTAAAAGTTACAACAAATCATTTTTAGAAGACTAAAACCTCAAATGCCTCACCGTCAACCCGCCATTGATCAACTGCTTCAGCGAGTCAATACCAATTTTTAAATGCTGGTCAACATACCTGGAAGTGATCTTCTTATCACTTTCTTCGGTCTTAACGCCTTCGGGTATCATCGGCTGATCACTTACTAACAACAAAGCGCCGGTTGGAATTTTATTTGCAAACCCTACCATAAAAATAGTAGCTGTTTCCATATCAATAGCATAGGCACGTATGCGTTGCAGGTAGGTTTTAAACACCTCATCATGTTCCCAAACACGGCGGTTGGTAGTATAAACAGTGCCGGTCCAATAATCCACTTTATAGTCGCGGATAGTGGTGGAAATTGCTTTCTGCAAAGCAAAGGCAGGCATTGCCGGAACCTCGGGTGGAAAGTAATCATTAGATGTACCCTCACCCCGTATAGCGGCGATAGGTAATATAAGATCGCCCAGTTTGTTACGTTTCTTTAAGCCACCGCATTTGCCTAAAAATAAAACAGCTTCCGGGTCAATCGCTGAAAGCAAATCCATAACGGTTGCTGCACCCGGACTACCCATTCCAAAGTTAATGATGGTAATGCCATCGGCTGTTGCGCATTGAAACGGTTTATCGTGACCAATGACTTTTACATTGTTCCACTTGGCAAACATGTGTACATAATTGCTGAAGTTGGTAAGCAAAATGTATTTGCCAAAATTGGCGAGTTTTTCGCCTGTGTAACGGGGGAGCCAGTTGTTAACTATTTCTTCTTTTGTCTTCATATACTGTGTTTATGTTACCGGCCACTATTATTGATAACTACTGCAGAGGATGCTGATCATCAGCTATAGTTTTTATAAGGTTATCCTTTGCGTCACAAACCAAATAAGCTGTTTCGCCAGCGCTGTAATAAAATACCAATGCCGGCTGGCAATCACTTCATCTGCAGAACATCTGGCAACGCTTGCGGGAAAGGAAATTTATCTTATGCCGGAAAGGATAAATTGTACAAATATAACCATTTCCCTTTGTAGCCTTTACTTTTGTTACATGCTCAAGATACATTATCCGGAATATCGCTACCGGATAAAAGAAGAAGATAAGAAGGAAATAATTTTTGATGAAGTGCGTAAAAAATGGGTTGCTCTTACCCCTGAGGAATGGGTGAGGCAAAACTTTGTGCAGTACCTTATTCAGCAGCAGGCATATCCTTCGTCATTAATTGGTATAGAAAAGATGCTCATGCTGAATGATGTAAAAAAGCGCTGCGATATCCTCATTTATAAAAACCAGGCTCCGGCAATGCTGGTGGAGTGTAAAGAAATGCAGGTAGATCTTACACCGCAAGTAATTCAACAGATACTTACTTATAATATGGCTATACCCGTAAGATATTTGTGCATTACCAACGGTAGTTACTGTTATGCATGGGAACGAACGGGCGATGCATTATCTGTGCTGGAAAATTTCCCTTCCTGGGGGGAATTATAAAAACATCATTCTATAACAAAATACTTCAGGTTATAAAATACTCACCAGTTCCGGTAACGAGCTTCCTAGTAACAGCGCCAACATAAAGGACAAGATGGTTGCAATGAGTACCACCACATTCTTTTTACTCTGCCGCGTTGCCAGCCATATAATTCCATAACAGAGCAGGGCAAGGCCAAAATAGAAGATCACGAATATTCGCTCAGCATACATAAGATGCAATCCCCATAGAATGCCTCCAATCACGGAAGCAAGCAATCCTCCGGTAATGCTGCCCACAATAGTGCGTGTCCCGATTTTCTGATCTGCTTTTTCTGCCCTTATCTGCACGCATTTTTTTTCAATGGCTTCCTTTACCTGTTGCCTTGAGAGGAAACTGGTAGATGCCAGTTTCTCAATCAATGCATCACTTGCTTTATCATAACCGCCTGATTCCACTTCACGGCCGATGCGTTTAATTTCGGCGGCTGCTTTAAGGTGGCCGTCAGCCCTTTTTAAAACCTCTTCAAGGCCTCCTTTTTTAGTAAGTACGGTTTGCAGGGCTTCCTGCGCTTCTGCACTGTAATTATTAATGTTAGAATAAATTTTTAGTAATTCCTGGTCAGAGTAATTCTCATAAACGGCAATAAAATCGTTAACTGGGAACATAAATAAGGGCTGTTTTATTAGTCAGAATAAGTAGTATTCGTTTATTGGTCAGTTAATTTATGCAAGTATACTATATCCATCCCGATCTTCGAAATACTGCATAAAGCACTACGCAAAGTGCAATTGTTATGGTAAGTACCACCGGGTAGCCATAGCGCCAGTGCAGCTCGGGCATATCATTAAAATTCATCCCGTAAATACCTGCTACCATTGTAGGAACGCCAATAATGGCCGCCCAGCCGGCAAACTTTTTAGAAACCTCACTTTGTGAAATAGAGATCAGTGAAAAGTTGGCTTCCAGTGCAGAGCCTAATAATTCACGTGCATTATCAATCATCTCGTTAATGCGTACCACATGGTCATAAATATCCCTGAAATAAGGGCGGGTCTCTTCAGAAATAATGTCAACATCAAACCGGGTAAGCCGATTACAGATATCAATCAATGGAGATACCGCACGCTTTACCTCAAGCAGGTCGTGTTTCAAATGGTAAATACTCAGCGTGGTTTCCCGGCTGGGTTTTTCGTCAAAGATCTTTTTCTCAATCTCATCAAGATCTTCTTCCAGCGCATTCACTACCGGGAAATATTGGTCAACAATTGAATCCATGATTGCGTAAAGTGCAAAGCCCTGGCCTTTTTTTAAAAGGTGCGGAGTGTTTTCGCAACGGAAACGTACTTCAGTATAAGGAATAGATGAACCATGGCGAACGGTTACAATAAAATTGTGGCCGATAAAAAAATGTGTTTCGCCAAAATCAATCCGCTTCTCCTTATTCATCTGCGCCGTGCGCATAACAATAAATACGGAGTCTCCATACGTTTCTATTTTTGGACGCTGATGGGCATTGTGTGCATCTTCAATGGCGAGTTCATGCAGGTTGAACTCTTCCTTTACACGGCTCAGGGTTTCTTCGCTTGGTTCATGCAGTCCAATCCAAACAAACTGGTCCGGCTGCTGAAGCATGGTATGAACATCTGGCAATGCAACATTTGCTACACGACGCCCCGCAGCATACGCGGCGCAGTTCACAACTTCGTTCATGTTGTTTTGGTTATACAATCGAGAAAAAGGTTACGGTAACCGCATCTATCGCGGTTGCTATAAATGTAGTGTGTTTTTTCTAATGAAGAAATAGTATCGGTACAGGTTTTTATTAATGTCTAGCCAGAAATCAGGGTTGATGAATTGTCACTGTTCACAAAAACTTTAGATTTTCATTGTACAATTTGCCGTTAACTTTAAATTTCTAATTATATAGCGTATGAAGAAATATTTGCTCATGGCCTTATTGTTATCAGCCTCGTTTGTGCAAGCTCAGAATCCCATTTATTATTTGCTGATTGGAACCTATACAAAAAATCAAAGTGATGGTATTTATGTATACCGTTTTAACCCCAACCGTACAGAAGCTACATTGGTGAGCAAGACTTCCGGGGTGGAAAATCCTTCTTACCTGGCTATTTCCAAAGACCAGAAATTTGTGTACGCAGTAAATGAAAACGGGAATGATAAAGGCGGCGTGAGTTCTTTTGCATTGGATAAGAAAAAAGGCGAACTCAAGTTTTTGAATAAGCAATCCAGTGGTGGTGATGCGCCTTGTTATGTTTCTGTAGATTCTTCCGGAAAGAATGTGGTTGTGGCAAATTATAGCGGGGGTAACCTTTCTGTTTTTAAAACAAATGAAGACGGTTCGCTTGCACCGGCAGTTCAAACCATTGCGCATGATGGTTATGGTGTAAATGTAAAAAGACAGGAGCAGCCGCACGTGCACAGCGTGGTATTTTCTCCTGATGAAAAATATCTTTTCTCCGCAGATCTTGGTAACGACAGGTTATACCGTTATGGCTTTAACGCCGCCGATGCTACAGCGCCTTTAAAAGATCTTGATCCGGCCTACTATGAAATTCCTGATGGATCTGGTCCAAGACATCTTACTTTTCACCCGAATAAAAAGTTTGCTTATTTATTGAATGAGTTAAGCGGCCAGGTGATCGTATATCAATATAATGAGGGAACCCTTACTGAAATTCAAACCATTGCTTCAGATGCTACCGGCACTAAAGATGATAAAGGCAGTGCCGATATTCACGTAACGCCAAACGGTAAATTTGCTTACGCATCTAACCGCGGCGTAACCAATGATATTACGGTATATGGTGTGGGAAGTGACGGCAAGCTTACTGAAAAGGAGCATAAAAAAGTTGGCAATCATCCGCGTAATTTCCTGGTTGATCCTACAGGACATTTCTTGCTGGTAGCCAATAAAGACAGCAACAACGTACAGATCTTTGTGATCAATAAAAACTTCGGCCTGCTGGAAGATACCGGTGTTACCATTAATGTAGATCAGCCGGTATGTTTAAAGATGGTTCCGGTTAACTAAAAATTCTATTCAATATTATGATAAGATGAGCCGCGGGTATTGCCTGCGGCTTATTCTTTATTGGCCTGGTAAACAAGCTTGCCTTCAAACATCGTCCAGATAACTTTTGTTGTTTTGAATGATTCTGCATTGGTAGTTAATACATCTCTGTCAAGCAGTATTAAATCTGCAGACTTTCCCGCTTTTATTGACCCAATTTTATCTTCCATCATCAGTGCTTTTGCCGCATGAATGGTATAAGCATATAACATCTCCAGCCTGGGCATACACTGGGTAGAATCCAGCACCCCCATCTTGCCTTTTCTTGTTTCTGCTTCATATATTGCTTCGAAAGGATTGGCGGTACTTACCGGCCAGTCGCTGGCGCCGCAAATGGTTGCACCTGCCTGTAACAAAGATCTTGCTGGGTATTGATATCTGTATAATTCCGGATCGATATATGGTTTTACAATGTCGATGGTAGTAACATCACCCAATGCCCAAAGTAGTTGGAGTGAAGCGAGTATATTGAGTTGTTTGAATCTATCAAAGTCAGATGGTTGTGCTACCTGTATATGCGTAATGGTATGTGGTATGCCGCTATTGCCGTTAGACTTTCGCATGGCTTCAAAACCATTTAGCGTTTCGGTTACCGCAAGATCACCAATGGCATGTACATGTACCAGTAATTTTGCCTTGTCTGCCGCGGTAACAAATGACTTAAACTTTGCAGGATGATACATTAGCACACCGGAAGAACTGCTATTGGTATAAAGCTTTGATAGTGCAGCCGTTTGTGTGGGATATTCTATTACACCATCCGCGAAAATCTTAAAGCCAAGAATGGTAAAGTCTGCGTTACCTGCATATTTTTTCTGTAACCCTTTTACTGTGCCTATCTGCCTTTGTATATCACCATTGGCATTGGCAACAATGGTGGCCGCAACATGTGCAGATAGCTGGTTGCTTTCCGCTAAATACCTGTAAGCATCCAGGATATGAAATGTTTTGCCGGATGTATTTCCGGCGGCAGGATCAAGCCAGGCGGTAATGCCCAGCGCATTATTATATTCAATGGCTTTTTGAGCTGCTTTTTTGTAATCAGTATTGGAGGCAGGAAGCACTGCATCAATTTTTGCAGATCCGCTATCAGCAACAAACCCATTGGGCTCGTTATTGCTGTTATAGCCAAAATATTTTTTCTTATCCGGCGACAGGCTTGTGATATAATCTTTGTCTAAACCTGCCGTTGTACATAGTGCTTTGTTGGCCCATGCTGTATGACCATCAGAACCGCGAAGTAAAACCGGCTGACTGGTATATTTACCATCGCTGAATAATTTGTTGAGGCGGTCAATATAAGACCAGGTAGAAATATTGAGCCCATCTATCACAATTATATTGCCCATCATGCCTTCCTTGGTCGTGCGGATATTATTTACAAAGCTGAGCAGATCTTCTGGCGTATAAGAACTGTCGCTCACGTTAGGTCTTAACAAACTTTCACCACCATCAATAGAATGACTATGACTGTCTATAAAGCCGGGCAGCAGGCATCGGCCCTGTAAGTTTTTTGTTTCTGCTTCCGTGCCCGCGGCAGCAAGAACCTCTTTAAAGTTTCCGACCGCGAGTATTTTTTTGCCTCTGATGGCTACAGCTTCTGCGTAAGGTTGTGCGGAATTGGCTGTGAAAATTTTCGCATTGTAATAGATGGTTGTCCTGCTGCTTTGTGAAAAAACAAGGTTGATAAACCCTGTGAAAAATAATAAGCACAGGATTGGCTGATATAACTTCATGCAGATAATTTAAAAATGATACGCAGCACTAATGTAAAAAGAAATGGTGAAGTTTATTTGTACCTGTGAAGCCTGTTGAGCAATGCTTTAAGCGTACAAGAGTGCGACGCAACGGAAGATGATAGTCGCAATACCGACGGGCACATAAGAAAAGCAAAAGAAGTGAGAAATTAAAGAATACATTGAGTTGATATTATAGTAATCAACCCATTGAAAGGTCTTTTGCCAGTATGATAATTGTATCGGCTGTTGAATTTTCCTTTAACTTACCCGCTTTGAAGTTCAGGTGAACCCCTGGCTTTTATAAAAGAATCCAAAAATCAAAACTCACCTGTTAATAACATCACTACATGAAATACATTCTCGCTTTATCTCTTATATTGTTCAGCAGCCATGGATTTTCACAACAGCATGCATCACTGGTACCTGATGAACCTTCCAAAGCGGATGATTATTTCTGCACCTGGAACATACAGGGTTATCTCACCAGTTACCTTTCCACGCCGGAGCAACGTGCGGCCATGACGGAAGCAAACCTGCTTGGCAAAGGAAAGTTTCAAAACTGGGTGGAGTTTTATCCCAAGATCCGCAAGGATTTGATTTTTGTGATGGATGACTCCTGGGATATACCTGCAACAGCAAACGAAGGCGGTAACAATAAATACCTCGGAATGGTAGTGCTTGACAGCACCCGCTTTCCCGGCTTTACGGGAACACCCGCAGTACGGATGAAAAAACTGGTAGCTGCAGTGAAAGCTAAAGGATGGAAAGGACTGGGCGGCTGGGTATGTGCGCAGGAGGCGCCGATAACAGCAGGCAGTGATGCAAAAGCTTACTGGACGGAACGGTTAACAACAGCCAATGAATCAGGCTTTGGTTATTGGAAAGTGGATTGGGGTAAACAGGAAAAAAACGGCGATTGGCGCAGCATGCTTACACAGCTTGGGCGCACCTATGCCCCGCATCTGGTGATTGAGCATGCGCTGGACGAACATTTTATCAGTTTCTCAGATGCGTTCAGAACCTATGATGTGGAAAATGTGATTGCACAACCCACCACCATTAAACGCATTGCACAGCTATTAAAATATAAACAGGAAGCTGATGCCAAAAGCATCATCAATTGCGAAGATGAACCTTATATTGCCGCAGGGCTGGGTTGTGCCATCGGCGTAATGCGCCATCCGTTCGCAGGTAACTTGCCCAATGGCACGATTGATTTTGCTTTCCCACCCGTGGGCCGTAACATAAAGCTAAGAATGGATGAAATTGTAAGAGGCGTAAGATGGCATCGCATTGCTGTTCCGTTTGCTGTTGGTACCAATGACTACCATGTTAATGAAGAAGTGCTGGAAGATAAATGGGTACTGGGCTACCGCGAAACCTGGAGCGGTGCAAAGGTAGGCGATACATTAAAAGCCAACGCACCGGCAAGTGTAAGCCGTGGGCTGCCATTGCCAACAGTTACCGCATCCGGCAGCGCAAAACCTTTTGTGCTTTCGGCGCTTTATCCCAACGGCGCAATAGCGATAGCCACCATTGGCAGGGGAATCAACCATACCTACATTACAGAAAGAGCTGATGTTGAGCAGCAGATCCCGGACATCGCACATCCGATTGGCATTTTTGGCGATTACCATTCTTTGCAACTGGTTTTGCCGGCCGGCACCCGTACTGCAGGATACCAGGTTTGGGCACAGGATCTTGCGGGTGACAAGCCCGTTAATATCACCGGTAAAATCACGATCAAAGACAACAGGATAACAATACCCGGCGAGGTGATCAGGAAAGTTGGTTTATCAGCAGCCACAAAAAATGATTTGTCAGACCCGGGTATGGTAGTGGAGTTTATGAAACAATAAATGGTCAGGGCTGCGGAAGTATTTAAATATGCACATGCTGCAGTGATATTTGCTGCAGATGAAGGCGCTTCAAATTAAAGCAGACCAGTGGAACAATAGTATGTTGAGGGGGTAACTTTAAACGGCTATCATCACTTTTCTAAACTGACCGATCTGGAAAGCTGTAGATTATAAAAAGAAAATGAAACCAATAACACTTATTCTAGTTTTTATACTTTTCTCGAGTTCTAAATCTCATCCTCAAACGTCAAAAGATACAGATGATCTTGAAAAAATTAAATCCATTTTTGACCAGATTGAAGTTCAGGGAGTAGATACAAAACAAAATCTTTTGTATGGCTATTTCTTTATGGACAAGGATAAATTGAAATTGAACAAATTAAAAGATGAGTTATTAACTCAATCCTACAGGTTTGTGGAACTTGATAAGAAATATAGCGGCACATTTATGCTTCATGTTGAAAAATTGGAAAAACATACACGAAAAAGTTTGCAAGAGCGGGAACAAAAACTGCGGGCAATGGCAGCAAAGTATAATATATCTTCTTTTGATGGTTTTGATATTGGCAATGCAGACTCTGCAAAGCCGTTGATTTCTGAGGAAGACTTTTCAAAATTTATGGCAACAAAAAAAGGTAATGAACTTTTTGGGTTGGGAATGAAATTGTACGAGCTCGAAATTAACGACAAAGCGGAACTTGTATTTAAAGCATGTTTGAAACAAAAGATTAAGCCGGATACATCTGCCTACAAACTGGGCAACATATTAATCAACGAAAATAACTTGCAACAAGGGATAGATTACCTGGTACAGGCTACAAGATACAATCCGAGTTACATGTATGCATATTTTAATTTGGGAGCAACTTTTTACGATATCAGGCAGTTTCAAAAATCAATCGAATACTATCAACAGGCAGACCGGCTAAAGCCAAACGATGACAGAATAATTTATGGAATAGCGGCTTCACAGTATGGAATTCAGCAATATGATAAATCGTTGGAAAATTGTAAGAAGGCGCTACAAATTAATAACAACAAGAACAATGTAAAGCACCTGCTGCAAATGCTGAAAAACAAAAGCCAGTAATGGGATCAAATGTGACCGGCTACTGCATTAAATTTAAAATGCTGAAGGATATCAACATGGAAGTATTAGATGCGGCCATACAATATGGAGTAAAGGCTTCGCTTGGTGCGTAGTGCTACTGCTAACAACGGATTACTTGCTATGTTAACCGGCACATATGTACTGATCATTTCTGCGCTTTGGATTACTAACGACGCATTACTGGAAATAGCTAATACTTAATCTGACTATTGTAATACTGAATCCAGCTCAAATATGAGTTACATAGATTTTATATATCTGAAGGATAAACTTTTAGATCATATTGCATTCCCTATCATGGTATCTCCATCTAATGCTGGTTTGGAATCCGGTATGATTCAAATTGCTGATTGAGTTTTATCTCTTTGCTTATGCAGGCATAGTTACTACAAGCACATATTGAATTGAAGCTCGTTGCTTCACAAAGAACAGAACGTACAAGTGTGCGACGCAACGTTAGTAGAGTTAAGTGATGTAGCCGGGTTCATAAGAAAGCCATAAAAATAAAAGAAGGTATTAAATAATAGCTTGTATATATCAAGCAATAAAAATAGAGAATTGTGTTCCGCTTTCGTATAAGAATATAATGTTGGTAGCCTGATATCATCCTTCCATTAACCCAAAACTCTGCCGCGCAATTTCCAGTTCCTCATTCGTGGGTATCACCAGCAGCTTTACAGGTGAACCGGTTTTGCTGATTTCATAAATACCATTGTTGTGCTGCCTGTTAAGGCCAGCATCCAGGTGAATGCCCAGGAACTCAAGTTGGGTGCTTACTGCTTCGCGGATGTCTGCATCATTTTCTCCTACTCCGGCGGTAAAGATCACTGCATCCAAACCGTTTAAGATGGCCGCGTAAGCGCCAATATATTTCTTAATCCTGTAAGTATATAATTCACAGGCAAAGGCCGCTGCAGCATCACCGGCATTGATGGCCTTGCGGATGTCACGCATATCATTCATGCCGCATAAACCAACAAGACCAGACTGTTTATTCAGCAGGCTGTTAATGCGGTCTGCATTCATGCCGAGTTTGTTTATCAGGTGAAGCAGTACCGATGGGTCAATCTCTCCGGACCGGGTGCCCATCACCAAACCATTGAGCGGGCTAAAGCCCATGCTGGTATCTATAGAACGGTTACCTGCTACAGCCGCCATACTGCAGCCATTGCCCAGGTGGATGCTGATCATTTTTGCGTCCGGTTTTTTCAGCCAGGCAGCCGCCTGCTCTGTTACATACTTATGACTCGTGCCATGAAAACCATATACCCTTATCTGTTCTTTGGTATAAAAAGAAGCGGGAATGGCATAACGAAATGCCTTGTCAGGAAGTGTTTGATGAAAGGCGGTATCAAATACGGCGGCCTGTTTTGCTGCAGGAAAAAAATGTTCTGTAACCTCTATACAACGATAGTTTACGGGATTATGCAACGGTGCGATAGAAAACAATTGTACAATCGTTGCTTTTACTTCCGGGGTTACCAGCGTTGCCTCTGTAAACTGTTCCCCGCCATGCACCACGCGGTGCGCTACCATCTTAATGTCCCCTGCTTCTTTTATTACCGCATCTGCAGGGTCGGTCAATATCGCAAGTACTTCTTTTACGGCTTCTGCATGATCAGCCACGGGTGTTTGCCGCGCTGTTTTTTTGGCCTTACCCGCAGTGCTTACCTGGCATTTAATAAATGCATCTGCAGTTCCTATTCTTTCCACCAGGCCCTCACAAAGCGCCGTCTCCGCAGGCATTTCATACAAACGGAATTTGAGCGAGCTGCTGCCTGCATTGATCACTAATAACTTCATACGTTTTTATTAAAGATTATCCTGGCATTGAATGGCGGTAATCACCACTGTGTTTACAATATCGTCCACCGTACATCCACGGCTAAGGTCATTGATCGGTTTATTCAAACCCTGCAACATCGGGCCGATAGCAAGCGCACCGGTTTCTCGTTGTACAGCTTTGTAAGTATTGTTACCGGTATTCAGGTCCGGGAAAATCAATACGGTCGCCTTGCCTGCGACTAATGAACCGGGCAGTTTCTGGCTGCCCACTTCAGGGTCAACAGCAGCATCGTACTGAATGGGCCCTTCTACCTTTAATTCGGGTCTGCGTTGTTTTACAATCTGCGTTGCTTCTCTCACCCGTTCCACATCTTCTCCTTCTCCCGAAGTGCCGGAGGAATAAGACAGCATGGCTACCCTGGGTTCTATACCAAAACGTGCGCTGCTGTCTGCCGAGCTGATGGCAATCTCTGCCAACTGTTCTGCAGTAGGGTTGGGGTTTACGGCACAGTCGCCAAAAACAGCCACTCTTTCCGGCAGGCACATGAAGAACACAGACGATACAATCGATACACCTGGTTTTGTTTTGATGAACTGCAGGGCTGGTCTTATGGTATGTTGCGTTGTATGTATCGCCCCTGATACCATGCCGTCCGCTTCACCCTTATATACCATCATGGTGCCGAAGTAAGACACATCTGTCATCAGGTCGCGTGCCATCTCCATATTCACATTCTTGGCTTTACGAAGTTCATATAAGGTTTGTACATAGCTGTCATAAGAAGGAGAGGCGGCCGGGTTAATGATATTGATGGCAGAAGGATCCACTTCCAGTCCCAGTCTTTTAAAAGAAGCTGCAATTTCTGCCGCATCTCCCAGTATGGTAAGCTGTACCACATCCTGGCTGATCAGCCGTGCCGCAGCCTTGAGAATGCGGTCATCATTACCCTCTGGCAACACAATATGTTTCTTAACCGTCTTGGCCCATTTTACCAACTGGTACTGGAACATGTGTGGTGTAATGCCTTCCTGTTTATAAGTGATGATCTTCTCATCAAGCGCGGCGATATCTACATATTTTTCGAACGTGTTGATGGCCAGTTCGATCTTCTGTTTATTATCTGTTGTTATTCTTGAATGAATAGAACCTACATCGGTAGTTGTTTCAAAAGTACCGGTAGTGACAGAGAGCACCGGTATTACCGATTGAAGCCCCTGCATCAGCCGCAGCACCGGTTCTTCCGGTACTGTTCCCGCGGTTAGTACAATACCTGATACCTTGGGATAATTGGTAGAAAGATTGGCCTGCAACGCACCGATGATAATATCGCCGCGGTCACCGGGTGTAACAATCAGGCAGTTTTCTTTAATATGGTTGAGGAAGTTGGGCAGCATCATTGCGCCGGTTACAAAATGGTCTACGTGGTTGGATAACAAGTCTTCCCCGATGATCACTTTTGCCTCCAGTGCTTCTTTAATTTCTTTCATGGTTGGGCTCTGCAACCGCTTTTCCCAGGGGATCACGGAGAGGATGATGTCTTTCGCCAGTTGCATGCCCAGCAGTTGCTTTACATCATTTACCTGCGCCTCCTGAACCCTGTTAAGAATAATCCCCAGCACCTGTACTTCCTTTGATTCAAAGTTGTGTAAAATGCCAAGTACGGAGGTTACGATCTGCGCAGTGGATTTATGTTCACCGGTAGCCACAATCAATACCGGCGCCCCGAGGTTTTTGGCAATGGCCGTGTTTACTTCAAATTCAAAAGCGATCCCTTCCCCTAAAAAATCACTGCCTTCAATCACCGTAAAATCATAAGATTCTTCCAGTCTTTTATATTTACTGATGATGGTATTAAGCATATCGTTCCAGTTCTCCGGCGCATTGCGGTGAAGCACTTCTTCGCGGTTGAAAGCGTAGGTGTCGCTGTATTCAATAGGTAAGGCAAAATGATCAAGAATGGCTTCAATGTGTAATTCTTTTTTGCCTGCTTCCTGCGGTGCAATAATGGGTTTGAAATAGCCCACTTTTTTTGTTTTTCGCAGCAACATATTCACCAGTCCAAGCGCAATTACTGATTTGCCGGCATACGGTTCTGCCGAGGCGATGAAGATGGTTTTGTTCATATCCTGTAAACTTAACCAATTGTTATAATGGATGTGCCGTTTGGGGTAAGATTTACAAAAGGTTCATGAATGTTGATTGAAGCGGTGGAGGATAGATATTGACCACTGATGATATTGATTTGAATGATTTAGAGATTAATTATAGCGAATACAAACCGCGACCATTGATGATATTGATTTGAGTGATTTTACTGATTGACTTTGAGAAAATAAAAAACGAATCAACAGATATGGTATTAAAATCATTTCATCAGCCTAATCATTTTCATCAGCGGTTTATGTATTTGCCATCAATCTTAATGTCTGCTGTGAAGATATACCACTGATGATATTGATCTGAATGATTTTACTGATTGACTTTGATAGAATAAAAAACGAATCGACAGATATGGTATTAAAATCATTTCATCCATCCAATCATTTTCATCAGCGGTTTATGTATTTGCCATCAATCTTAATGTCTGCTGTGAAGATATACCACTGATGATATTGATTTGAGTGATTTTACTGATTGACTTTGAGAGAATAAAAAACGAATCGACAGATATGGTATAAAAAATCATTTCATCCATCCAATCATTTTCATCAGCGGTTTATGTATTTGCCATCAATCTTAATGTCTGCTGTGAAGATATACCACTGATGATATTGATTTGAATGATTTTACTGATTGACTTTGAGAAAGTATAAAACGAATCAACAGATATGGTGTTAAAAATCATTTCATCCATCCAATCATTTTCATCAGCGGTTTATGTATTTGCCATCAATCTTAATGTCTGCTGTGTAGATATACCACTGATGATATTGATCTGAATGATTTTACTGATTGACTTTGAGAAAGTATAAAACGAATCGACAGATATGGTATAAAAAATCATTTCATCCATCCAATCATTTTCATCAGCGGTTTATGTATTTGCCATCAATCTTAATGTCTGCTGTGTAGATATACCACTGATGATATTGATCTGAATGATTTTACTGATTGGCTTTGGCAAATAAAAAAGCGAACCAACTTTTACACTTATCATGTATCGGTAAGGTTCACTTTGTATCAGGTTATGGTATTGAAATCATTTTATCAGCCTAATCATTGTCATCAGCGGTTCATTTTATTTTGCAATCAGTTCCACATCCTTAATCTTTTCAGGCAACCACACTGTCATCTCTCCCTTGCCCCTGTTGGCCCAGGCATAATAAGGAATGGCCACAAACTTCTGTTGCGTGGTGCTGATGCCCAATCCGTCTTTTTCAATATTCACCGCGGGAACCTTTGCTTCCAATACTTCAACGCCATTCAGCAGATCAGCCCTGAAAGCGGTAGTGAACTGCGTGCCCTCAGGCACCACCAGGTTACTTGTTTTGTTATTGTTATCTGCCCATTCTGCACAATAAATCAACGGACCGCGTTGAAGCGCAATCTTACCCTGATCATTCTTTAATGTATCCAGCGCCACCACCTTGCGTACATCCATTGGCAGGATCATTTCCACCACATCATCTTTCTTCCATTTGCGGTTGATAACAGCATAACCGTTTTTCATTTCATATTCCACAGGTGTGCCGTTTACTTTTATCTGCGTCATTACCATCATTTGCGCACCGGTAAAACGATAGAGGTCAGATGGGATCGCTTCTCCCTTTGCCCAACCAGGGATGCGTATGTTAAGGCTAAAAGCGGTAGCTGTTTTTGGGCTGACGGTAAACTTAAGGTCGCCGTTCCACGGGTAGTTATTTTGCTGGGTAATCTTTACCGGCTTGCCGCCAATGGTAAGGTCAGCATTGCTGCTGATAAAAAGATTTACATATAGTTCATTTCCTCTTTCTGCATATACATAACCAGGTACAGAAGGCATCAAACGGGTAAGGTTGGTAGGGCAGCAACTGCACTCAAACCAACCGGAACGTTCGGGCTCCATACTGCCATGCGAAAAGCTGTTGTGTATCTGCATGGCATTGGTATAAAAGAATGATTTACCATCCAGTCCAACACCGGAGATAAGCCCGTTATACAGCATCTTTTCCAGTACGTCAATATACTTTGCATCGCCATGCAGCATAAACATACGCTGGTTCCAGTACACACCGCCAATGGCTGCACAGGTTTCATTATAGGCAGTAGTGTTGGGAAGCTGGTAATTGTCTCCAAACCTTTCGCCGGAAGGTACAGCGCCAATACCACCCTGTACATAGATCTTCCTGGAGACCATATTGTTCCAGATGGTATCTATCGCCCTTATATAAGCAGTATCACCGGTCAGGGCGGCTACATCGGTAATGGCAGAATAGAGGTACATGGCACGTACTGCATGTCCTTCGGCTTCGTCCTGTTCTGTTACAGGCTTATTGTCCTGCCAGTAAGAACCATTCTTCCAGGGGTCTTTGCTTTTAGCATCGTAGCCGCTGTAATGACCACGCTGGTCTATAAAGAACTTTGCTGTTTGCAGGTATTCAGGTTTGCCCGTAATACGATATAGTTTTACCAGGCCCATTTCCACAATCTCATGACCGGGCGCCACCTGTCTTTTACCCGGACCAAACACGCTGCATACAAGGTCTGCATTTTTCAAAGCGATATCCAGCAGGTTGCGTTTGCCTGTTGCATAAAAATGCGCAGCAGCAGCTTCATATAAATGACCGGAGTTATATAATTCATGACTGTTGTCCCGCTCGTTGATCCATCGTTCTTTGCCAGACCATGCATGAGGATGTGCAGGATCAATGGTGCGTGCCGTATACAAATATCCATCAGGTTCCTGCGCATTTTTAATAAGTACGATCAGCGAATCAAGATAAGCTTCCAGCTTCTTGTCAGGATAAACAGCAAGCGAGAAAGAAGCGCCTTCCAGCGTTTTATAAATATCCGTATCATCAAAAGGAAACACGGTGCAGAACTTACCTTTCTTTTCTGCAGCCATTACAAAATTCTTTACACGGCCGGTTTGTTCGCAACGTTCAAAAGAGGCAGGTATGGTAACCATGCGATTGGTATTGATGCGTGGAAGCCAGAACCCATCGTTAATGTGAACACTGGTAAAAACCACAGGCTTGATGGCATAATCTTTTTGCTGGCTCCAGGCCTGTAGCTGGAGTAATACCGCAAGGGATAACACTACTTTTTTCATATTCTTTTTCCTGGTTGGTGAGGCTGCAAAAGCCGTTTAAGTTATATAAAAAACCGGGTATGGTAATCACGTTTTTCAGGTGTCAAACGCCGGTACTGCTATGAAGCCCGGTTGCGTCGCATTACGTTCATCGTCCGGTTTGCTATGCAGCAGGCTGACGTGTGTTCATCAGATCGTTTACGTTTGATGAGCTAATGCTCATGATAACAGCATATGTTTTAAGCTTTGTTATTATTTATTTTAACCCGGGGTGTAAGCCCCGGGTTAATTATAACCTCCTTTGATAACGGGTGATTCCTCATCTGTTCAACCTGCCTGCAACGTGCTGCAGTGACTTACAATCGTACAAGTGTGCGACGCAAGTAAAGCCCGATAGTAGTAATGTAGCCGGGTTCATTAATTATACCCGTCATTCTGATGAAGATTTGCATTCTTATCCAGCTCTATTCTTGGTATGGGGTACAGCTTGCGATAATCTCCATTGGGCGTATGCGACAGCCATGACTTTTTGGTAAACGCATTAAAGCGGATCATGTCCTGCCGGCGTCTTACTTCCTGTGCAAACTCCCAGCCCAACTCATCCAGGAACCTTCCGTAAACAATATCTGCACCGCCTTCCGTTGTTGTGTTTAAATGGTTGCGCAAGCCATAATCGTAACTGCTGCCTTTCATCAGCGCAGCGCTGGTAACCGTGGCCTTTGATGGGTTTGCTTTAAAGTCGCGCTGGCGCACAGCAGTTACAATTGCAGCTGCTTCTTCTGCCTTGCCGGTACGCAGCAAACTTTCTGCTTTCATCATCAGTATATCGGCATAACGAAACAGCGGCCAGTCATTACTCAGCTGTACATTGGCGCCCATCTTTATTTCAAATTTCCCCAGCCGGTAGCCATGCACTTCTTCTGACTGATCTACACCCGGTACTTCGTTTACATATACCAGCGGCTTGCCGGTATAAGCGCCCATAGTGCCCATCAGCGCATCTCCGCCTGCCGTGTATTGCTGGCCCATGATCCAGTTATCTGTATAACGTGCATCTTCTTTGTCATAACTGTTGATGAATTGCGGCGTTGCACAAATACCGCCCCAGGGTGTTGATTTAAGATTGTAGGTTGCCTGGTTCTCAGGTTCCAGCGTTTGCATGTGAATGTCAAATGCGTTCCAGTCGGTCACATAATTTTCATCTAATGGAAGTGCGAAGATGATCTCTTTGGAATTTTCATTGTCTGTTTTAAATACATCTTTCTGGTTGTTCTCCAACACATAGCCTGCACCTGAGGTGATCACTTTATCACACTCTTCTATACACTTATCCCAGGCTGCGGTACCGCTGAATACTTCCGCATTCAAATACATTTTTGCCAGCAGGGTATGTGCGGCCCACTGGTTAAAGCGACCGTATGTGCTCTGGTCATTTTTTTCACTTAACAACGAGATGTTGTCAGAGATTTCTTTTACCACAAAGTCGTATACTTCTTTGCGGGTATTTTGTTCCGGCAGAAATCCGTCTGGCACATTAAAGTCTGTTACAATGGGTACATTGCCAAACAGGTCGCAGAGCACATAGTAGTAAGAGGCTCTTAATACCTTCATTTCTGCAACTACATTTTCTTTGCCGGAAGTAAGTGGAATGCTGCCTGATTCAAGCTGGTAAATGATCCTGTTACAGTTGGTAATGCCCGCAAAAGTGCGTGTCCAGGAGTTGCCGATCACATCATCATCGGCTGTCCACTTGTGTTCATGCATCCTGCGGTAAATGCCACCGTCTACCCAGCCATTGGGCCTGGCGGGTGTTACCAGTTCATCTGCGGAAGATTCCTGTGCCCTTGATACGCTGTTCCATTGCAGCAACAATGCACGCCAGTTAATATATGCCGCACCTACCAGCGAGGTAAGGTCATCACCGGTTGGGTTAAACTGGCTGGCAATAATCTGGTTATAACTTTTATCCTTCAGCTTGGTGCAGGAGAACATACACAACATAAGCATCGGGCTGAAGAGGAATAATTTTTTTGCTTTCATATATGCAAATTTTGAGATCGTTAGAAGTTTAAGTTTACACCGAATGTATAAGTGCGGGTGGTGGGGTATTTGTCACGGTCATCATCACCAGGGTTAAGCCCAAGCCTGTTTACTTCCGGATCAATACCCTTATAACCGGTGATGGTAAACGTGTTTAACGTGGATACATACAGCCTTGCGGATTTAATAAACTTAACACCGGTTTTCCTGAAGTTGTAACCAATAGTTACATTGTCCACTTTCCAGAAATCGCCATTCTCTACGTAGTAGCTGTTAAATTCCAGCGGCATCTCTTTACTTAACACGGCCTTGCCAAACACCTTGTCGTACGCGGATTTCAGACGATTATACTGCTGTAGGTTGGTGTTCTCATAATACATCCGCTGGAAGTTGAGGATCTGGTATTTGAAGGCTCCGCGCATGGTGATTGCCATATCCCAATTCTTGTAACTAAAGTTGTTGTTCCAGCCCGCATAGTATTTGGGAAGACCGTTGCCCAACACTTTTTTATCCTCAAATGCATGGTTGAAATCATTGTACTGAACGGGTTTGCCATCCTTGCCTTCGTATATCCATTTGCCATCATCTGTTACATCAGTTACTTTAAAGCCATAGAAGTCGCCGATGTTTTTGCCAATCTCTACAATATGTGTGAAGGTCTGTATGGGTTCGCCTGTGCCGCCGGTAGTAAAGTAGTTGGTGTTAAGCTTATACAGGTCGTTGCTTAAACTTGCCAGCTTGTTGCTATTGGTTGAAAAGTTAACGCTGGTGGTCCATGAGAAGGTTCTTGTTTGTACCGGTGTATAGTTTACAATCACTTCTATGCCCTTGTTTTGCATCTTGCCTACATTGGCCCTGGTAGAAGTGTAAAGGTTTGGCGGACTTGGCACCTGGTAATCATATAATAGCCCGTTGATGTTGCGCACATAATAATCTACGCTACCGCTGATACGACCTTTAAACATACTAAAGTCAATACCGATATTGCTTTCATGCTTCTCTTCCCACCTGAGATTAGGGTTGGGGTTTTGTGAAGGAGTAAGTGTTTGTATCCACTGACCATTAGACAGGAAATAGCCGCCATAGTTCAGCAATGCTACCCCCAGGAACAGGGAGTTGGGTTGTGTACCTGTAACACCATAACCTGCTCTTAATTTAAGGTCATCAAATATTCTTTGTCCCTGCATAAAAGGCTCATTGGTAATTCTCCAGCCAACAGATGCCGCAGGGAACAAGCCCCAGGGTTTCTTGGTGCCATATAACTGGCTGGCAGCTTCATAGCGTAAGCTTCCCAGTAACAGGTACCGGTCTTTATAACTGTAAGTGAGCCTGCCAAAAAAACCTATAAGATTGGTTACACCTTTGTAGCTATAGGTTGGTGCAAGACCTTCTTTTAACGCCTTGCCAATACCGATATTATTATAACCAAAGAGGTCAGTAGGGAAGTCCCAGTTCTGCATCCAGTTTTCGCGGTATTCATTTTCCTGGTAGCTGTAACCGGCCAGCACAGAGAACTTATGTGCATCGATGGTTTTGTTGTATTGAGCGGTTAGCTCCATCAACCTGTCTACGGATTCAATACCGCCAACAGAGGCATACCCGTTCTTGCCATCCCTTAAGGTGGAGATATGCTGCTTGGTTTCTGAATAACCTCTTGTCTGGTTAAACTTGGTATAGGATAATAATGCATTCAGCTTTAAACCTCGTATCGGTGTAAGGCTGATGTTGGTATTATAACGGGTATTCTGGGAAGTATTTTGCCCGTCGCTTTCATACAAACGTGATAGTGGGTTCTCGTAATTAAACAAACCTGTTTGTTCATACCATTTGCCTGTTGAATCGTACACCGGTGATGTTGGATTGCGGATCAACGCCTGGCGGTAGGTATAGCCGTTAAAGCTTGCGCCATCACCGGTGGTGGTGTATTTATTCTGGGAGCTGATAACGCCGAAGTTAAACTTGAGCTTATCGTTAAACATGCTGTGATTAATATCTACACGGCCGGTAAAAGTATTATTGTCTGATTTTTTGAAGATGCCTTCCAGCATACGGTAGTTTACATTGGCGAGGTAGTTGGTACGGCTGTTGCCACCGCGAAAAGTAAGATTGTGTACATGACTGATGGGTGTTTGGGAGATCTCTTTCAGCCAGTCGGTAGAGCTGCCCAAATCCCAGGAAGCGTCTCTTGTGCCGTCGGCAATCTGTTTACGGTAATCAGCAGCAGTGAGCATATCCATTTTTCTTGCAATGGTTTGGGTGCTTACATAACCACTGTATTCTACGGCGTTGGTAAAATTGCCGCTGGCGCGCCTGGTGGTTACAATAATTACTCCATTGGTGCCCCTGGTGCCGTAGATGGCCGCAGCAGAACCGTCTTTCAATACATCCATTGATTCTATGTCTTCCGGGGCCACGGTTTTGAGGTCGCCGGGAATACCGTCTATTAAGATCAGTGGATTAGCATTGGCGCCAAGAATAGTGGTGCTTCCTCTTAATAAGATCTGTGAACCGCTGGTGGGGTCACCACTTGGTGCAGAAACAGAGAGGCCCGCAACTTTTCCTTGCAATAACTGGCCTGCATCCAGCACCGTACCTTTTACAAAATTCTCTGACTTGATGGTTGCCACAGAACTCGTAACATCAGCTTTTTTCTGGATGCCATAACCAATCACCACCACTTCATTCAGGTTGGATACTTCGGCAGAAAGTATGATGTTGATATTATCTTCATTGGCTACCGGTAACTCTCTTGATACATAGCCAACAGAGCTTACCACAAGCACCGGGTTAGGAGCATTTGTTTTGATGGTAAAGCTGCCATCCTGGGCAGACATCACCGTATTGCGGGTGCCCTTCTCTGTAACGTTTACCATTGCTACAGCCTTGCCGGTACTATCCGTAATGGTTCCTGAAATATTTTTTCCAGCCTGGGTAGCAGTTTGTTCAGGTACCTGGCTGGCCGACTGGTGTGTGGGCTGTTTGGTTTCGTTCTCTATGCGGTCTTTGGAAACAATGGTATAGTATTTTGGCTTTACATACAGGAACACTATATTGTGCGGGTATAGCACTGCCTTTAAAACTTCCTCGGCAGATTTTTTTGAAACATTGCTGAAATCGTAATCTGTTGATTTGCCTGCCAGCAGTTCGGGATCATATACAAATTGTATCCCGAATGCCTGGGTAACTTTTTTTAGCGCATCCTGCAGGGAGGTGTTTTTTTCCTGGGCACTCACGCCGGAGAAGAGCATGCACATGCATAGCAAAGCAATGAGATATTTTCTCAAGTGATAAGCAATCATATTTGGCTTGTTTGAGGTTTACTAATAAGAGAACAAGACAACTATCTTGGCCGGAGAATAATTGTACTGTCCTGTTTGATAATTTTGGTATTTAGTACAGTAGATAATATAAATAATGCGTCATCCAGGTTATCGAATAGGATAGGACCTTCAATCTTTCGGTGTCTCATGCTTTCATTTTCCAATACAATCTTTCTTCCGAAATTATCTTCCAGGTATTGTACAATTTCATCCACCGTTGGATCATGTAATACCAGTTTCCTCTGTTTCCATGCAGTATATTCTGTTGCAATGGTTGTATCTTTTGCCAGTTGATTTTGCTGTTGCCGGTAGCTGATCATTTCTCCGGGTTTCAATATCACAGGTTGCTGTTTTGCATTGATAAAAGAGATGCGAACACTTCCTGTTTCCAGCACCACCTCTGTTTTTCCGCGACGCTGTCTTACATTAAATGTAGTACCCATTACTTCTACATTCATATCACTGGTATGTACCGTGAATCTTTCGCCGGGCTGTACTGCAAGTGTATCCTTATTCAGGTGACGTACATTAAAATAAGCCTCTCCTTCAAGCCATATTTCTCTTGCCTTTGTACTTTGCCATTTACTATTGTATGCGATGCTTGAATTGCCGTTAAGAATAATCACTGAACTATCGGGAAGAACGATCTTTCTTATTTCGCCATAAGCTGTTTTAAAGTATACCCGTTCCGGCTTGTTCATATAAAACACAAGTACCGTTATAAATGCGATGGCACCTGTGCAAATGGCTGCCAGCTTCCATGCATTTACAGAAAAAAAAGAACGGGTTGCAGCTATTCCCACCGGTGCTTCTTCCTGCCTGATGGCCTGCAATTGCCAATGTAGCGCCGCTTCTATTTCATGGTCTTCCGGAAAATGTTCTTTGAACGAGATACTTTCCAGTAATTCTTTTGCTTTGGCAATACTGTCTTTTTTGAATGGATATTCAGCCACAAATTGCTCCCAGAAAAAAGTATTCTCCTTGTCGGGGTGGATTACCCAGTCCTGGAAAAAAGGATCGGTGAGAAAATCTTCCACCTCAAATGTTGCATAATAGCCGGTTGTAAAGTCCATTCGTTTATATAGTGTAGGGAATAGAAAGAATTACCCCATGTAAATGAAAAATTGTTTGATTTTTTTTGAAAACTTTTGGGTGTTCAGTTTTGGATGGGCCTGCTTAGCAGCATTAAGAGCATTGCGAGGCTTACCGGCAACATTTCTTTAAGTGCATCTAGGCTTCTTGCCATGATCTTGTAAGTTGCTTTTACCGTAATATTCATGATCACGGCGATCTCTTCATAACTCAGGCCTTCGTAAAATCTTAAAAAGATCGCTTCCCGCTGGCGCGGAGTAAGTGCCTGGATGGCAACATAAAAACGTTGCCTGAGTTCAGCATCCATTTCACGACGTATAAGAAAATGATCTGCGGAAAAATCAGGTTCGTCGCCTCCTGTAAAATCAGTGATATTGCGTGACTGTTTAAGTTTTCTGAAGAGTGTATATCGGAAAGAGGAAATAAGATAACTGTTGATGGTTTCTGCTGCCGGAAGGTTGCTCCTGTTTTTCCAGAAGCTTAAAAAAATATCCTGGATGGCGTCTTCAATGATGCCTCCGTCTGTCGTAAATTTTTTTCCATAGTTATAGAGCTTCCTGAAGTAACCGGTATAGAAAGCCGAATAACTTTTAAAATCGCCTTCTTTAATATTTTTCAATACTTCATGGTCCATATGCAAAGGCAAGCTTTTAATATCGTTGGGGTATGTGGTTCAGGCAAAGCCGGCACGCAAAATCGTCATAAACCTGTTTATAATTGTCAAATATACTTTTATTTTTGCCAAACCAAAAAAAATAAAAGATATGAGTGGTGGAACATCCTGGTATACATTGAACGGTGTTGTAAGTAGCGAATTTGGCAGGCGTCTTTTAGCGATTGTTTTTAAACCTGTAACAGGTATAAAATATCGTTAAACAACTATGTTTGCCGGCAAGAGAAGATACCTTTATTTTTATCCGGAAGATAGCGCTGTTGCAGCTTTACGCTGTTTGCAGGCATTGGTGATACACAGGCATTGCAGGCCGGGAGGCAGCAACGCACTGGAATTGAGTGCTGTTTTAATTTTTTTGAAATGAAGAGGTTGAGTTTTTACTTAAAAGCTGTTTCCGTACTATGCCTGTTGTTGCAAATGGTGTTACGGGTAAGCAGCCAGGAGCTCCAGGTAAATTACCTCGGAATAGAAAAAGGTTTATCTAATAATGCAGTAACCTCTGTCTTCCAGGATCATCGTGGCTTTATGTGGTTTGGCACCTATGACGGGCTTAACCGATATGATGGTTATGAGTGTACCGTTTTCCGTAATATCATCGGCGACAGCACATCTCTCAATTCCAATAACATTAACAGCATCAGTGAAGACGGGCAGCATCGATTATGGATCGGCGGGCAAAAGGAAATTAATATCTACGATCCTTTGAGCGGTCATTTTTCTATTCCTTCTTATCATTTTATCAACAATATTACCAGGGCAAGACTGGCAGACAATGTCATCAGCCTGCAGGCGATAAGCAACAACACCATACTCGCTGGTACGCAACACAATGGATTATTTTATTTTGATAATGCAGCGGTAACCGGCCACCAGGTAGCCATTAATGGAAGTCATGGAAAAACGGTCAGTTATTATGTGTCTGCCATTAAGTATGACACTGTTCGAAAGATCATTTATGCAATGGTACAGAATGAAGGCCTGTTTATTTATGATCCGCAACAACATACCCTTCTTTTAAAAAGTAACCAGCTTCGCCAGGCGAATTGTCTAGAGCTTGACACCGAAGGAAACATCTGGCTGGGTGATAATGCAGGTGTATATCGTTTGAATAAAAATACCGGTATACTTAGCACAGGTTTTACCAGCGGAAGGCTGCCGGTGATGGATCTTTGCGTAGATAAAAAAGGCGCGCTCTGGATTGGTTCAGACGGTGGCGGCGTCTGGCTGCTGCATAAGGGGCAAAACCTTGCAGTGCCATTTTCTACGCCTGGTATAGCCAAACCACTTATCAACAGTAATTCAGTATATGCTATTTATGAAGATAAGCAGGAACGCAAATGGGTTGCCACTTTGCGCGGCGGTGTAAATATTCTTGAAGCACGGCAGAATATATTTAATACAGTTCTGTATAACAATCCAGATAATAATAGTGTTGTACAAAACTTTATCCTGTCTTTCTGTGAAGACAACCAGCATAATATCTGGATTGGTACCGATGGCGCAGGACTTCGGTTCTGGAACCGTTCAACAAACACCTTCTCCAATTATATACACCAGGCTGGCAGTAACACTGGTCTCAGCAGTAATTTTGTAACGGGTATAATTAAGGATGGAGATAACGGGTTATGGATATCTACATGGTTTGGCGGCATCAATCACCTAAATCCTGTTACCGGTGATTTTAAGCATTATAATTGTTTTAACCCGGTTACCAAAAGTGGTAATAACAATGTATGGGCATTGCTGAAAGACAGCAGGCAAAGGTTGTGGGCCTCCGCTGTGCGCAATGGTGGTTTATATCGCTTTAATGAAGGTGCCGACAGTTTTGAAATGTATGACCATCATCTTACCGATTTGCAATCAATTGCGGAAGATCATGACGGAAATATCTGGACGGGAGATTATAGTTCATTGATAAAGATTGATACCATACATAAGAAACATACCGTCTTTAATATCGGATATGCTGTACGCAGTATTTATCATGACCGCCATAACAATTTTTGGATAGGTACGCAGGAGGGCGGCCTGTTGTTATTTGACCGGCAGAAGGGTACTTATGAGCGATTTACTACTAGCAATGGGCTGCCCCACAACACGGTGCTTCGTATTCTGGAAGACAAAACCGGTGATCTCTGGTTAAGTACTTACAATGGTCTTTCAAAATTTGATCCTGTAAAAAAGCGGTTTAAAAATTTTTCTCATGCAGATGGCTTGCAAAGTAACCAGTTTAGCTTTAATGCAGGATTACTGCTCACCAGTGGTGAACTCTTGTTTGGTGGTATTCATGGTTTCAATGTCTTTCGGCCTGATATGATTAACACACGGCAAAGTACAGTAAATGTGCTGCTTTCCGGTCTTAGTATTAATAATGCGCCGGTGCAGCATCATCTTTCGTATATCAAAGAAAAACACCTGGATGTTATCCGGAAAATAGAGGTGCCATATAACGAGGCTGATCTGTCACTTGATTTTCTTAACCTGGATTATAGTAATGCACCTAACATCAGCTATGCCTATTACCTGCAGAGCTGGGATAAAAACTGGAACTATGTGAAGAAAACACGCACCGCCAGTTATTCGCGTTTACATGAAGGTGATTATGTATTCAAAGTAAAAACAAGCCAATTTGAAGGGGAGTGGAGCAATGAAAGCACTTTGTTATATATAACAGTATTGCCACCCTGGTACCGCACCTGGTGGGCATATTGTGTTTTTGCATTGCTGGGCGCATCTGCTATTTACCTGTACATGCTTTACAGGAACAGGCAGGCGAAACTGCAATGGCAGGTACGTATGGCAAACTGGGAAACGCAACAGGAAAAGGAACTGAATGAAAAGAAAATTTCCTTTTTTACCAATGTGTCACATGAGTTTCGTGCCCCGCTTTCGCTTATCATTAATCCTGTGAAAGACCTGTTGAGAAAGACGGAAGATGGATCGGCAGGTGCTGAATTAAAGATGGTGTATCGTAATGCGCAACGCTTGTTAAAGCTGGTAGATCAATTGCTTCTTTTTAAAAAGGCAGATGCCGAAGATCACCTGAACCTTGCACAACTTGACCTGGTTGAATTAAGCCGTGACGTGTTTGAATGTTTTACTGAGCAGGCACGTTTGAGCAATATCATCTACTTATTTGAAACCGGTACTGCTTCAGTTACCTTACTGGCAGACAGGGAAAAAATAGAAGTGGCGCTATTCAACATCCTGTCTAATGCATTTAAATATACGCCACAAGGCGGTGAAATTAAGATGGTCATAACTGTAAGAGATGAAATGGTTTCTGTTACCATCAGTGATACAGGCAGCGGCATTCCAGCTTCAGAAGGCGGACGGTTATTCGAACGGTTTTACCAGACAAAAACTGATCAGGCTAAAGCCGGGTTTGGTATTGGTTTATATCTCGTAAAAAAATTTGCAGAGGCACATGAAGGAAACGTGTCGTACCAGAGTGAGCTGGGCAAAGGAAGTGCATTTACGATCACGCTTCCAAAAATAGTTGAACTACCGGCAGTGGAACAAACTGTTACAAAAGAGATAAAGAGTAATGTTGAACAGGCTGATGTAAATGGGTCTGAAGTACCGGGACAGGCGCTAGTGGAAAGAGCTGCTGATAATAACAACCCTACAAGAAAGAGAGAAACAATTCTGAATGAGTTGAAGGAAGAGATACCACAGGAGACAGCAGAACCACAGATCAACTTGTCGCAGGAACTGGTAACAGATAAGGAAACTATGCTGGTGGTTGATGATGATGCAGAGATGCTCAGTTATTTGGTAAGTATCTTCCAGGGAAAATACCAGGTATATAAATCCGGGAGTGCAGAAGAAGGCATCAGGCTGGCACAGCAGCATCTTCCTGATCTTATTCTTAGTGATATTGTAATGCCGGGTTTAAACGGGCTGGATTTGTGCCGCACTTTAAAAGCTGATGATATGGTAAGCCACATTCCTGTGGTGTTGCTTACGGGCACTTCTTCCGATGAGCTGCAGTTGGAAAGTATGCAGTCAGGGGCAGATGATTACATCCGCAAGCCGTTTGACAAAGAATTGCTGATGGCCCGCGTTCAAACACTTTTAAAGAGAAGAAATGTATTGCAGAACTACTTTTTTAATGAAGTAACATTAGGTTCCGGTAAGTTTAAAGTATCATCAGAGTACAAGGAATTTTTAGACAGGTGTATGGCGATCATTGAACATCATCTTACCAATGACCAGTTTTCCATCAAGGTATTGGCCGGCGAAATGGGGATGAGCCACTCGAACCTGTATAAAAAAGTGAAGTCAGTATCCGGGCAAACTGTTACGGGTTTCATCCGGTATATCCGCCTGAAAAAGAGTGCGGAAGTTTTGATCAATACAGAAAGTAATGTAAACGAAACCGCTGAAGCGGTCGGGTTCAATGACGTAAAATATTTCCGCAACCAGTTCTCTAAATTATTCGGCGTAACACCATCCGAGTATATAAAAAAATACCGTAAGCCTTTCCATAACATGCATCACCTGGATGACCAGTTGAAGAAATAATCATCAAATGCTGCCTTTCCCGTCTCTTCATGGCTTTTCGTGATAGAACCTTTCTTTGTGTTATAATGACGCATTGAATAATATTGTCTGTCGTTATGGCGGATAACGTATGAGTTTAACCCTTACAAATACCATCAATTACGAAAAATTACCCCTCATTTGATCAATCTGTACCCCGGCAGGCGGTATTGTTACATCTACTTTTGCCCTCAAACGGTCTGATCGCTTGCAAACAGAATTTGCCAATGAACAAGCCCGCTTGCAATCTTCCAGCTATTATTTACATTAAACTATCTGCAAAATGAACGACTTGCAAAATGAAAATCCGAACACGTGTTCGTCCAGGAAACGGCGTGTATTCCCCGGAAAGATGTTGTTTTTATTTCTGCTTACCATGCTGTCGGTACAGCTATATGCCCAGCAAACCGTAACAGGTAAAGTAACCGCGGCAGATTCTGCTTTAAGCGGTGTATCTGTAGTAGTTAAAAATACGACCACCGGAACCTCAACGGGCAGCGATGGTACGTTTAGTATTAAAGTACCTGCGAACGCGGTGCTTGTATTTAGTTATGTTGGTTTTGCCGACCAGGAAATAACGGTAGGCAATCAAACCAGCATCAATGTTTCCATGACCGGTGCGGCCAATCAAATGAATGATGTGGTGGTGGTTGGTTACAGCAGCCAGAAAAAAGCAACCGTTACCGGCTCAATTTCAGTTGTTAAAGGGGCTGACCTGGTGAAAAGCCCGCAGCCCAATCTCTCCAACTCACTTGCCGGCCGTGCATCCGGTATCATATTAAATAACAGGAGCGGTGAGCCGGGTTATGATGGTTCCAGTATTTATATAAGAGGATTGGCTACTACGGGAAGTAACGATGTTTTGATAGTGGTTGACGGTGTTCCTGGTCAGATTGGCGGTTTGGAACGCTTAAATCCTAATGATATTGAAAGCATGTCTATTCTTAAAGATGCATCTGCTGCTATCTACGGAAGCAGGGCTGCGAATGGAGTTATCCTGATTACCACCAAAAGAGGAACTTCAGGAAAGCCTGCTATTTCGGCCAGTTTTAACCAGGGTTTTGCATCACCTACGCGCATGCCTAAAATGGCGGATGCTGCTACTTATGCCCAGATTAGCAACGAGATTGCCTATTATAATAATAAGGCCGGTGGTATGAACCAGCAGTATAGCGATGAAGAGATTGAAAAATTCCGCAACGGTTCAGATCCGCTGAATTATCCCAACACAGACTGGGCAAAGACCACTTTAAAAAGTGCAGCCTTGCAAAACCAGGCGAACGTTTCTGTTTCGGGTGGTTCTGAAAACGTGAAATATTTTGTATCACTGGGCACGCTTTACCAGGATGGATTATACAAGAACGGTGCTACCAACTATAAGCAATACAGCTTCCGTTCTAATATTGATGCGAATATTACCAAGGATCTTAAAGTTAGCCTGTATATATCCGGCAGGGAAGAAGACCGCCAGTACCCGACTGCTTCTGCGGGAGATATTTTTCGTTCTATCTATCGTGCCTATTCAACGTTGCCGGCTTTTTATCCCAACGGTTTACCTTCTCTAGGTATTGAAGGCGCCAATCCTGCAGTGATGTCTACCAATGCAGGCGGATTGTCTAAAAACCCGGTACAGGTATTCAATGGTATACTGAAAGCTTCTTACAGCATTCCCGGCGTACAGGGATTGTCTCTGGACGGATTTGTAGCGATAGACAGGTCATGGAACTTTACCAAGACCTTTGCCACACCTTATCTTTTGTACTCTTACAATAAAACAGATGACAGCTATAATTCACGCATTGTAGGCGGTTCTAACAACCTTGCCACGCTTACTGAAAGTCAGTACAGCCAGGTACAGGTAACTTCTAACGTTAAACTTAATTACCGCCGCAATTTTGGCCAGCATAACCTGGATTTATTTGCCGGTTATGAACAAAGTGAGATCAGGAGTGAAACTTTTGGTGCTTTCCGTCAAAACTTCCCTACTACTCAAACGCCTGAGCTTTCACAGGGTGGTACGGCAGCAACGGATCAAACCAACTATGGCAGCAGCTATCATTTTACACGCCAGAGTGTTATTGGTAAAGCCAGCTATAACTATTCAGAAAAATACCTGGCAGATGTGCAGATGCGTATAGATGGCTCTTCCACCTTTCCGAGTGATAACAGGCATGGTTATTTTCCATCCGTATCTGCGGGATGGAGAATTTCTAAAGAATCCTTCTTTAATGTACCTGCCATCAGTAATTTAAAACTAAGGGCTTCTTATGGTTTATTGGGTAATGATAATGTGGGCCTTTTTCAATACCTGAACAACTATTCTTTTAATAGCCAGTTGGTATTGGGCGGATCGATTGTTCCGGGCATCGACCTGGTGAAACTGGCCAACAGCCAGATCCATTGGGAAAGTGCGAAAAAGCTGGATATCGGCCTGGAAGCAACCTTTCTTAAAAACTTTAACCTGGAGTTCATTTACTTCCAGCAGAAACGTTCTAATATTCTTGCAGTAAGAAACGCTTCTATTCCTGCGGTATCAGGTATTGTGAATCCTTATGGCGCTGATCCGTTAGTGCCATCAGAGAACATTGGTAAGGTAAACAGCAATGGTATTGAAGTAACCCTTGGTTATCAAAAGCCATCCCGCAACTTTAGCTGGGGTGTATCCGGCAATTTTACTTATGCGAAGAATAAGGTAATCTTTATTGATGAAGCTTCCGGGATATTACCCTACCAAAGCCAGACCGGCCATCCGTTAAACACTTATCTTTTATATAACGCAACGGGTATCTTCCGTTCAGATGCAGACACAGCAAAAGCGCCGCATTTAAGCGTATCGCAGGGTGGCGACCTGATTTACCAGGATTATAACGGCGATGGTAAAATTACTGCTGATGACCAGGTAAGATCAAAATATGGCAATATTCCCCAGATTACTTACGGCCTTGTAATGAATGCTTCATTCAGAAACAAAGTAGACATCTCTATTGTATTTGCAGGTCAGGCACAGGTGAGCCAGTATGTACTTCCTGAAAGCGGAACTGTTGGTAATTTTTACAGTAGCTGGGCAGATAACAGGTGGAGCCCAACCAACCCGAACGGCACATATCCGCGTGTAGATACCAGGGCATCTGCATCTGTAAACGGTGGACAGTATAGCAGTACCTTCTGGCTGAATGATGCCTCTTTTATCCGTTTAAAAAATGTAGAGCTGGGATATACTTTTTCAGGCAACTGGATGAACCATGTTAAGCTGCAAAGCGCAAGGGTATATGTAAATGCATTTAACGTGTTTACGATTACCAAGGTGAAAGATTATGATCCTGAAGGCAACAGCGGCAGCGGCCAGTTTTACCCGCAGCAACGCATTATTAATATCGGCGCCAACATTCGCTTCTAGTTAAAAAATCAACAATGAAAAAGTACAGTATAATTAATTATATGGCTGTTGCACTATTGGCAATGGCAACATCCTGCAAAAAGGATTTTCTTACGGTGAATCCCACCGACCGGGTTTCTGAAACAGCCGTGCTTAACGACTCTTCTCTGTTTGAAGATTATGTAGTAGCACGTTACATTGGCGCTAAACTGCAGGATAAGGAAGGTGACGGTACCAACCCGGGTTTTGGCAGAGGCTTTGAATATGCCATGTGGAGCTCGCTTACAGATGAATCTATTTATAACAATGATGATGCTACCTGGCTTATACAACGCGGCCTGCTTGCCCCGGAAAACCTGGGTAATGCAGGGGTGCTTTGGGGCAGAAGTTACCGAAGCATCCGCGAGTGCAACTTTGCTTTGAATAACCTGGCCAATGTACCAATGAGTGATGGTCATAAAACAATGCTGAAAGCAGAGCTGCGTTTTATCCGCGCTTTCCGTTACCAGGATCTTATCAGGAACTATGGGGGTATTGTGTTGATGGGGGATAAAGTATATAACCTGAGTGATGATTTACAGGATGCTGCTTTGTTTACCAGGAGTTCAATTAAAGAATCTATTGATTATGCATTGGCTGAATTGACTGCTGCCGCTGCTGACCTTCCGCTGGATAATGGTGATACCTGGAAAGCAGGAAGAGCAACCAAAGGCGCTGCACTTGCATTAAAGTCAAGACTGGCGTTGTATGCAGCAAGTCCGTTATACAATGCAGGTACCTGGGAAGATGCAGCAAAGGCGGCACAGGAAGTAATTGCACTTAATAAATACAGTCTTTACCAGGGTGGTTACGGCAATTTGTTTTTAGATGCCAATAACAGTGAAGCCATTTTTGTACGCTTCTACACCAAGAACGCCAATCATACACACATGGAGATTGCCAATGGCCCTAACAGTTACGGCGGATGGGCCGGTAATTCACCATTGCAGAACCTGGTAGATGATTATGAAATGATGGATGGTAAAGCAATTACTGATCCTGCTTCAGGCTATAACCCGCAGGACCCCTATAAAAACAGGGATCCCCGCTTTTATGCAACGATACTCTACAATGGTGCAAGCTATAGAGGAAGTACAATTGAAACATTTGTTCCCGGTGGTAAAGACAGCAAGGATGGTCCCGATAACTGGAACTCTTCCAAAACAGGCTATTACCTGAAGAAGTTTATGAACGACAGCTACCCGTTACAAAACCCCTGGGGTAATGCAGGTTTTCAGCCCTGGTACTATTTCCGTTATGCAGAAGTATTGTTGAATTTTGCTGAAGCAGCCAATGAAGCTTACGGCCCGGATGTTACGCCTTCCGGTGCATCCTTAACAGCAAGAGCAGCGGTTAACCTTATTCGTTCAAGGGCTAGTGTTGCCATGCCTGATGTACAAGCCGGTTTATCAAAAGATGCAATGCGTACCGCAATACGTAATGAGCGAAGGGTTGAACTTGCTTTTGAAGAACATCGCTTTTATGATGTGAGAAGATGGAAGATTGCTGATGTTACAGAGAATGCTCCTGCAGGCGGTATAACGATTACTAAGAATGGCAGCAATTATGTTTACACAACCAAGGTTGCGCTTGATGGACGCCGGTTTTTAACACAGCATTACTGGCTGCCTATTCCCCGTACAGAGATACAGGCATCCGGTAATAAGATTGAGCAGAATCCTAATTACTAGCAAGATGTTGACGCTGTATACTGTTATCAATTGTGAAAGATAAAATGTGAATATCTGACGTTTCGTTTTTTGCTATTTCCCGATTAACAGAGCACCAGCATAAAAGAAAAACATGGTATGCCGGGCGTGTAGTTTTACATTGCATGTCTGGTATATCATGTTTCTTTAAAAATCATTGATGAGGTATTGATAAAATACTTGTTACGTTATATCTTCACCTGCATTAACCAAAAGATGATTGCTTCGATAACTGCCAGCCCTTTCGGCAGTGAATAACCAAATCAAAGTCTATCAATTCAACGTATCCTGAGCTATATTATTAAGAAGTATCTGCGTTAATATACAAGCGTGGATCATTTTAAAAACGAATACGCAATGCCTGAGTTTAAAAAAATTGCTTCCGGTCTTATTCTCTTATGCCTTTTTACAAAGCTTACCGCGCAGGATCAGAAGATCGTTGTTCATATTAATGAAAGCAAGCAGTACCAGACGATCGATAATTTTGCTGCTTCAGATGCCTGGTCATGTCAGTTTATCGGTAGCTGGCCCGAAGAAAAGAAAAGCAAAATTGCAGACTGGCTTTTTAGTAGTGATACTTTGCAAAATGGTAATCCCAAAGGCATCGGCTTAAGCATGTGGCGTTACAATCTTGGTGCGGGTAGTGCAGAACAAAACAATGATAGTAAGATAAAAGATGAATGGCGAAGGGCGCCTTTAACCATCAATAACAATAAAAAAGTACAGGCACAGAATTGGTTTCTGAAAGCGGCGAAAGAAAGAGGTGTAAAACAGTTCCTCGGTTTTTACAACAGTCCACCGGTAACGCTTACTAAAAATGGTCATGCTTTTGCTGACAGCGGACGCACGAATATCGATCCTGTAAAATATAAATCATTTGCTCAATACACGGCTCAGGCGATTAAGAGTATTCAACAATCAACTGGTGTTGTCTTTAATTATATCAGCCCTGTTAATGAACCTCAATGGGATTGGAGTGATGGAGGGCAGGAGGGTTGCCCATACAACAATCACGAAATAAGTGGTCTTGTAAAAACATTTAGCGAAACATTTCAACAGGAGAAGTTACCCACAAAACTATTGATCGCCGAAGCCGGTCAGCTCAACTACCTGTTGCCGAAAAGTAATAAGCCGGACAGGGATGACCAGGTAAATAATTTTTTCAACCCTACATCCTCTTTATATATTGGTAACCTTTCTGCGGTAAGTTCCACGATCGCTTCACACAGTTACTTTACCACATCTCCGCTTGCGCAGGCAATACAGATGCGTACATCAGTAACGGATAAAATTTCACAGGTAAAAGGCCTTGGTTTTTGGCAGTCAGAATATTGTATCCTGGGGGATAATGCAGGTGAGATTAATGGTGATAAAAAAGATCTTGGTATCAATGCCGGCTTGTATGTGGCGAAAGTAATTTATGAAGACCTAGCATTTGCCAATGCTGCTGCATGGCAATGGTGGACAGCTATTTCTGCGTATGATTACAAAGATGGACTGGTGTATGTAGATAAAAGTGAAACGGATGGCAGCTTTTCAGACAGTAAAATGCTTTGGGCATTGGGCAACTACAGCCGGTTTATAAGGCCGGGTATGAAGAGGGTAGAGGTAGCATTCCCCGAAACAAAAGGTGTATTGATCACTGCATTTAAAGACCCGGATACAAAACAGATCGTAAGCGTATTAGTGAATGAAAATGCAGAAAGCAAAACAATCAGTTTTGACCAGACCGCTTCAACCATGGGTTTGATCTTATATACAACCAGTGCTGCTGATAACCTTGCCAAACAGATAGTAACGGGTAAACAATTTGAGTTGCCCGGTAAGAGCGTTGTTACCGTGTTGATGAAGTAAGACTAGTGCGCTTACTTCACTTCATAAGTAACCATCACTCTTGCAAGTTTTCCTTCATCAGAAATGCCTTCTGCAATTACCTGGTAAATACCTGTCACATCCGCATTGTAAAAATGAATGGTGGCCTTGCCGTTTTCATCGGTAACAATATCGGGTTTCCAAAAGATAGGATTTCTCAGGTCTTGCGTAGTTGTAGCAATAGGTATATCATACATCGGCGTATAAAACTCCCGGCTGATGTGGTAGGTTGGTACTGTTGCGAACAACATGCCTTTTAAAGTACTGGTCTGCCCGTTTTTAAAATCTGCATTATAGTCTATACCACCTCTTTTAGTAGTGATAAGTATAATACCACCGCTGCCGCGAAGACCATAGGTAGAAAGATAAGCGCCGGTTCGCAATACTTCTATGCTTTGTACACTGGATGATGGAATGCTGTTTAACGCCGTACCCGTCATACCATCAACCAATACCATCATTGGTGCACCCATACCCAGCGTAGAAAAAGGCACGACTTTAAAAGTTCCCGACTCACGATCAAAGACCTGTTTAAAGATGATGCCATTCAGCCTTCCCTGTAAACAGGAACTTAGCTCCGCACAATTTCTTATATCAAGATAGGTAAGTACCTGGTCTGCCCTGCCCGGTCCGTTAAGATTGGCGGATGGCGCAACCGCTTCTTCCACTTTTGACAATATCTTCGTTTTTACTACCACTTCCTTCAAATTTCCGGGTGTATGATCTGCCGGACGTTTCTTTAATGCTTCCTGTATACGCATATTTTCCTGCGCGAGGAAGCCTGGTTTGCGGGCATGTATAAAGAATGCAGTATCTGGTAAGTTTATAAAATTTGTAACAGGCGCATTTGCTGATGTGTCAAGCTCAATCAGCAAATCATTCTTGTTACGCTCATCTATCGCCTGTAATGTAAATGCAAGGCTATCGCTGGTAATTTCGGGTTGTTCAAAAACAAAGCTTCCGTCTTTTTGAATGGTAGTATCCAGTATCAACCCTTCTCCTGCTTTGGGCAGTAACGTGATCTTTCCACCTGTTACCGCGTGATGTTGCTGGTTAATGACCCTTCCGGAAATAACCAGGTTTTTTTCCGGCTTGAGTGAAGGTGTTGGTATGTTGCCCGCAATAACATCCTGCCACTTAAATCGCCTCCAGCCCTGTGTAAGCAGAAGATTGTCGAGGGCTTTTATTTTCTCTGCATCCGGGTTTATAAAGTAATAGTTTGGCCTTTCTATATAGCCGCGTAAATCTGAAGTGAGTAACAGGTTGGAAAGTATAGTTTTTTCATTCACCTCGTCGTAAGATAACTGCGATTGATTCGTTACTGCAACAGAGAAGCTTCCGGTTACCGCATTGCCTGTATGGTCTTTTGCCTGCAAGGTTAACTGCACGGCTTCGCGTTTGGCATAACTATTCTTATCAGGGGTAATGGTGGCTTGCAACTGATCGTGATGATCTACAAACATCAGTCTTTCTGCAAGAGGATGCAATAAAGAATCAAACAAGGTGAACTGAACGATGCCTGTTGGAAATTTAGCTGCGGGAATAGTTCCGCTAAACCCGCCTGCATTAAGTGTGGTGGTAGCAATATATTTAAGCTGATGGCTGCTTTGTGCAGCCAGTACCAGTTGCGCAGGCGTATGAACATTTACAGCAGAGATCTGGAGTTTGATATTTTCACTGCTGTCATGCTCCATAAACAATACATAACCCTGCTGCATAGGAACGGGTAATTTTTCTTTGGCTGTACTTCCGTCAGCATATTTTATCATCGCGTAATATTCATTACCGCTAAAGGCTGTTATTTCAAAGCTTCCGATGCCTGCAAAACCAGATTTAAAGGAACCTGTTTTTTCATCAGCCGTGTTAAATATATCACCTTCCACTGCTATATCCAACCCGTTGCTGCCAACGGCTTTAAAGCCTATTTTGGAATGAAGCCCGTACACAAGGTTGCCACCTTCGGGGAAAAAAGTGATGATTGGTTTTTTAGCCGAAGTTGTATCTGGTTGCATGGATGTGATACTGTTCGGGGGCTTATTAGCCTGCGTAATTTTTTGCTGAGATGCATCCGGTCTTTTGTTCAGTACGTCTATTACGGGAAGAACTTTGTCAAAGAAATATTGCGCATCGTTATTCCGCATCCAGTTGGTATAAGCCCGTAACCGGTACATCCCTTGTTGTAAAGTATCGGGTAACATCAGCGTACCCCAGGTAATGCCATCCCAGGCAGGCAGAATAACAGAACTAATGATACTGTCCTCAGGATTTATCAAATCGACATACAATACACGGCTGATAACGGACGGCAGATTTTTTTCTGCGGAAACAATATAGCCTTTCAGGTAAATCGTATCGCCGGAGGTGTAATAGGGTTTATCCAGGTGAAGGTGTACTTTCTCCTGCGGCTGGCTTTCACTATATTTTTGAAGATTTGCGATTAATGATTGAGTATTTACCTGGGCGTAAGCAATGTTAACGCAGGTGATAAACAAAATGCAAACAGGTATGATGATTTTATGGTGTAGCAATCGGTAGTGGTTGATGAATGGATTCGTGGAAATATTCTTTCGGCAAATAAGTATGTCAAGATAGACGATAATAGTTCGTGGAGGTACCAAAGCTGATATCTAACAGATGCAGATGCTGCCATTGCGTTGATATAACACTTTGACGATAGAGGATTCTCAGCATGGCACTTTGCTAAAAGATAGTGGCTTTTTTTAGCAAAAGATAAGATTTGCAGGCCTGTTCATAAAGGATGGCTTAGTTTTTGCTAACTTACAAACAGTTTTTTAAGGGTTTAGGGTTGAAAAAGGGGTATTGGTTTTCCTTCACCCCTATTTTTTTGTCCATAAGTGCCGGTTTGCTTAAAAAACGGCTTAGTTACTTTTCTGTAAAAACAAACGATCATTCGGTTGTATACTATATTCCGGCTAACCCAACATCATCAATCTATATATTTAACAAAGGGTACCATCGCCAAAAAAATCTATTAATGGTATAAGGTTAGCAGTATGATCAGGATATACAAAAAGAGGTTGCCCTTTTTACAGAGCAACCCCTTATATTAAAGAACATCATACTTAGAAACTATATCTTACCCCAAGCTGGAATTGATATGGGTCCCCGGATGGCGTTGGAATGCCTGCCGTATTCACACCATAATTAAAGCGCTGATTGGCGGCATCAAAACCTTTATTTGCGTAAAGCGCCTGGTTGCCCAGGTTTTTGGCTGCTCCCCAGTTCTTATTAAACAGGTTGCCTACATTAAACAGGTCTGCAGAAAACTCAATCGCATTCCTTGTTTTGGCAATACCTATACGCTTGCTTAATCTTAGGTCGAACGTGCCATAAAATCCATTCACACCGCCATTACGCTGTGCAATATTACCTGCATATTTCGTAATGTAATCCTTCATGCTTTTGCTTGCTGCCGGATTATCGAGGATTGCCTGTAGTCCCTTCCGCACATCTTCAGAACCTCCGCTGCCTTTGTAATCAAAAATATAAGCCAGGTCGTTGGTGCCTGATACAAAGTCTGCATTGCTGTTAACGCCGGATAATAAACTATATCTTGTACCACTGATGCCAGAAAACCTCAGCCCCGCATTAAAACCGAGGAAGGTTGGCGAAGTCATATAAAAAACAATCTTGTGACGAAACTGGTTATCAGAATAAGTAACCAGGCTTACATTTCTCGGATCATCTTTTACCGGCAATGAAAGGGTAGATGTATTGGCCACATTACCATTATAAGAGATATTGTCCTTGGCATCATTCCAGGTATAGCTGAAGCTAAGTTCACCATCTTTAAAGTACTGCCAGTTTACATCCATTACTACCGCATACTGGTTCACTTTTCCTGTGCTGTTTAACTCAAGCACACGACCGATCTTATTGCTGATACGGCCTTGCAACCAGTCGCCGTTACCATTTGCCGGCATTGTTGATAAAGGAACATACACACCACGATTACCCTCTTCAGCCAAACGGAAGAACGGATCAGCCACCATGTTACGGTCAACATACAGGTAGTTGTTTCTTCCGAGTGTAACATAACCGGTAACACCCACTTTAAGTTGCTTGGTGATAAAGCGTGTATAGGAAAGGTTGGCTTTATATACCACAGGTATCTTTACGTCCGGACCATTTGTATTGATCGTAGGTATTTGAAACGCCGGAAGCGTTGGTGCAGTGGATGGATCTTTACGGTAGCCGATAAAATCAGGTGTTGGAATGTTTGGACTTCTTACATCAACCGTACCCAGATGTTTGCCATCAAACACCAGGTTGTTAATGATCATATAGTTGTTGATGTCAGACGCGAAAATACCTGCACCAATTTTCAGGTAGTCCGTGTGATTTTCCGCTACATCCCAGGTAAATTGGAACCTCGGCTGAATGATAAAAGACTTCAACTTGTTATCGGTGCGAATCTTAAGTTCATCATACACCAGTTGATTTAAGGGCGATGATGGATAGAAAGAGTAATCGGCACGCAAGCCGGCAGTGATATCCATGCCTCTGCCAATATTTGTTTGTAACTGTCCGTAAAATCCAAGGTTCCAGATATTGGATACTACACTTGGGTCGGCCACCAAAGGCACTTCACGGAAATAACGATAAGGTTTGTTGTCAATAAAATTCTGTAATCCATCATAATGAAAGCGGCCATTCACTTCGCTGCCATAAATGCTGCGGGAACGTGTGTACATGAAGTCCACCCCAAAAGTGTATTTGATGGCATCCGTATTATAATATAAGTTGTTCACCAGTTGAAGCACATTGTTGCGGAATGATTCCTGTGCAAACCGGTGTCCGCCAAACTGTATAGAAGTGTTTCTAACAGCTCCGCCAATTTCTGACGGAACCCTTTCTATAATAGCCCTGGGTATGTTTTGTTTAGGAAGCGCATCACCCGGTTCACTGCTTTGATATGTATACAAGTGTTGCAGCTTTAGCTCATTGGTTACTTTGGAGTTGATGGACGATCTTAAGGTTACCAGCAAACTATTATCAAAGTTGAAATCATTGCCTGTTGATTCGTATAGGTTGATGGCGGTGTTATCTACCAAACCCAGTTTATTGGCATCATTGGTTAGGTTATCACGTATTGTCAGGAGGTTCTTTTTATCAATCTGCCAGTCAAGTCGTAAAAAGGCTGCATCTGATTGTCTTACTTTATTAAATGATCCATATTGAGGCAGGCTGGAAAGACCATATTTATCGCGACCGATAGCAATGACTGAATCAAGCGTTTGTCTTGTGATGTTAAAACGGTTTTCATCATCGGCTGACTGTATATCGGCAATCACTAAAGAACGCTTGTCAATCTGGTGGTCCCAAGCTATAAAGAAATGAAGCTTGTTTTTGATGATAGGCCCGCCAAGTGAAAAGCCGAACTGATAGGTAGAGTAGTCATTATTACGCTTGTTACCGCGGATGTCATATGGGCTTGCCAGCCAGTTAGCTCTTCCATAACCAAACACAGAGCCTGACAAAGTATTGGTACCCGATTTTGTCACTGCACTTACGGTACCACCACCACTGCGGCCAAAGGTAACATCATACTGGTTGGTTACTACTTTAAACTCACGCACAGCTTCTATAGAAATGGAATAAGGGGCGCCACTGCGGCTGGTAGTAGAACCTGCAGAAGTAGGGTTCTTGGCGTTCATCCCATCAATTGTATAACCTGTGGAAGAACCAAGTTGCCCGGAGATATTGCCGCCACGGCTTAGTGGAGACAGATCCATAAGGCTGGTAAAATTTCGGCCATTCACAGGCATGCGTGTCATCAGCTTTGATGATACAGTAGTTGCGGCGCCAAGGTTTTCTACTTTACCGGCAGCACGGCTGGCTGTTACAGTAACGGCAGAGATTTCTGCAGAGGATGATTTCATTTCGAAGTTAAGGATCAGCACATCACCCTGGTTAAGGGTAAATCCATCTTTTGACAGCGTGGCAAAACCTGTAAAGGTGGAGGAAATGGTGTAAGGACCGCCGAGAGGCAGTTCCTTAAATACATAATCACCTTTCGCGTTGCTTACTGTAGATGTTGTAAACCCGGTGGATTCATTTTTAACAGTGATGCTGGCTCCATCAAGAGGTTTGTTCTGGTCATCGCGAATCTTGCCGATGAAGGAAGCCTGCGTCGTCTGCGCCTTCAGGGAAAGGCTTAAGCACAGGAATAACAGTACCTGTGCCAGGTGTAGCATAAGTTTTTGTTGCATTGCAGCGTATTTGCCGCGAAAATATGGGTGCAGTATTTCCTTTATGTTAACAAATAAGCAAAGCGATATAGACGTTCAGTTGCATAGTGTTTTCATCGTTCATTTTTAGGGTGATGGCGTTTACCCTTTTTATGAATCCGTATGACTGTAAAATATAACCCTTCGGCGATAGTTGAGTGCATAGCGCTCTTTCAAAAATCTTCCTCAAATAATGAAAATGTCAACTTAGTTCGTGTAAGGTTTCATGTTCAAACGATCAACACATAACCTAACAGTGCATAACACTTATTGGCTGCAAAATCGTTAAAGTTGTGTCTTAAAGACGATGATTGCTATGAATAACAGCTTTTTTAAGTACCTCAATATTGGTGCAATAGAGGAAAAGTGGGGTATGTATATTACTACCGCGGGGTATTCTAAAGTTGAACCCCATGAAGCATATCCTAACCAACAACATCCCCTTAGTCATACATTAACATGGAATACCGGAAGAACACTTTCTGATTATTATATTGTCTTTATATCAAAAGGCAAGGGTATTTTCAATTCGGCGCTTACCAAGCCTGAAGAAGTAGATGCAGGCACCTGCTTTCTTCTTTTCCCGGATATATGGCACCGTTACAAACCGGATATACAATCTGGCTGGGAGGAGTACTGGGTAGGGTTTCATGGCTACTATGCTGATCAACTGATGAAACAAAATTTCTTTCATCCAACGCAGCCCTGTTTTCATCTTGGGCCTAACCAGGAATTGCTTGCTTTATTTAATAAACTTACAGACACGGTAAAGTCTTCTTTATGCGGCTATCCTTTACAGATGGCCGGCATCACCATGCAAATACTTGCGTTGGTAAACACATTGGCAGACCAGGATCAGCCCGATCATCACCCGATCGCGCAACTGATAGGTAAGGCCAAATTCTTACTGCAGGAGTCTGTGGATACGCAACTGGATATGGAAGAGCTGGCAAGGCAATTACCGATGGGTTATTCCGCATTCAGAAAATCTTTTAAACGCATTACAGGCGAATCGCCACATCAATATCAATTAAGTTTAAGGCTGAACCGTGCAAAAGACCTGCTGTCTTCTTCCATTCTTAATATCAACGAAATTGCAGAGCAAACCGGCTTTGAATCTGTACACTATTTTTCAAAACTGTTCAAGAAAAAAACAGGTGTTTCACCAAATACTTTTCGCAAAGAACTCTGCTTTGCCGGGTGAATAAGCCAAATTATTCGGTCAACAGATAGGCTATTCAAAAAGTATCAAAAAGTACAAAAAACTGTTCAAATTGGTCACAGGCCCACAGGTACCCTTCCAATATTTTTGGGTTGTTAACACTATTTCCAAAACAAAATTGCTTGCTATGAATATGACCCGGTTTGCCGGTACTATGCAATCAAAGAAATGCTTGTTCTTTGTGCTCTTTTTTCTCCAGGCTACCATATGCTGTTTCGCACAACAAAAAATAACCGTCACCGGTACGGTAGTTTCAGACAGTAGCCAGCCGCTTAGCAATGTTTCTGTAACTGTAAAGAATGAATCTGTTGGTACTACCACTTCAGAAACGGGTTCATTTACCATCAAGGTAAACAAGGGCGCTACGCTTATCTTTTCCATTGTAGGATATGAGGATAAGCAGGTAACCGCCGAGAAAGACGGGCAAACTATTTCTGTTACATTGAACTCTTCCAAATCTGCACTGAATGATGTAGTTGTGGTAAGTTATGGTACGCAAAAAAGACGTGATATCACAGGTTCTATCAGCCAGTTGAATGCAGCAGAAGTAAAAGACATGCCTGTGGCCAATGCAGGCCAGAAACTCCAGGGAAAATTTGCAGGTGTGCAGATTAACCAGAACAGTGGCCAGCCTGGTGCAGAAATGTCTTTCAGAATTCGCGGCGCGGCTTCTATTAATGCAGGTAATAGCCCGCTGGTGGTAATTGACGGATTTCCTACGGAAAGCGGCCTGCAAACTTTAAGTCCTAATGATATTGAAAGTGTAACTGTATTAAAAGATGCATCAGCATCTTCTCTTTATGGTTCACGTGCGGCAAATGGTGTACTGCTGGTAACCACCAAGCAGGCCAAAGCGGGCAGGCAGAGTATTGATTTCAGTACTTATAACGGTTTCCAGACGGTATCAAAAAGGGGCAGGCCAGACCTGATGAATGCACCGGAATTTGCCCAGTTTAAAAAGGAATATTATGAAGATGCAGCCAGGTATGAGGGTTATACAGGCGGCGTACCCACGCAATACCAGGATCCTTCACAATATAAACCTACAGATGGCACCAACTGGTTTGATGTACTGTTAAGAAATGCACGTACTCAGGATTATAATTTGTCACTTTCTGCCGGTACCGGTAATTTAAAAAGCGTTGTAAATCTTGATTACAATAAGCAGGATGGCGTAATGCTTAACCAATGGGCAGAGCGCTATACAGTTAGGGCAAACAATATTTATAATGCCACTGACAGGTTAACGTTTGGCTTAAACCTTGGTGTTACCTACCGCGATCAGAACATCACACCAGGGCTTGGTGAGGGTCGTAATATTATACAGGTGGCATACCTGACTGATCCCACGCTGAACTATAAAAACCCTGACGGAACTTACCCGGTTGGTTTTGCGCCTCCCGGCATGTTCTCAACACCCAACTATTACCAGGTATTACAACTTGGCGTTAACCGTACCAAAAATCTTACGGTGATTGCAAACGCTTATGCTACCTATAAGATCTTTGATGATCTGAAGTACAAGATCAGCGCGAACATCAATACAGATAATTCTGTTTATCGTTCCTTTAGTCCTTCAACTATTCTTGGGGGCACTACGCCTGCAGCTTCTGCTGCTGCCAGTTACAATACCAGCAACTTTTTGTCATGGCTGGCTGAAAATACACTTACTTATACCAAGGCGTTTAATCAGCATCACGTAGAGGCTTTTGTAGGTTATTCAGCACAAAAAGTGAGTTATGAAAACAGCGGTATCAATGGTTCACAATTTCCGGATGACAATATTCAATGGCTGAATGTAGCAGCCACCAGGATTGGTAATGTAGGAGCCAGCGATTATTCATTGATCTCTTTTATCGGAAGATTGAACTACGATTTTGACAGCAAATACCTTTTGTCAGTAGCATTCAGAAGAGACGGTTCCTCCAAGTTTGGTTCCAATACCAAGTATGGTAATTTCCCTTCTGTTTCTGCAGGCTGGGTTATTTCTGATGAGTCTTTCATGAAAGATTTCAAAAAGGTGAGCCTGCTTAAATTAAGGGCCAGCTATGGTAAGGTAGGTAATAACAATATTGGTAACTATACTTATCTGGCAGGTGTTAGCCAGAGCAACTATACCTTCAATAATATACTTACTTCAGGTAGTATGTTAAATGGTATCGGTAACCCGAACCTTACCTGGGAAACTACTGCAGGTTATGATATTGGCCTCGATCTTGGTTTGTTTAATAACAGGGTTTCATTAACCTATGATTATTACTGGAAGAAGACTGACGGGTTGCTTTATGCGATTGATGTTCCTGTTCAATCAGGCTTTAGCAGCGTTACTTCCAATATTGGCCGCTTTGATTTCTGGGGGCATGAGTTTTCTATTGAAAGCCGTAACCTGATAGGTAAATTAAAATGGACTACCAATCTTAATATTTCTTTTGACCGCAACGTTGTGAAACAATTAGGTACCAGCAATGCACCTATTGGCGGTTACCAGGAATACTGGGATGATAACAGAACGGCAGTTGGGCACCCGATTGGTATGTTCTATGGTTATATCAACACCGGTGTGTACATGACGCAACAGGAGTTTGAAACACAACCACACGATGCAACTGCAATGGTGGGTACTGCAAGGTTTGCTGATATCAGCGGTCCCGACGGAAAGCCTGATGGAAAGATTGACATTAACGACCGTACATGGATCGGCAATCCCAACCCGAAGTTCACTTATGGCATCACCAACCAGTTAAGTTATGATAAGTTTGATTTCTCGCTTACCGTAGCAGGCTCTGTAGGTAATGATATTGCAGATGATGCGTTTCAGTCAACAGAAAACCTGGATGGTGTATTCAATGTAAGAAAAGGTGTTGCCAGACGCTGGAGATCTGAAGAAGATCCAGGTGATGGCATCTATCCAAGAACAAGGTCAGGCACTACTGCAGACTTCCGCAACTTTACCACACGCCAGGTGTTTAGCGGAACCTATATCATGGCAAAGAACATTACACTAGGTTATACTTTTAATGTATCCAAAAACCCGGTGATCAAGGGTGCAAGACTATACCTGAGTGCGCAAAATGCATTTACGTTTACCAAGTATCCGGGTATGAATCCGGAGATCAGTTACGCAGGTTTAAATGGTCTTAACCAGGGTCGTGACTTCACTGCCTTCCCTATTGCAAAAACCTATTCAGTAGGCCTCAATGTTAACTTTTAAACCAGGAGACGTCATGAAAAATAAATCACTTTATATATTGGTTTGTTTAGTTGCAGGCATCGCTTCATGTAAAAAGGATTTTCTTACACTTGTTCCTGATACATCTTTAAGCTCGGCCTCTTTCTATCAAAATAAAACACAGTTTGATCAGGCAGTTGTTGCTGCCTATGCACCTCTGCGCGGCGTAGTACATACGGGTATTTATATGGACGAAATGCGTTCTGACAATACCTTCTTTACAAGGTATAATGCCAACAGGGGATTAGAAACAAGTACAGAATATTTAGCTGAGTTTTTGGATGATGCCAACTCCAGTGCAGAACCCAATTCACCCGGTAACAGGTATGGTAATGCTTACTCCGGTATCGCTATGGTGAATACAATTCTTACGCGTCTGGAAAATGTAGAGCTTTCACAAGGTGCCAAAGATTCTATCTCTGGTGAAGCGTTGTTTCTTCGCGCATTTTACTACTTTGATCTTGTACAACATTACGGCGGTGTGCCGTTGCAGTTAAAAGAGATCACAGCTCCGGAAGAATCTTTTCAGCCAAGAAATTCAGCCGAAGAAGTATACGCACAGATTGTTACCGATTTAAAAGCTGCAATACCCTTACTGCCTGTGGTTACCAGTTTTCCGCAAAGTGGAAGGGCTTCCAAAGGAGCCGCGAAGATGTTGCTTGCATACGCATATATGTCGCAGCCAACACGTGATTATGCTTCTGCGGAAACAGAGTTAATGGACATCACCAAGATGAATTACTCATTGTTGTCAAAGTATGCAGATGTATTTGATCCGAATAACAAGAATAGTTCAGAATCTATTTTTGAAGTGCAATATATGTCCGACCTGGTAAGCGGACAGCAAAGTAATTTTGCCTGGATCTTTATACCCAAAACACTTAACTCTGAAGTGCTCACCGGTTATCACGGCAGCACGATGAATATCTTCAGTGGCTGGAACGTTCCTACGCAGGAAATGGTAGACTCTTATGAAAAGGGTGACCTTCGCCTGGATGCTTCCGTTGCTGTAATAGAAGGAACCATCAGTGGTGTGGAAGATTATATGGCAAAAGACATGAAGAGCCCTGTTGGATTTGTGCCGCAGCCCGGCCTTACCAACTTCTACATGATCAAGAAATATTTTCATCCGCCTTACACAACAGAGTTTAATACGCCTGACAACTGGCCGGTATTTCGTTATGCCGGAGCTATGTTATTGCTGGCAGAATGTTTGGTGGCTGAAAACAAGGCGACTGAAGCATTACCATGGTTAAACAAGGTGAGAGCAAGGGCCGGCCTCGATCCGGTAGCAGCCGCTACTGCTGATAATGTGGCCAATGAAATGCGTCATGAGCTTGCCTTTGAAAATCATCGCTGGACAGACCTGGTGAGAACAGGTAAGGCTATTACAACGCTTACCGCGAAGGGGCAACGTCTGAAAGCGATTTATGGATGGTTGTTGCCTACTTCATTTAATGTAACAGAAAATAAACTCATTTACCCGTTGCCATATCGTGAAATACAGATCAACACACAGCTTACTCAAAACCCTGGGTATTAATAATAAAAAACTACAGCATGAACACTTTGCTTACAGATGAGCAGGTAGCAGCGTATCAGCGTGATGGCTACCTGCTGGTAGAAGATTTTCTTTCCGCAGAGGAACTGGAATTCTGGCGAACAGCCGTAACAGAAGCGATTGAAGAACGCGGAGGTAAAAAGCTGCCCAACAGTGATACAAAAACCGGTGAAGATGATGGCATTAATAAAGAGAGCGATTATTATGCAAAGGTGTTTGATCAACTGCTCAACCTCTGGCAAAGCAACGAGTCTGTAAAAAAGATCATGCTGGATGAACGAATCGGCAAGATGGCCGCTACACTTGCAGGATGGGAAGGTACCAGGATATGGCACGACCAGGCACTGGTAAAGAAGCCATGGGCAAACCCAACCTCATGGCATCTTGATACACCTTTCTGGTCGTTTAGTGACAGGCGTGCATTATCTATATGGGTGGCGTTGGACGATGCAACCCTGGAAAACGGGTGCCTTTATTTTATACCCGGTTCTTATCATGATACCACGTTTCAGAATCCTGGTATCGGTAAGAATATGGATGCGGTTTTCACTACTTATCCGCAGTTTATAAAAGCGAAGTCAGTGGCTGTACCTATGAAAGCAGGAAGCTGTTCTTTTCATAACGGTCTTACCATTCATGGCGCCGGCGCGAATATGACCAGCGGACACAGAAGGGCGATGACATGTGCGTATATGCCGGATGGTGCAGTGTTTAACGGCATCAAAAACATACTGAGCGATGAACAGGTAGCCGCTTTAAAAACAGGAGACCTGTTGAATGATGAACAACAAAATCCGTTGATCTATCATAGGTGATAAGAAACAAAATTGCAGTATGATATTTATTTGTTTCATTGCAGCACATTCACTCAAATATTGTACATGCGGATTTTTATAGGTATTGTTTTTTCTTTATTGACAGGAAGTATCAGCGCCCAGGTGACTGAGCCTTATCAGCCATTGCATAATGGAAGTTATACCGGTAAGCGGGTTGCTGCATCACCCGATCCGCTGGTCGGGTATGCCTGGAAAAATCCTTTGGAAAAGGATTCTTTACAGTACTACCAGCTATCTCCTGCAAAAGTTTCATTGCAACCTTATTCATCCTTTTTAAAAAACAATAATGCAATCACTGTAAACGGGAAAGGCGATATACTGCTTGATTTTGGGACAGAGAGTGCTGGTTGGCTGGAGTTTGAATCTGATGATCTGCAAGATACCGTTACGATGAGCATCAGCGAATATAATGAACCTGCTATTCTAAATGCAGGTGCTCAAAATCCTGTAAAAACAAAGAAGCCTGTAAAGTATGGAAACATCTACCGGCTTGAATTGAATGATCAGTTATATGAAGGCGTACGTTTTGCCTGGATACATGTAAAAGAATTTTCAAAGTCCTGGCATATCAGCAATATAAAACTGGTATGCCAGGTAAAACCAGTCAATTACCAGGGAAGTTTTTTTTGCAATGATACCATGCTCAACCGTATCTGGTATACCGGAGCCTATGTGGTAAAGCTGAATATGCTCCAGGATTTTTTTGGCGCTATCCTGATGGAAAGAAGTGATCGCCACTCATGGACAGGCGATGCATATCCTGCACAAGCTGCGGCATTGGCAGCGTTCGGCAATTATGATGTTATCCGAAAAAACATCGCCTTTACTTCTGCACAGGACAACGGTATTGCAGCCTACTCAATTTATTGGGTACTTGGGCTGATCGAGTATTTTAACTATACCGGCGACAGTGCATTTTTTAAGGCTTATGCATCCAATGCGGAACAACGTTTACAAACAGCCCATACTCATTTTGATAGTTTACCATCACTTGGTTTTATGGGATGGGATGAAAGACTGGGCGCAGGTTTTGAGGAACCGCAAACCAAAGAGTGCCGGCAGGCTTATCGTATGTTATGTGTAAATGCGTTTAAGAAATTTGCAGATGCAATGGCGAAAGTTGGTAACACCGAAGCAGGTGAAAAATTCAACAGGCTTGCAGCGGAAAAGATCAAATGGGTAAAGTCTGAACATAGTTTTGGTAACTACGGTGTTCATGCCATTTCTGAAGCGGTGAATGCCGGGCTTATAACAGAACCGGAGATTGCAACAGTTGCCAGGTCTGCTTATAATGACAGGCTCAACAGGCTTTCCTATTCTCCTTTTAACCAGTATTTTATTTTGCAGGCAATGATTCTTGCCGGTTATAAATCATCAGCTATTACTACGATCAAAGATTGCTGGGGCGGTCAAATTACTTATGGCGGCACCAGCTTTTTTGAAGTATACCGTCCTTCGTGGAATACCATCTTACAACAAAACGATGCACCCCCTAATAACCAGTGTGGATATACCAGCCTGGCACATCCATGGGGTGCAGGAGTTACCAAATGGTTATCAGAAAATGTGTTGGGTATTCAGCCGGTGGAGCCTGGTTTCAGGAAGTTTATTGTGAAGCCTTATCTTGATGGGAAATTGAATTTGGTACAGGGCGCAATGCCTACACCCTATGGGTTGATCAAAGCGTCATTTAACAGCAACTCAGGTATATGTACAGTTTCTATACCAAAGGGTACGTTAGCTGCCAGCATTGGATTGCCAAAAGCGGGAAGGGAAATTGTGAAGGTGATGGTAAATAGCAAGGCTTCTAGTATAACTATCCAGGATCAGGACTATGTATATCTTGAAAATCTGCCTGCCGGCATATATGAAATAGCAATCACTTACCGGGGAGATATTAAGCCGAAATTGAATGAGCAAGGCTTTCATTATCTCACGGATTCATTCCGGCAGGATAGCACCACCTCCGGCAACTGGAAAGCATCCTATGGAAAGGATGGTGTATTACTTTTTGGAAGTACTGACGCCTTAAGTAAGGCAACTATTCCATCTTATATTGATACCATTATCTGGAAGCGCAACGGAACAGTAACCTGGAGCAAAACAACCACCGATGCCAGGGCGCCTGAATCTATTAGCGGAACTGAAAGGGTTGCTTCCGCGATCATTACCAAAGATCCTGTACCTACACTTCAAACAATGACGATTGATGTACACGCCAAAACGGAAAAGGCATACACTTTGTCTTTATACTTTCTTGACTGGGATGCAAAAGACAGACGTTCTGCGGTGGAATTATTTGATCTTAAAACACTCAATATTATTGCGCCAGTACAAATGATTCGTAATTATGAAAAGGGAAGATACCTCAGCTTTACATGCAAGGGTTCTGTAAGGATAAGGGTTAACCAGGTGCGTGGAGAAAATGCTGCAGTGAGTGCATTGTTTTTTGATCAACCATAATATAATGGCTACATATCATTGGGATTAATAAAGATGCCTGAGCACGCTAAAAAGCCGCAAGACTTTTCACGTATTAAACCTTATTCCTTTATACTACCGCGTTATTAGTTTGCTGCCCGGAAACCCATACCAGTAGGTTGTTGCAGCGGCGTCAATAGTTCCTCCATCCCAACTCAGCATCTCCATATCAAAAGAGAAATGGCTGGTGAACGGAATACCATCAAGAATTCTTGTACGTGTGAATGTATTGTGCCCCTGAGATGATGGATGATCTGCACGTGGCGCATTGGCAAATGGTGTTTGATAAAGTACTACCGGCGCCCAGGATGTATTGTAATAATCTTCAAGTCCCGTCCCGAATTCTGAAGGAAAAGTTTCCTTATCTACATACGCTTTTGCATCCCCTTCGCCATACCATGATTTCATATGGTTATCCACTGCCAGCGTATTGCCAAGGTATACACCCTTTCCGTTAATGGTTGCAAAATTCCAGTCGATAGGGGCAGCGGTATCTTTCAGTGCAACCTTGGTAAGATCATAATCCCACTTTGCATCTTTCACATTTTCCTCATACTTATAACTGGCATGAAAGTACATGGAGTTGTTCTTCCATTGGTATGTATTTATAACGGCGCTTGCTTCAATGTTTACAGGAACATCCGATGTATTAATAAAAGAAATGCTGGCCTTTTTGCGATAAGGCATTACCCAACGGCAAACCACTACACCGGAATCTGAAAGTTCACGGTACCAGCTTTTGATTTTCTTGCCACCATAACCGCTTCCGATAAAATCACCGAGGGGACAAAGTGTAATTTCCTCTTCATCAAATATCAATTTTACCAGCACTGATCGCCATAGCTTTTCTGCATCCGCAATGTTAGTGGTACCTGGTTTCACTTTTAGTTCATGAACAGCCTGCGTTCCGCCGGGTAACAAGAGTGAAATGGTTTTACCGGGTGCTATGTTGCTATTTAACTGAACCGTCTTTCCCTTCTTTATTACCGGGTTCCAAAGTAGAGATTCTGTTTCATTGATTAACGACCTGTATTGTGTAAGCTGTTCTTTTGTAAACGTGGTCACCTTTGTATTGTGAGGATAAGTGCGGTAATTAACCTGGTAATAGTGTGGTGTTTTCCTGTTGTTACTGTGCGCAAATTCCCAGGTGATTTTACAATGCTGCTGATAGGGTAGTGGAAGATATAGAGTGTTTCCTCCTTTGCCATTGGGTTCGTAGCTTGAATGCGGATTAAGCAGTGCCGGCCCTAACTCAAAACCTGCTTTCATAAGGTCAAAGGCCGGTATAATAAGCGAGGGTGTTGAAGCATGATCAAAATAAATGCGCATGGTGCCCGGCTTGGCAAGCGTGGTAAGCCAGAAGCGTACGATGGCGCCGGGACCGTCTGCATCCATCATTACAAATTCACTATGGTTATCTTTAGTTTCCTCGCGTATAAACTGGTTAAAGTCAGCATTGGCAAACCATCCGGGTTTATCCGGAGATACAGATTTCCTGTCATAACTGCTCGCTTGTTGCTGCGTATATGCAGGTGAGGGAAACCTGGTAACGCTTTCAAAGTCGGTCATCTCCTTTAGTAAAGAAGCAAGATCAACAGTTTGCTGGCCATAGGAAACTGTAAGAGTGTTTGCAAAAAGGATAGCAAAGGCGGCAATCAGTTTTTTCATACGGGGAAATTAAAGAATTGTAAGGCTTTACGTTTATAAAACTGTAGTATTTTACAGACCGAAGTTTTAATTATCAAATCATCTGGTTATCAAAAACCGTCAACTATGTTTACTATTGAACAAATAAAACTGGCTCACAGCAAAGTAAAATCCGGCGCAGACTTTCCTGCCTATATTAAAGAATTAAAGCAGTTGGGTGTATTATCCTATGAAACATTTGTTGCTGATGGGCACACTGTTTATCACGGTGCCGGTGAAGAACTGGTTTCTTCGGAAGCCAAATACGATAAGCTGTCGGTTGCTCCCTCTGGCAATGCTGACCAATTTAAAGCCGACCTTAAAGCGCATCAGCAAGGGAAGACGGATTACCTTGCATTTTGTAATGATTGCGCAAAATCGGGTATTATAAAATGGATAGTTTCTATTCTTGAAATGACCTGCATTTATTATGATACAAACGGCAACGAAATCTTGGCAGAACAAATCCCTCAATAGTATTGACTTGTTTGTCCTGATCAATTAACAGATAGCTTTCATAGATTTAGAAAGCACAGTTGTTGATATGCGTTTGTTGCTGTTTAAAGAGAATACTTGCTTTGATGTATCGTTAACTTCAGGATCTGATAAAAACACGTAAATGTTGCAATGCATGTGTAATTTGATTTTCTACCGTTCTTTTAGAGATGCCGAGTTGACTGGCGATTTCATCATTACTCAATAATTCTTTCCTGCTGAGGTTGAAAATTTCTACACACCTGTCAGGTAGTTTATTCATATGTTTATCTACAGCCTGCTGAAATTCTATGTATCTTATTTTTTCTTCCCCAAGATTAACGCTGGCAAGGTTGGTTTCTGTAAGTTGTTTTTTGCTGATGGATGCAGCTTCAGCTTTCAAAGCCTTGTATACATGATAGCGTGCTGCTGTTTGTAAATAAGAGGCAAAATGATGTATCTGCAGCCGCTCCCTTGCCTGCCATATGTTAAGAAAGATGTCATGCACAATTTCCATGCATTTGTGCCTGTCTTTAAGATAAGAAAATGCTGTCGTAAAAATCTGCGGCCAGTACCGGTGATACAACGCCTCAAAGGCAGCCGGCTCGCTTTGTTGGAGGGCTTGCCAAAGCGCTTCATCCGTTTGCCGCGGGTCGGTCATAAGCAGTAGAAATTTGACTATTGTAGATCATCCAGCCTTGTAAATTTAATTAATTTCTGGTACCGCTTTTAATACTGCACGCTAATTCATTTCATAAAAAATAAAAAAAGATGGTCTTGTTATGTGTGTTGATGAAGAAAACAATCTCTATTAATAAAATAACCTGTTGTGACAGCGGAAGAATACAATACTTTATTTGAAAAATTACAGAATGGTGAAGCTACCGAAGAAGAGCGGGCCAGGTTATTTACCTATGAAGATGAGTTTGAATTAGAAGCGCTGCCATGGGAAGAAGGAACCATGGGTAAACAGCAAGAAACAGGTCAACAGATTTTTGCCAGGTTGCAGGTTGAGATGCGACCGGTATCACGTTTTCGTAATATATATCGATGGGGTATTGCGGCGGCAGTTCTCATCGGACTGCTATCTGTGTACTTATTGCTTTATAACAAAGATCAGAAGCAACTTGCTGTTAATTCCGGAAAGCCCGCAACAGCCGTATCTGAAGTTATCAGGCCAGGTGGTGATAAAGCGGTCCTGTATCTTGGCAATGGCGATTCAGTTGTATTGCAGGATATAAAAAATGGGATGATCGCCGGGGTATCTGCCGTTAAAAATGGCGGCCAATTGACTTATACGCAACATTCCGATTCCACGCCTGTGCAATGGCAAACATTGGTTACGCCACGCGGAGGGCAATATCACCTCATTTTAGAAGACGGCACCGGCGTTTGGCTGAATGCATCTTCCAGCATAAGCTTTCCTTCATCGTTTGATACAGGCGAAAGAAAAGTAATGATGACCGGGGAGGCTTATTTTGAAGTGGCCCATCATGAAACACCTGATAAGAAACGAATTCCTTTCAGGGTAGATGTTACGTCTGCAGGGGCAGATAATATATCGGTTAATGTACTGGGCACTCATTTTAATGTGATGGCATATAACAACGAAGGCAGTACAGATATCACTTTGCTGGAAGGTAGTGTACATCTGCAAAAAGGCAATTCCGGTGCGCTTTTAAAACCAGGGCAACAGGCCAGCGCTGCTAAAGGAACACAGCAATTCTCCATAACTACTGCTGATACAGATGCAGCCATTGCGTGGAAAGAAGGAAAGTTTCTTTTTGATAAGTCCGCTTCCGTTGCAGAGGTGATGAGACAATTGGAAAGGTGGTATGATATAGAGGTTGCTTACCAGGGAAATATTACCGATCAAAGATTCTGGGGAGGCATTCAGCGAAGCCTTTCTCTGGATGCTGTGCTGGAGGTGTTAAAGCAAAGTGGTATGCGGTTCAGGCTTGAAGGTAGAAAACTAATTGTGTTATAATAAACAACAACCTGCTATGATGTTAACGCCCCGCCGGCCCAAGGGCCGCAAATTCCTGCGCATGGTAAGCCTGCTTTTTTTAACAGGTATACTGCTGGCATTTACCGATACCGGTGAACTTAGTTTCAGTGCAAAGAATATTTCACTGGAGAACGTATTTTCTTATATTAACAAGCAAACAGATTATGTGGTCTTTTGCAACTATGCATTATTGCAACAGGCCCGGCCGGTTAATCTCGATCTTAAGAATGTGAGTATGGAAGAGCTGCTGAAACAGGCACTTGCCGGGCAGGAACTTGCATTCAGTATCACAGGTAAAACAATTGTGATCTCAAGAAAAACACCGGCAACACTGGCAGCAGCACCCTTACCGCCTTTGGTGCGTGGCAAGGTAACGGATTCTGCAAGCGGTGCAGGCCTGGCGGGTGTAACCGTTACTGTAAAAGGGTCACAGGCCGTTACCACAACAGATGAAAATGGCAATTACAGCATCGCATCCTCAGAAGAAGGGGTGCTCGTATTTTCATTTGTAGGATACCTGAAAAAAGAAGTGCCTGTTAACCACCAGGGCCAGCTTAATGTTATACTCGGGCAGGCTTCCAGGCAACTGGATGATGTGGTGATCACCGCGCTCGGTATAAAGAAAGAACGTCGTGCGCTGGGATATTCCGTTACAGAAGTGAAAGGTTCCTCACTTACAGAAGCCCGTGAAACCAATTTTGTAAATGGCCTGGAAGGAAAGGTTGCCGGTGTTAATGTGAGTAATGTAGCTACAGGGCCGGGTGGTTCTGCCAATGTGGTGATCAGGGGTGTCTCTGATATTACCGGGTCTAACCAGCCGCTATATGTAATTGATGGTATCCCGATGCAAAACAGTACCTACCGGCAAACGGATGTGGGCGGTGGTTATGGCGGTGCAGATGGCGGCGATGGCACCATCAACATCAACCCGGATGATGTAGAAACAATATCTGTGTTAAAAGGTGCTGCAGCCACTGCCTTATATGGCTATCGTGGCAGCAAAGGAGTAATTCTCATCACCACAAAATCGGGTAAAAATTCTAAGGGCATTGGCGTAGAATTAAACTCCAATTACGTTATTCAAAGTGTGATTGATAATACGGATTGGCAAAATACCTACGGCCAGGGTTCTGCAGGCAATAAGCCTGCAAGTGGTAATGAGGCTTTCGAAATAGGAATGGCAAGCTGGGGCGCTAAACTGGATGGCTCACAGGTATATCAATTTGATGGCGTGCAAAGGCCGTACAGCGCTGTATCCGGTAATATGAAAAGATTTTATAAGAATGGTGGTGCTGCAACCAACACCTTGTCCTTTAGTAAGAACCTGGGCAATGATGGCAGCCTGCGTTTTTCTGCGAGTGATCTTCATAATACGAGTATTATACCTAATGCTGGTTTCCGGCAGCAATCGTTTTCTTTATCTACTAATTATAAACTTGACAAGCATCTCGATCTTCAGTTGAAGGCGCAATACATTAATGCATTTACACATAACAGGCCAAGCGTATCTGATGCACCGGGCAGTGTAAACTTTGCTACGCTGTTTCTTCCGCCTAACGTAAATATTAATTCACTTGCACCGGGATATAAACAGGATGGTTCTGAGAACCAGTTCCTGGATGATGCCTATACCACCAACCCTTACTTTGCGGCTTACAAGTTTATCAATAATACACGTCGTAACCGTTTTATCGGGTCTGCTGATTTGAAGTATACTTTTGATAACGGCCTTTATCTCCAGTTTCGTGCCGGCGAAGATTATTTTGCAGACAGGAACACCATGATCACACCCAATGGTACCGCTTACCAAACAGATGGCGCTATGACGGAAGAGAATATCAAATCCACTGAATTAAACCTGGATGCGATTGTAGGGAAACCCTTTAAGATAACCTCTGATTTTAATATTTCTGCACTGGTGGGTGTTAACTCAAGAAAGGCGGTTACTGATCAGCTTGTGGCAACCGGTAATACTTTTGAAACACCTTATCTATATACTGTTGGTAACCTTGCCAGCCCTACGGAATATACCAGCAACCCTGTAATTGTAAACAAGTCAATCTATGGTACGCTTGACTTTTCTTTCAAGAACTATTTATACCTGAGTGCTACAGGCCGTAACGACTGGTATTCCACACTTGCACCCGGTAAAACAAATTACTTCTATCCTTCCGTAAGTGGTTCTTTTGTTTTTTCTGAATTACTGCATATTCATGGTCTTAATATGGGTAAGTTAAGGGTAGGTTATGCAAACGTAGGCGGTGAGGCAGATGCGCCTTATCAAACCCTGCTTGGCTATAATAATATCGGCAACCTTAACGGCTTCCCGATAGGCAATATCTCTAATGGAAGCACGGTGCCCAACGCCGCTTTGCAACCCTCTTCTGTAAAAGAATTTGAAGTAGGTACAGAGCTCGATTTTTATAATGGAAGATTGCATGCAGACATTGCTTACTATAACAAAAGAGAAAGCAATGAAGTAATACCCGCAGTAACATCTGAGGCTTCCGGTTACAATGCCGTGCTGCTTAATTCAGGAACGATACTGAATAAAGGGATTGAGTTTTTAGTATCCGGCGTGCCGGTTAAAACAAAAGATTTTAGCTGGACAGAAATCGTGAATATCACCTATAATAACAACAAGGTATTGTCGCTATCAAATGGTTCATCCAATTATCCGTTGGGATATTCCAGGGCGGGTGAAGATGAGGGCGTTGGTGTGGCATACATGTCGCAAACACTTGGCAAATCTGCTTACCAGATTTATGTGGCTGATCCGGAACGGGACGGGGATGGAAAAGTCGCTGTCGATCCGGCTACGGGTGCTCCGGTTGCCGGAACCAACTATATAGATTTAGGTTCAGGTATTCATCCGTGGACAACAGGCATCACTTCTGAATTCAGGTATAAACATTTCAACTTTTCGTTTCTCGTAGATGGCAAGTTTGGAGGCAAAATATTCTCCGGAACCAATTATTATGCATACCAGTTCGGGCTCTCAAAATTAACCCTGCCCGGTCGTGATGTAAGGTATGGTACCAACCAGATCTACCCGCAGGATTATTATAACCTGGTAAGTAATACCAACCCGGCCATCTTTGTTTTTGATGCCAGCTTTATCAAGTTCAGGCAAATTATTTTCGGCTATACCTTCCCTGCATCTGCTTTAAGGAACAAGATACAGGGCATTACTTTAAGCTTTGTGGCAAGAAATGTATTCACCATTAAAAAGCATACGCCGAATATCGATCCTGAATCAAATTACTCGAATGGCCCGCAGGGTATAGAGCAGGCGCAGGTGCCTTATACAAGAACTTTTGGCCTTAACCTGAATGTGAAATTTTAAGCAACCTAAAATCACGAATCATGAAATCATTTGCCTATATACTTTTTGCTGTCTTTTGCCTTGCTGGCGCATCCTGTAAGAAAGATCTCCTGCAAACGAATACTGATCCCAACTCTGTATCTGTAGATGTATTTGATCCCAATAATATCCTTACCTCAACACAATTGTATTATACCGGCAGCTCTGATAACGGGATTGAAGTGGAAGAAACAGAGATACAGGGAGCAGGTTGTTTTATACAGCACTGGGCGTCTACTTCCGGTTATTTTTTTGGTGATAAATATTTATTCAGTCCCGGAGGATGGGGCTCTTTCTTTGATCATGCCTACACTTTCCAGGTGAAGAATGCGGTAGATGTTTATACCAATACAATTGATAAACCGCAATACAAAAACCTGCACCAGATTGCAAGAATTATGAAGGCGCTGGTATTTGAACGCATTACCGATGTATACGGTGACGTACCTTATTTTGATGCCGGTAAAGCTTATCACGAATCCAAATATTTTCCTGCATATGATAAGCAACAGGATATTTATACAGACTTATTGAAGGAAGTTTCAGAAGCCGTAGATAGTCTTGATGAAGATGCAGACAAACCGGTGGGAGATATGTTTTATTCCTCGGCAGATGACCAGATAGCGAAATGGAAAAGATTTGGCAATACCTTACTGCTTCGCATGGCGATGCGTTTAACAAAGGTTGATCCCGCCACTGCGAAAACTTATGTAACAAAAGTAATTGGCAAGACGATGACGGGTAATGATGACAATGCCATCGTTCAGCACGGCACAAACGATCCTTTAACGATTAACAGGATTTATCGTGGCATAGGAGAGGATGGCGATATACAATTGTCAGGACAGATCAGCAAAACCTTTATTGATTTCCTGCAAAAAAATGATGATCCCCGTTTACCTGTTTTTGCTTATGTATACCCAACAGACTATTCACCGGGTGATGATCCTTCCGGCGGTTCTTCTGATGCTGCAGACCAGGCTGGCTTGCCCAACGGTTATGATGCGGGTACAACCTCACATGGTATCATTAACTATCCGGGTTACCTTGGTAACATGAATCTTTATTCAAGACCTGGCCCGATCATCTTTAACGGAACCGCCCCTACCTTGATTTTAACTTATGCAGAATCAGAATTGTTATTAGCCGATGCCGCAGCAAGATGGGGTATTGGTGGTGATGCTGCGGAGCACTACAATAACGGGGTAGCCGCTGCTATAACGCAGCTTGCCGCTTATGGTGATGAGGGAGCGATCAGTGATGATGATGCAGACGCTTATCTTACTGCACATCCTTACAACGAAAGTAAAGGACTGGAAATGATCAACACGCAATACTGGGCAGCCACTTTTTTTAATGAGTATGAAGCGTGGAGTAATTATCGCCGTAGCGGTTACCCTGCATTAACGCCGGTAACGTATCCGGGCAGTCAATCACCGGGCGCCATACCCAGGCGAATGGCATACTCCACTGTAGACAAACAGATTAACAGTACCAACTATGCTGCCGCAGTAGCCAATCTTTCAGGCGGTGATAAAATAACCAGCAGAATGTGGTGGGATGTTAAGTAAGTCCGGTGCTGATGGCTTACAGATGTTTTATCCTTTGATCCTTGGCAGCCATAGGCCCATCGTTGCAGCAAAGATGCCTATGGCCATTGTTAGGGTAATGAATAACAGCAGTGTTGAAAATATCCGCTTCTTACCAGGTGCAATAGCTTCACGTGCGTTGAAATATTGCCAAACAATAACTTGTGGCAGGATGTAAACCGAAATTGATAAAAAGGTGAGAAAAGGACCGGTGAAAGTATCCGGATCAAAACCAACGGGCTTTTGATTTACTGCAAGCCAGCACATGAGGAAAACGCGGAACAACCATACACCGCTCATTGCCAGTACCAGGTGTACAGCCCAACGGTTGTGTGCTTTCAGCTGCCGTTTGGTTGCATGCTTTATAGTTGCATAAGCACACACCAGGATGATCAATGCATTCACTGATATGATGGCGTGATCAACGGTACCGCCCACTGCTCCTTTTCGCCACACCAGTAACAATCCATCAATGCCGATGGCAAAAGCAAAAAAGATATAGATACGCCCGCTTATACGGTGAAAGCGCGGTGCATAGGCCCGCAATGCCGGTATCAATTGCAAAGGGCCGATCAGGCTAATGATTGCAGCTATGAATACATGCAGCGCAAATACCGTATTTTTAAAATGAGCACCTTTTGCATATAAGCCGGCAACCACCTCGTTCCAGCTTTCCGGTTGACCCATTATCGCCGACCGCCAGTAAAACAGGAAAATATAGGAAGCAAAAAGCAGCTGCCCCAGCAAAAAAAGAATAAACCAGCATTGGGTAATATAGCGGAAAAATTTTTCAGCACGTGAGTGATCCTGTTGAAGCGGGTATGTAAGCATAACGGCAAAAATATCCAGCCCTTTGCCGGTTACGCTTAACATTTGTTAGGAAATTTCACGACGTATGCGGCTGAGACTTTCCGGCTTTATACCCAGGTAAGAGGCTATGTACTTTAACGGTACATGTTTAATGATATTGGGTGATTTATCTATAAACTTCAGGTAACGTTGCTCTGCAGTAAGATTGGCCAGGTCATCTATCCGCTGGCGGTATTCTTCCTGCACCTGGTGAAACAGGCGGATCGTATAATCCTTTTGTGTAAAACTTGTTTGGGCAGTACGGTCCGCATCAGTTTTGGATATGCGTAGCAGCTCGCAATTAGTGATGCATTGAAGGTATTCATTAGACGGTGTCTGGTTAACAAAATGCAGGTATGAGGTAAAGAAACGCGGCCCGTCGTTCAGGTCATTGGTAACTTCTTCACCCTTATCATTGATATAATATTTCCGCATATAACCAGATACAATAAAGTTATGATAGTGAGGTATTTTGCCTGCGGTTTCCAACAAGGTATCTTTTGGCACAAAAAGAGGGTGAAAGGTTTCTCTGCAAGAGGCCTTGTCGTGTTCAGGCAATTCCAGTATCCGGCCTATATAAGCGAATAAGGTATCGTAATAAGAAGTCATCAGTAAAGGTAAACAAGAGATTTATCTTTTAGATCGTCATTAAGATACGCCTGAGAAAGCGAATGGTTTATTGCCTGCAGAAGTATAAAACGTGTAGCAGGGGGAATAGATATTCTGTTATTGTTAAGTACCCTGGTTATGGCCGGGGTGCCTAGTATTTGTGCTTTGCCAGGCATTCACTTCTTTTCTTATACCTGATACTACCTGCAGAAAAACCTCATCACGCTCTTCTTTTGGAAATGATGTGATAGGCGTATTCTTTTGCGGGTAACCCTTTAGATTTTCAAACGGCATCCCTTCTATATCACAGGCCCTTAAGAAAATAGGGATCACCAGCAACAGTCCCTCTTTCTGTTTCTTAATGGCATAATCCAGCTCAATTTTCCAGATGTATTCAGAGTCCAGGAAGTCAGAACTTACCAGTAACAAGATCATATCAGCAACACGCAGCCGCTCAATAATTATTTCATTCCAGTTTTCACCTGCAAGAATTTCTTCATCGTTCCATAAGCTTATTTTATTACTTCTTTTAAGCGCCGTCAAATGCTTGTCCAGTTGTTCTTTCAGAGATTCATCTTCCTTTGCATAAGACAGAAAAACATTGGGCGGAGGCTTGGTATAAGTGTCTGATTTGATTTCTGGGTTTGCTATAGTAGCAATATGCCTGTCCGGAATTGTCCGGTGATCTTCTATCCACTGCTGTTGCTGGTCTTTGTATTGCTGGTTGTTATGCTTTTCTTTATCGATGCCCTTATTAACACAATGAACAATATGCTTAAGAAGTTGCTCTTTGTCAGGAGTAAAGATATTTTCCAACTGCGTTGTTTCCAGTTTGGTTGCAAACGCATCATCAATATCAAACCATTGCTGAATGCGGTTCCTGTTTTTGTTCCAGTAATTGATGGAATCGCCATTTGTAAATGGAAGTGGCAGCGCCGGTTTGTTAATGCTTAATGCAAAGTCCAGAATTGAGGCCGTATGTTTTTTCCCTTTGATGGTTAATACCACATCAATATCCCGTACCATCAGAAATCTTCTGGCTTGCGATGAAACGCCTTGCAGAAGTTTTACCAGGCCTTGCTCAAATCTTTCCACTTCTTTTTTAGCCGGATCTGTTTCAGCCATAATATCCGGCAACCAGGTTTCCAGGCATTCGCTTAATGGTTTGTTTTGTTGGAATGCATATTTACTTGCTCCTTTGAGGATGGATATATCTGTTGAAACAGCTTTAGGTGCTTTTTTTGAAGCGATAAATCCACCGGTGATAACCGCAGTATCACCTTTTTCAAGCAAGGCATACGTAAGGGCTTCAACAAAAGAAGCTTCTGCTGCAGATAATTCTGTGCCTCCGTAAATCAAGATACGTCTTTTCATAAAGTTGATCATCCCTGGTATAAGATAAGCATTCTATCGCTGTTTTGCAACACCTGAGATCACCGGCGAGTTGTATACACTATAATTTTCAGCGATTTGATAGATGGGGCGAAACATCCGCGGTACCGGTGGAATAGCGTAAAGGATCATCAGTTGATTACTTAATGAAAAATACATTACCCGTAGTTGGATAACGGTCATTTGTTTGTTATTCTTAATAAAGAGATGCAGATATCTCGGGAAGGATTTTTTTATTTAAAAATGAATAATTATTCATTTATATTTGCATCGTGAAACTAAGGGACGAGTCCAAAATCAATAAAATTTTTGAAGCAACGCTTCGGCTGGTAAAACAAAACGGCCTTTCCGGTACAACGATGCAGGCAGTAGCAAAGGAAGCAAAACTTGCTACTGGTACTGTATATATTTATTTTGAAAACAAAGAAGCGCTGATCAATAGTTTATTTGATGTATGTCTCAAAAACTCCGCAAGGGATTTTTTTAAAGACTATGATCCGGCCCGGCCTTTTAAGATTGGTTTTCAAACCATCTGGAAGAATATACTCCGCCACAGGCTTGAATACTTTGAGGAAAGCATTTTTATTGAACAGTGTTTTCATTCCCCGTACATAGAAGAAGGTACAAAGACTTCCCTGAAAAAAATGTTTGATCCCTTGATGGAACTGATGAAACGCGGAAAACAGGAACATCTTATTAAGGATATGGATACTTTCTGGCTGTTGGCCTTTATGATTGGTTTTATAAACGAGATCGCTAAAAGAGTTACCTATTTTAATAAGAAGCTTACACAGGATGTGATCAACGAAAACTTTCAACTGTGCTGGGATGGCATTAAAGCATAATTTTTTTTAAATTAAAAATGAATATTTATTCAGAAATAATTACAGTTGGTTTTGGGTGAACAAGGGAGCTGCCATTCCTGGTGGCTCCGTTTTTGTGGCGTTAGAATTGAGATTGTTCAATACGCTGGAAATGCCTGCTGCATAGTATATCAGAACGTACAAGTGTGCGACGCAACCACAGTTTTATTATAAACCAACGCCGGGCTCCTAAAAAACAAACATTACCTATTACAGGTTCGCTGTAATAAAACAACCATATATGTTGCATAGAAAAAAATGGATCAAACAACTTCTCCTGCTGCCATTGCTGTTATGGGTTCTTTTAATAAATGCGCAGGAACGTAAAACATTAACCCTGTCTGAAGCCGTTGATCTTGGTATCACCAACAGCAAGCAGCTTAAGTTAAGTAAGGCCCGAATTGATGAAGCCGTTGCCGCAACAAAAGAAGCCACGGAAAGAAAGCTTCCGGATTTTAGCATTAGTGGTTCTTACCTGCAGTTGAGTCGCCCCAATGTAAACCTGAAGACCGGCGGAAGTGACAGCGGTTCTATGTCTAACGTAAATGTATCTCAGGCATTGTATGGTATTGCCAACGTTACCATGCCGCTGTATGCAGGGCTAAAAGTGAAGTATGGCATTGAATCAGCCAGATACCTGGAACAGGCTGCGAAATTAGATGCAGATAATGACCGGCAGGCTGTGATATTGAATACCATTGGTGCGTATATTAATCTTTACAAAGCTAGTGCTGCAGCAAAACTGGTGGAAGACAACCTGGTACAATCGAAACAGCGCGATACTGATTTTGCCAACCTGGAAAAAAATGGCCTGCTTGCAAGGAACGACCTGTTAAAAGCGCAACTGGAGACCTCCAACTTTGAGCTGTCTTTACTGGATGCGCAAAACAATATAAAGCTGGCTACGGTAAATATGAACCTGATGCTAGGCTTACCCGAAACCACTTTGCTGGTAACTGATTCTGCCAGTATAGTGGCCCCTAACGACATACAAACTATCGAAGCATATGAGCAGCTTGCGGCACAAAACCGTAATGATATGAAGGCGCTTGCTTACCGGGAAAAGGCAGCCGGTGCTGCTACCAGGGTAGCTAAAGGTGATTATTATCCAAGCATTGCTTTAACCGGTGGTTATGTTGCTGCAGATATTCCAAAACTATTAACGATTACCAATGCATTTAATGTTGGCCTAGGGGTTAAATACAACCTTTCGTCCTTTTGGAAAACAGGTTCAAAAGTGGAACAGGCAAAAGCCAAAGAACAACAACTGGCGGTTAATGAAGCCATGTTGAATGATGAAATACATCTGTCCATTAATAAAGCTTACCAGGATTACCTGTCTGGTGTTAAGAAGATAGATGTTTACAATAAGGCGCTTGAACAGGCCACAGAAAATTACCGCATCAGCAAAAACAAGTACAATAACAGCCTGCTAACGCTTACGGATCTGCTGGATGCAGACGTGGCGCAACTGCAGGCAAAGCTTAACCTCACATTCGCTAAGGCAGATGTGGTGCTGGCTTATCAAACATTGTTACAAAAAGCCGGTGTACTCACTAAATAAAAACAACATCAGTTATACAGCACTAATCTCATTTTATGGCAACAACGCAAAACGCAGGCGGTGAGGGTTCTCCCAAAAAAAGAAGCAAAACCTTTTTAATCGTTCTGATTGTATTATTAGTCGGCGGCGGCTGGTTTGGCATCAGCAAATACATTCATTCACTTCATCATGAAGAAACGGATGATGCACAGGTAGAAGCCAACATCAATCCTGTGATCCCTAAGATCTCCGGGTATGTTACCGAAGTAAGGGTGAAAGACAACCAGCAGGTAAAAAAGGGTGATACGCTTTTAATTCTTGATGACCGCGATCTGAAAATTAAACTGGCGCAGGCAGAAGCAGCTTTGGGAACTGCGGAAAGTAATCTTTCCTCGGCCAGGGCATCAACCACTGCAGCAAGGGCCAATATTGCTACCTATGAGGCTTCTGTTAGAGCGGCAGATGCGCAGATAGAAGCTGCGCAGGTAAATGTCTGGCGCGCCACGCAGGATTATAACAGGTATGCAAATCTCATCAAAGATCATTCTATTACACAGCAGCAATTTGAACAGGCACAGGCGGCAAAAGAAACCGCGGAAAAACAATTGCAGGTATTGCAGGAACAGAAGCGGCAGGCATTTCGTCAAACAAATGCAGTTACTTCTCAAAGCAGCGCCACTTCTACACAAGTGGGTGTTGTTAACTCAACCATTAAGCAAAGAGAAGTAGACGTGGAAGACGCAAAGCTCAACCTGTCTTATACTGTGGTAACTGCACCTGCAGATGGTGTGGTATCAAAAGTAAATGTGCAGGCGGGACAGTTTTTACAGGCTGGCCAGGCCACTTTTAGCATTGTGCAGGATAACGATGTTTGGATAGTTGCCAACTTTAAAGAAACACAATTTGATGATCTTAAGATTGGACAGAAAGTAGTGATTGATGTAGACGCTTTTCCCAGTCATGATTTTGAGGCGAAGATCAGTTCTTTTTCCCCTGCCACAGGTGCACGTTTCGCACTGCTTCCACCGGACAATGCCAGCGGTAATTTTGTAAAAGTGGTGCAACGGTTACCTGTAAAGATTGAGTTTGCCAATGTGCAGGATTCTCTCGTAAAGCAACTGCGTCCCGGTATGAATGTAAATGTAGATGTACATCTTGATAAGTAATAAACCAGGATCATTAGGATTCAGCAAAACATGTCAGGCATCCTGATACTTTCTTATGGTACAACAAAATTCATTGGTTGAATACGGTTCAAGGCGCGTGATCATCACCATTACGGCGGTGTTCTGCGCCTTGCTGGAAATTATTGATACCACTATTGTTAACGTAGCGCTAAACAATATGCGCGGCAGTCTTGGCGCCACGCTTAACGAAGTGAGCTGGGTGATTACAGCCTATTCTATTGCGAATGTGATCATCGTGCCTATGACAAGCTGGCTATCCCAGCAATTCGGACGGCGTAACTATTTTGCAGCTTCGGTGATCATTTTTACAGTAGCTTCTTTTTTGTGCGGTAACGCTACCAGCATAGGGGAGCTGATTATCTTCCGTTTTATACAGGGGATGGGTGGAGGCGCGTTGCTGGTGACTTCACAAACGATCATTACAGAAAGTTATCCCCCGGAAAAAAGAGCTATGGCGCAGGCTATTTATGTACTGGGTGTGATCATCGGGCCAACACTTGGTCCACCCTTAGGTGGTTATATCGTGGATCATGTTTCATGGCCTTATATCTTTTATATCAACATACCTGTTGGTATTGTTGCTGCGTTACTCACTTTACAATATGTACGAAGCCCGAAGTATGCAGAGAAGCGGCCTGCAAACCAGGTTGACTGGCTGGGAATTTTTTTACTTATGGTGGCTGTAGGCTCACTTCAGTATATTCTTGAAAAAGGACAAGAAGATGACTGGTTCAGCAGCAAGCTGATTGTGATGTTAAGCATCAGTGCTTTTCTTGGTTTTTATTGTTTCATCTGGCGCGAGATGGTATATAAATACCCGATTGTAGAGTTGCGTGTGCTTAAAAATGGCAACCTGCGCATGGGTGTTTTATTATCCTTTGTACAGGGATTCGGATTGTTCGGTTCTACGTTTATCATTCCGTTATATACACAAAGTATACTGGGATGGGATGCACAGCAATCAGGCATGCTCATGATCCCAAGCACTTTGATGGTAGCATTTATGATGCCGATCATCGGTCAGTTGATACAACGCGGCGTATCTCAAAAATATCTTATTGCCATAGGCATGGGCGTATTCTTTCTTTATAGTTTGCTTACGTATAAAATTATCACGCCGCAAACCGGTGCTGATAATTTCTTTTGGGTATTGATGATCCGTGGTGTTGGATTAGGGTTATTGTCAGTGCCCATTTCCACCATGTCTTTGTCAACCTTAAAAGGTGCAGAAATAGGGCAGGGCGCAGCTTTTGCCGGGATGATGCGCCAGTTGGGTGGTTCGTTTGGTGTGGCGTTGATCTCCACTTACCTGTCAAGAGACAATGTGGCCCATCGCAGTGACCTGGTGAGTAAGCTGGATATTTATAATCCTGCCGTACAGCAGCGTGTGCATGGTATTGCCTCGGGCATGCAGGCGAAAGGAATGCCATCAAACGTTGCCACAAAAAGTGCTTACCAGTTGTTAGATAATTCTGTGAATGTGCAGGCTACCATTCTTTCTTATATGGATATCTTTCTTTACGTAGGTTTGATGTTCCTGGTATGCGTACCGTTGGTACTATTTTTTATCAAACGGTCAAAGAGTAAAGTAAGTATGGCAGACGCTGCGCATTAGATGTTGAATTAATAAAGGCAACATGCTTATAAAGGATAAATTATTCATGGCTAAAGAAACGAAATTGCTATGGCTACGGTAATTGTGATCACTAATTTTTCTGAGTCTTCCAAAAATGCGCTGGACTATGCCTGCGGATTTCTGCAGCATTCAAAAGCGCGGGTATTGTTATTAAATATCTTCAGCTTTCCCGGTTCTTACAGTAATGATGGCGTTTCAATGGCCGCAGTAAGTGAAACTATTAACAACGATACCTATTTATTAGAACAGGAGCGAAAACGTGCATTGGAAAATTACCCGCTGTTAACGATCGATACAGAATTGATCAGCGGCACTTTTACTGAAGCTTTGCAGGAAAAATGTGCGGAAGTACAATCAAGGCTTATTGTAATGGGCGCGGGAGGAGATTATAATTCATTACTATCCTGGGACACCAATATCATTAATGCATTTATTGACCTGAATGTTCCTGTGCTGGTGGTTCCGGCCCATATTCGTTTTGAGAACGTGAAGGCTATTGCTTTTGCATGTAATTATTATCGTTCGGATTTACTCAATCCCGTGACCATGATTCAAAAGCTGGTGAATTATACCAAAGCTCAGTTGTATGTTATTAATGTAACCGTTCCCGAAGACAGCATTGACCAGGCCGCAGAAGCCAATAAACAATTATTGAAAGATGCGCTTAATACGGTAGACCCTGTTTATTATGATGCCGTTTATACAAATGTTGTTGCGGTGATTGATGATTTTATCAAAGAAAGACAAATTGATATGCTGGTGGTGCTACCCAGTCGCGCAGGGATATGGCAATCCGTTTTCCAGGAAAGTCATACCCGCAATCTTGTTAACCTTAATCAGATACCTGTACTGGCATTACACCGTGAGCAACCATTTATCTGATAACCGTTTATAATTCAGCGCAGCATTCCTTAGCGTGCATCTCCTCTTTAATTGCAGCGACAATTTCAAATGAGCGACGCTTAACCGCCTGGTCATATACGTTGGTTACGATCATCAACTCGTTCACTTGTGTTGCTTCCACAAAACTTTCTAGTTGCTGTTGTACCTGTTGTTGATTGCCTGTAAAGCTATAGTAGCGCATATTTTTTACAGCCGCTTCTTCTGCCGGTGTCCATAATTCGTCCATGTTTTGCACAGGTTGTGGTAATGGTTTGGGGAAGCCTCTTACAATGCTTGCTGCCAGTTGTAAAAAAGAGGTAGCGGCATATTCCGCATCAATGGCAGAGTCCGCAGCTATTACATTTACGGCTGCCATCGTATAAGGTTGCTGTAAGTATATGGACGGTTTGAATTGTTGCCGGTAAATGCGTAATGCATCCATCAGGTAAGTAGGGGCGAAGTGACTTGCAAATGCATAAGGTAAACCCATTGCTGCGGCAAGATAAGCACTGTCTGTACTGGAGCCCAGTATCCATACGGGAACATCCGCACCTTCACCGGGGATGGCCCTTACTTTGGCCGTTTTATTCTCCGGAGAAAAATAGGTTTGTAACTCTCTTACCTGTTCCGGAAAATCCATCGCAGCAAAGCGGTCGCGGCGAAGTGCATAAGCCGTCAGTTGGTCGGTACCCGGCGCACGTCCAAGACCAAGATCAATCCTTCCGGGATATAAAGCATCAAGGGTGCCAAATTGCTCCGCTATAATTAGTGGTGAGTGATTTGGCAGCATAATTCCACCAGAGCCAACTCTTATATTTTTTGTTCCTCCGGCAATATGGCCTATCAAAACGGCGGTAGCTGCACTGGCAATACTTTCCATATTGTGATGCTCGGCCAGCCAGTAACGTTTAAACCCAAGTTGATCTACATGCTGTGCAGTCTGCATGCTTTGCTCATAGCTATCGGTAATTGTTTTTCCCTCCCTTACTGCTGCAAGATCAAGCACGGAAAATGAAAGCTTATTTGAATGAGATGTATTCATGAGGTTGTCTTTAAATAAACTGCAAATTTACCTGCGCTTATTTAAAAGAATTGATAATATCTGAGGTTAAAGAGAATTGTGTCTTTCTTATATGGAATGCCAACCAGGATTATAAATAGATACTTACTCAAAGAGTGCATCCATCGTAAGGGAGTTTTGTACAAAGCCGATGGAGTAACTGTTTTCCTCTATCCCGAATGTGGTAATCATGGTAAGAAATATTGATTTGCGTGTTTTACTGACAGTTCTGAAAGCCGATATTTTTTTCTCCAGCTCAGCGCGGTAAGCCTTGGTAATGCTGTAAGGATCTTTGGAAAATTTTATTTCACAAAGCGAAATCACCTGGTCACGGCGGTCTATCAGTAAATCTATCTGTACGCCTTTTTCTGTGTCAGTCCACGAGGATACCTCGGTATATACTCCGCCAATACCCAAAGCTTTCTTAATACCGTTGACGTGCATCAAACATATATTCTCAAAAGCATAGCCACTCCATGCGCGCCAGCCTGGGTTATCCATCCGGCTAATCCAGGCCCCTTCACCAAACGCCCTTTTATCTTTCATAAATTTCAGGTAAAAGAGTGAATACTGGTCTGTAAGCCGGTACAACGCTGTTTTGATTTTCTTTTCAAATGGATATACCCTCGAAATAAATCCGCTCTCTTCCAGTTCTGTAATGGCTGTGGTGGTATTGCCGCCATTGCTTAAGCCGCTGCTGTCTATTATTTCCGCCCTTGTTAAGCCTTTGTTTTTTTGTGATAAGGCTTCAATAATTGCCATATGTCTTTCTGCATTACTAAATAAGGAGCGATAAAGATTGTTATATTCATTTACCAGTAATCCACCCGATGTAAAACAAAGCCTGTCAATTTCCTGAAAAGCGCTTTTTCCTGGGGTTATTTCATTCAGGTAAAATGGGATGCCTCCCATGGCCATGTATAATTGTATTACCTGGTATCGGTCAAGCACAACATTTTTCATCGCAAAGAAAGCTTCTGTTTCCTGCAAAGTGAATGGTAACAAGGCGATACGTTTGGTTACCCGGTTGTGCAATCCTCCTTTGTTGTTGATAATTTTGCTTAGCATCCATGATGCAGCAGAGCCACAGACAACTAACAGAATATCTGTTCTGGAAGAAGCCCAGGAGTTCCAGAAATGCTCCAGGGCAGAAAGAAAGCCTGATTTAGGTGTATCAATCCAGGGAAGCTCATCAAAGAAAACCACCTTCTTGGTAAGGCTGCTTTTATCTAAAAAAGTTTTCAGCATTTCAAAAGCGCTTAACCAGTCGGTAGGCATCAAATCATAATGGCTATCAGGGTCGGCTATTTTTATGGAGGTAAAGAAATTGAGTAATTGTTGTTCCTTGCCGGTATCCGCAATTCCTGTCATTTGGAAAACCATGTCTTGTTGATATACATTTCTAATGAGGAATGTCTTTCCAACTCTGCGTCTTCCATACATAGCAAGGAATTCCGAAGTTTTCCCTTTAAGCAAACTCCGCATTGTCTCTATTTCTTTATTTCTGCCGACTACAGGTCGCATGAAACTTATTTAGCTAAAAGTACAGTTTTATTTTTAATTTAGCCGTATGAAGATATAATGTTGGGCTAAATGTGGCTAAGTTATAAACTTTTAGCCAATATTTTACGATAGAAAGATAATTCAGCCTATTCTTCTTCTTTATTTGATTGACAGTATGACAAATAAGTTGCTATAAAAACCTACTCAATGCATACAAATACTAGTTTTTACTTGCCGGTTTAAGCAGTCATTTTTCAAACTTTTACAATAAAAATCCCTGCAATATGGATATATTTTAAGAAATTCGCAGTCCTCTTTAAAAATTACAAAATGAGCAACTTGGCCACGACATTATTTGATAAGGTATGGGACGCGCATGTGGTGAGAAAGATTGAAGCTGGTCCCGATGTGTTGTTTATTGACCGTCACTTCATTCACGAAGTAACAAGCCCGGTGGCTTTCCTGGGCCTGGAGAACAGGGGCCTGAAAGTGATGTTCCCCGAAAAAACCTTTGCTACGGCAGACCATAATACGCCTACCATTAACCAGCACTTACCCGTGCAGGACCCATTGAGTGCCAACCAGCTTAAGGCGCTGGAAGTGAATTCTGCCAAATACGGCATTTCACACTGGGGCTTGAACAATCCAAAGAATGGTATCGTTCACGTGGTAGGACCGGAGAACGGCATCACCCTGCCCGGTATGACCATCGTTTGCGGCGACTCCCATACTTCCACACACGGTGCCTTCGGCGCTATTGCGTTTGGCATCGGTACTTCCGAAGTGGAAATGGTATTGTCCTCTCAATGCATCATGCAGCCCAAACCAAAGAAAATGCGCCTTGTGGTAAATGGCAAGCTGGGCAAAGGCATTACACCAAAAGATGTTGTTTTATATATCATTTCCAGGTTAACAGCAGCAGGCGCCACCGGTTATTTTGTAGAGTTTGCCGGCCAGGTATTTGAAAATATGAGCATGGAAGGCCGTATGACGGTTTGTAACATGAGCATTGAAATGGGTGCCCGTGGCGGTATGATTGCCCCGGATGAAACCACGTTCAATTATATCAAAGGCCGTGAGAAAGCACCCAAAGGCGAAGCCTGGGACGAGGCGCTGGCTTACTGGAAAACATTAAAAACAGAAGAAGGCGCTCAGTTTGACGTTGAACATGTTTTTGATGCCGCTGATATTGAACCCATGATTACTTATGGTACCAATCCCGGTATGGGCATGGGTATCAGCAAACATATTCCGCTGGCAGAACAGGCCGGTGGCAGCAAGGCCAGCTATGAAAAATCGCTCAACTATATGGGCTTTCATGAAGATGATGTGATGCTGGGCAAAAAGGTGGATTATGTATTTATCGGTAGCTGCACCAATGGACGTATTGAAGATTTTAGGGCTTTCGCTTCTATCATCAAAGGCCGTAAAAAGGCGGATGGCGTTACGGCGTGGATTGTGCCCGGTTCGCATATTGTAGAACAGCAAATCAAGGATGAAGGTATCCTGGATATCTTAACAGAAGCCGGCTTCCAGTTGAGACAGCCCGGTTGTTCTGCCTGCCTGGCGATGAACGACGATAAGATTCCGGCCGGAAAATATGCTGTAAGTACCAGCAACCGCAACTTCGAAGGAAGACAAGGCCCCGGCGCCCGAACCATGCTGGCAAGTCCGCTGGTGGCCGCCGCCGCCGCCGTAACAGGCGTGGTGACAGACCCGAGGGAGTTGTTGTAACCCCCAGCCCCCTGAAAGGGGGTTTGGACGATGCGTGTGCAAGGATGATTAGAATTTGGTAGGGCAGTAACATTGAAGTTCTTTATTTTTTGCATTGAGTTTAGTCGTACAAGCGCCCATATTATTAGGGCTGTGTTGATTTTTTATCGAGTCGCTTAAGGATGATATTTAAACTATTAGGGCTGAAAAGTCGCTCAAAGAACTGAACGATGAAGTGCTTGCGACGCAACGAAGATGACATGAAAAGCAGGAGCTGGTATTAAAAAAGGAAACTCCTTGCCTCTTTGCCTCACACCTCTTTGCCTATTTCAAAAAACAAAAACAACTAACATACAAAATGGCTTACGATAAATTCACGGTGTTAAAGAGTTCTGCCGTACCGATGCCGATTGAAAATGTAGATACTGACCAGATTATTCCCGCCCGCTTTTTAAAGGCGACGAAACGAGAGGGATTTGGTGATAACCTCTTCCGCGACTGGCGCTACAACAGCGATGATACGCCAAAGGCTGACTTCATTCTCAACAACCCCATTTACTCCGGTAAAATACTGGTAGGTGGTAAAAACTTTGGCAGTGGCAGCAGTCGTGAGCATGCGGCCTGGGCCATTTATGACTATGGTTTCCGTTGCGTGGTGTCCAGCTTTTTTGCAGACATCTTTAAAAATAACTCACTTAACATCGGCATTCTACCTGTTACGGTAAGCGCCGGTTTTTTAGATAAAATCTTCTCTGCCATCGAAGCAGACCCGAATACGGAACTGGAAGTAAACCTTCCCAACCAAACCATCACCATCCTTGCCACCGGCGAGCAGGAATCCTTCGACATCAACAGTTATAAAAAGCATAACCTGACAAATGGTTATGATGATATCGACTATCTGCAGGCGATGAAGGAAGATATTACGACGTTTGCGCAGGAGCGGATTTATTAAAGGTATAGGGTTTAAGGTGTAGGGTTAAGGCTCGACAGTTCCTTTCCCTCTACCTTACGCTTTTTACCTTGAATTGAGGTTTATGGATATAAGGTTTAAGGTATAGCAGTTTTCTTCCTTCTACCTCCTACCTTAATGAGAACATGAATTAAAGGTTTAAGATACATGGTATAGGATTTACGGCAAAGCGTACTCTTCCCTACACCTTTGACCTTGCACCTTTCACCTTAACACAACATTTACCAGTGGCCGAACGATATATTGAGATAATGGATACCACGCTCCGGGATGGGGAACAGACCAGCGGGGTCTCTTTCTCGCCATCGGAGAAACTAACGATTGCACAGCTATTATTAACTGAACTGAAGGTTGACCGTATTGAAATTGCTTCGGCACGCGTGTCAGACGGTGAGTTTGAAGCCGTAAAAGCCATCACGGGCTGGGCTGCAGCCAACAACCTGATTGATAAAGTGGAAGTGCTCACGTTCGTGGATGGGGAAACCTCCGTCGAGTGGATGCTGAAAGCCGGCGCCAAAGTGATGAACCTGCTTACCAAGGGTTCGTTGAATCATTTAACGCACCAGTTAAAGAAAACACCCGAACAGCATTTCAGTGAAGTGGCTGCCGTAATTGCGCTGGCCCAGGCAAAAGGGTTGGAATGCAATGTTTACCTGGAAGACTGGAGCAACGGTATGCGCCATTCGCGTGACTATGTTTTCGCCTATCTTGATTTTTTAAGCACCCAACCGGTAAAGCGTATTATGCTGCCGGATACACTGGGCATCCTTATTCCCGCAGAAGTATATGAATTTATTTCTGCCATCAAGCAACGCTATCCCAACGTTCATTTCGATTTTCATGCACATAATGATTACGACCTGGGTACGGCCAATGTGCTGGAAGGCATAAAAGCCGGCGCATCGGGCATCCATCTTACCGTAAATGGTATGGGCGAAAGAGCCGGTAATGCGCCGTTGGCAAGCGCCGTAGCCGTGCTGAATGATTTTGTACCTGAAGTAAAAACGGCGGTGGTGGAAGAATCATTATACCGCGTGAGCAAACTGGTGGAAACCTTTTCCGGTTTTCGTGTGCCGGACAACAAACCGGTGGTGGGAGAGAACGTGTTTACGCAAACAGCGGGCATTCATGCCGACGGTGATAAAAAGAACAAGCTTTATTTCAGCGATTTGATGCCGGAGCGCTTCGGCCGTCAGCGTAAATATGCACTTGGTAAAACCAGTGGCAAAGCCAATATTGAAAACAACCTGGCGCAACTGGGCATTCAGTTGTCAGAGCCGGATTTGAAGAAAGTCACCCAGCGTATTATTGAACTTGGCGACCGCAAAGAAGTGGTTACGCAGGCCGACTTGCCTTATATTATTTCAGATATCCTCGACAGCAATACCATTACCGAGAAGGTGCGCATCATCGATTATGTGCTCACGCATTCCAAGCACCTCAAGCCATCGGTATCATTGCAGATATCCATCAACGGAGAACAATTTGAAGAGCATTCGCAGGGCGACGGTCAGTACGATGCCTTTATGAATGCCCTGAAAAAAATATACAAGAGACAGAAACAGGAGTTACCGGTATTAACAGACTATGCCGTTCGTATTCCGCCCGGTGGTAAAAGCGATGCACTTTGCGAAACCGTTATCACCTGGACGCACAACAACAAAGAATTCAAAACCCGCGGCCTCGACAGCGACCAGACGGTATCGGCAATAAAGGCTACGCAGAAGATGTTGAATTTGTTGTAGAAGGCAAGAGGCAAAGAGTTCTGAGGCAAGGAGGGGAGAGGCAAGAGAAGCGTGAGGAGGAGTTTTAAAAAGTACCTTATGTCTAACATAAAAAGTTACCGTGACCTGATTGTTTGGCAAAAGTCTGTTGACCTTGTAAAGAACATTTACCTGTGCACCCAGACTTTCCCTAAGGAAGAACAATATGGCCTTACCAATCAAATGAGGCGTTGTGCTGTTTCTATACCGAGTAATATTGCAGAGGGATATGGCAGAAATTCGACCGGCGATTACAAAAGGTTTCTGCATATTTCATTGGGTTCTTTGTATGAACTGCAAACGCAGGTTGAAATATCGTTTTAGTTAAAATATTTGCAACAAACCATTTTTATATCCATCATAGCATTGTGTGAAGAGATAGATAAAATGTTATACTCGTTAATTCAAAAAATAAAATAGCCGAAGACCAATTTGCAAACGGGCTTCACTCTCGCCTCTTTGCCTCTTGTCTCTTTGCCTTATCACAAAATGAACAAACACATTCTCATCGTTCCTGGCGATGGTATAGGACAGGAAGTAACCGCAGTCGGAAAAAAAGTATTGGACAAGATAGCCGCGAAGTTTGGGCATACATTTACGTATGATGAAGCATTGATAGGCCATGTGGCCATTGAAGCGACCGGTGTTCCATTGCCGGATGAATCGCTGGAGAAAATGCGTAAGTCAGATGCCGTGTTGTTTGGTGCGGTAGGTCATCCGAAATATGATAATGACCCGTCTGCCAAAGTAAGACCTGAACAAGGCCTGCTGAAAATGCGGAAGGAGCTGGGTTTATATGCCAACCTCCGCCCGATTAAATTGTTCGATGAACTGCTCGGTGCATCCAGCATTAAACCGGAGATACTGAAAGGCGCGGATATCCTGTTCTTCCGTGAGCTTACCGGTGATATTTACTTTGGTGAAAAAGGCCGCAAGAACAATGGCGATACTGCTTTTGATATAGCGGAATACAGTCGTTATGAAGTAGAACGTATTGCCCGCAAAGCGTTTGATGCGGCACGTACCAGAAGAAAGAAATTGTGTTCAGTTGATAAGGCCAACGTAATCGAAACTTCCAGGCTGTGGAGAGAAGTGATACAGAAAGTAGCCACTGAATATCCTGATGTGGAAGTGGAACACCAGTTTGTAGATGCAACGGCAATGCTGCTTATTAAAGACCCGCGCCGTTTTGATGTTGTGGTTACGGCTAACCTTTTTGGAGATATCTTAACCGATGAGGCTTCACAGATTGCAGGCTCCATGGGCATGCTTGCTTCAGCTTCTATCGGCGATGGCACCGGCGTATATGAACCTATTCACGGCTCTGCGCATGATATTACCGGTAAAGGTGTTGCCAACCCGCTGGCATCTATTCTGTCTGCGGCATTGTTGCTGGATATTTCTTTCGGCATGAAGGAAGAATCAGAAGCGGTAATCAGCGCGGTTGACCAGGTATTGAAAGCCGGCTTCCGTACCAGGGATATCGCAGACTCCACCACACCGGCGGATAAAATTCTTGGCACCGACGCGGTAGGAGAGGAAGTGTTGAAGTTTTTGTAATTGATTATACAAACATATAAATTGAGAGGTTTCCGCAATTGCCGGAAGCCTCTTTGCTTTAGTAGATGCTTTATCCCAGTTTTAATTTTAATTGCAGGCTATTATTTGTTTAAGTAATTTACGCAATATCTGACCGGCCCCATTTGAAATACCCACGATGCTTTCCATCAATGATCAAATCTTTAAAAAATTATATTATGGAAAGCATATTTATCGCAGGTTCTATTGTTCTTCTTTGGGTTGTATTTTCTTTTCTTTCCAGAGGTAGTCAACGGCAAAAAGCTTAGATATTATTTGGTTTCCCTTTTTTGAAATTCAATATCCTGAAGGACCGTTGGTTGTATCAGCGTTCTAAGTTTATCAGGCTTTTCCTTGGTTATAGGAGCATCTTCGGCAAGAGTTAACTTGCAGAAGAGGTGCTGTCATTATCTCTTTCTCTGTTATGGCTAAGTAAGTTGAATGCCGGATATTTGCAGATAAAATTTTACTATCAGTCCGCAGCCATCCATATTAGATTCTCCGGTTGAATACCTGAAAGGCGTGGGTCCCTTAAAAGGTGATATGTTACGAAAAGAATTGGGCATTTTTACCTTTCGCGACATGTTGGATCATTTCCCGTTAAGACATATTGATAAAACGCAGGTTAATCTTATCAGCGACATCAATTATCAAACAGAGTTTATCCAGGTCTCGGGTACGTTAATAGATATGGAGGAGATTGGTGAAAAACGAGCCCGCCGGCTCGTGGCGCATCTTCGTGATAAATCCGGCGTGATTGAACTTACCTGGTTCCAAGGAATCAGCTGGGCGCAAAAAATGTTCAGCGTTGGAAACAAATATCTTGTCTACGGCCGCACCGGTTTTTTCAATGGTCGCCCGCAGATCACACATCCCGAAATGGAGGCATTGGCCGATATACAATCAACCGGAAAGGCTTTCCTCGAACCAATTTATCCCACCACAGAAAAATTAAAAGCCCGCGGGCTAAATGCACGCCAGCTTGGTAAACTAACCAGCGCATTACTGGCACAGGTTCACCCGAAAGATATTCCTGAAAATATTCCGGCACACATTGCAGGGCCGCTGCAACTTGTAAACAGATACCAGGCCTATTGTGATATCCATTTTCCAAAAACGCAGGAAGATTATCACCAGGCCGTAAAGCGCCTCAAGTTTGAAGAGCTGTTCATCGCACAGGTACGTTTAAACCTGATGCGTTTGAGCAGGCATAAAAACAGCAAGGGTGTTGTGTTTGAAAAAGTAGGCACGCTGTTCAACGACTTTTTTACAAAATACTTGCCTTTTGAACTAACCGGTGCGCAAAAACGCGTAGTAAAGGAGATAAGGGCTGATACCGCACGTGGCCATCAAATGAACCGTTTATTACAGGGTGATGTAGGCAGCGGTAAAACGATTGTTGCGCTCTTGTGTATGTTACTGGCTGCGGACAATGGTTTTCAAAGTTGCCTGATGGCGCCTACGGAGATATTAGCACAGCAGCATTTTAACGGTCTCAAGGGATTATTGAAAGAACTTCCGGTAGAAATAAGATTACTCACAGGCAGCACCAAAGGCAAAGAGCGCAGGAAAATAATGGAAAGCCTTGAGCAGGGCAACATTCATTTTGTGATAGGCACACATGCCGTTATAGAAGAGAAGGTTGCTTTTAAAAACCTGGGCCTGGCCATTGTTGATGAACAACACCGCTTTGGGGTGGCGCAAAGGGCTGCGCTCTGGAAAAAGGCGGCTGTTCCGCCACATGTGCTGGTGATGACGGCCACACCTATTCCGCGTACGCTGGCAATGACGGCATATGGTGATCTTGATTATAGTGTGATGGATGAATTGCCCCCTGGCAGGCAACCAATTGCAACAGTTCATCGTAATGAAATGCACAGGGCACGCGTGATGGATTTCATTCGCGAAGAAATATACAAAGGCAGACAGGCTTATATTATATACCCGCTGATTGAAGAAAGTGAAAAACTGAGTTATGAAGACCTGATGCAGGGATATGAACAGGTGAAAAGTTTTTTCCCGGAACCGAAGTATTATATCAGCATGGTGCATGGCCGCATGACGCCGGAGCAGAAAGACGTTAATATGAAACGTTTTGTGGAAGGCGACACGCATATTATGGTAAGCACAACGGTAATAGAAGTTGGTGTTAACGTTCCCAATGCTTCGGTAATGGTGATTGAAAGCACTGAAAAATTCGGGCTTTCGCAGTTGCACCAGTTACGCGGCAGGGTTGGAAGAGGCAGCGAAAAAAGCTTTTGCATTCTTTTAACCGGCGCCAAACTAAGCAACGATGCCAAAGAACGGATAAATATTATGTGCGCCACCAACGATGGTTTTAAAATTGCCGAAAAAGACTTAGAATTGCGTGGCCCGGGAGATATTGAAGGAACCCGTCAGAGCGGCGTGCTGAACTTTAAGCTGGCAAGCCTGGTTGCTGACAAAACCCTGCTCGAAACCGCTAAACATTTTGCAGAGAAAACCCTGGAACAGGATGAAACGCTTGTTCAGGAACAAAACCAACCACTCAAAAACTACCTGCTTTCGCAAAAAGGAAAAACCGTTTGGAGCAGAATATCGTAAACAAAGAGATGAGGAAGTGAATTGTGAATGATATTGCTGTTGAAATTTGTGATGTGCGCATGCTTCTTACATTCAAATTTGAACCGTTGAATGTCTTTGGTGAATGTGATTAATTTTTGCTTTAATGGAAGTGAAACAGGTTAGCATTAATTGACTATTCACTATTCGCCTTTCACCAATTTACCATTCACGAAAACAATTTCTTACATCCCGCAACAATTAATATTTGTCGGTCGTTTTTATTTGTAACTTATAAAAAAAATCAGCTTTGAAAGGTTATAGGCAGATAGCTGTTATCCTCTTATTGCTTGCATGGAAAATCCTACCTGCACAGGGCATTGAGTTTGTTGAAAACAAGGGCCAGTGGGATACCCAGGTAAAATACCGCGGTAATTTAAACGGAGGTGCTTTTTTCCTTACGGCTACAGGCTATAAGGTAGTGCTGTCAAACAACGATGATTTGATGGCATTGGCAGACTATTATCACGGCCATTTTAATAATGATACCACAGCGGCTAAAGGAAATATGCGATTGGCAATTCCCGCGGCACCCAAACTCACCATTCGTCAGCATGCCTACGAAATGAAATTTGTGGGCGCATCTTCCCAACCTGTTATCGTTCCCGATAAACCGCTTAATACCGTCAACAATTATTTTATCGGTAAAGATTCTTCCAAATGGGCTTCCCAATGCAAGGTGTTCCAGGCCGTACTTTATAAGGATATATATCCCGGGGTTGATGCCCGGTATTATATGGAAGGAGGTTCATTAAAGTACGATCTTATTGTAAACCCGGGTGCAGACCCTTCCCGCATTGCATTGCAATTTGATGGCGCTGATAAGGTGGAAGTGAAAAATCAAAACCTGGTCATTAAAACATCCGTTGGTGAAATTGCGGAGCTGAAACCCTATACTTTCCAGGCAAGAGAAACGGGCCGTTCGGAAGTTTCCTCCAAATATGAAATCAAAAACAATATTGTAAAATTCAGGCTGGATAATTACGATCGTTCAAAACCATTGGTGATTGACCCTACGCTGGTGTTCTCAAGTTTTGCCGGTAGCACGGTAGATAATTGGGGATATACCGCAACCTATGACGGAGAAGGCAACTTTTATGGCGGAGGTATTGTATTTGGCGCAGGCTTCCCGGTAAGCAATGGTGCTTTTGAAACAAATTTTGGCGGTGGTGGTAACGAAGAAAATGTTGGCCCGGAAGACATCGGTATTATCAAACTTTCTCCTAACGGAAGTCGCCGGTTGTATGCTACTTATTTGGGAGGTAACGGCAATGAGCAACCGCACAGTCTTGTAGTTGATGCCAATGGTGACCTGGTGATTGCCGGCCGCACGTCTTCCGATAACTTTCCCGTAACTGCGGCCAGGTATGGTCCGGCAGGTCAGGCAACCATCCAGGGTTCCGATATTTTCATTACCAAGATCAACGCATCGGGTACCGCATTAATTGGTTCAAGGTTATTTGGTGGATCAAAGGATGACGGGGTAAATATCCGCCCTAAATATTCCGGCACACAGGGCGCGGTAAGTATTCGCCGCAATTACGGGGATGATGCAAGGAGCGAGGTGATTGTAGACGCGGCTAATAATATCTATCTCGCATCCTGTACCCAGTCAGTTGACTTCCCGGTTACGGCCAACGCTTTTCAGCAAAAAAGTGGTGGCGGCACCCAGGATGGTGTTTTAATTAAGACCAATGCCAACCTGAGCCAGGTATTGGTTTCTTCTTACCTGGGCGGTAAGGCCGATGATGCTGCATTTGTGATTGCCATCAACCCCAATGATAACAACCTGTATGTTGGAGGCGCCACTACCAGTGATGATTTTCCTGGCACAGCCAACGGGCCGGTGATCTATAAAGATTTTCAGAAAGGTGAATGCGACGGTTTTATTTGCATCATATCCAACAATGGAAATACACTGGTAAAAACTTCCTATTTCGGAACGGGCGGCAATGATCTTGTATACGGTGTTCAGTTTGATAAGTTTGGCTTTCCTTATATCATGGGGGCCACCACCGGCACATTCACTCCTAAGAATGCTGCATTTAGTCAGCCCAATGGCAAACAGTTTATCGCAAAATTAAAGCCGGGTATTGATGCACTGGAATACCTTACTGTATTCGGTTCGGGCAGGGCGCTTCCGGACATATCTCCCGTTGCTTTCCTGGTTGACCGTTGCGAGAATGTGTATGTATCGGGCTGGGGCGGCGGTATTGACAAAGGCGATAATTATGATAATTCAGGCACAGTGGGTTTATCTGTTACTCCTAATGCTATTCAAAAAGGAACAGACGGCAGCGACTTTTACTTTTTTGTCCTGGAGAAAAACGCCACGCGCCAGTTATATGGTTCCTTTTTTGGTGAACAGGGTGGCCTGGGCGATCACGTAGATGGCGGTACCAGCAGGTTTGATAAGATGGGGGTTATTTATACGGCCATCTGCGCCAACTGCCAGGCACAAAATGGAAGAGGGATTTTCCCTACTACACCGGGGTCCTGGAGTATTTCCAACCCGGCAAAAACATCTGCGGAATGTAACCTGGGAATGGTGAAGATTGCCTTTGAACTTGCAGGTGTTGGCTCGGGCGTAAGAAGCGCTATCAGGGGTGTTATACGCGATAAGGTTGGCTGTATTCCACTGAGAGTTGATTTTACCGATACGATTGCCGTTGCCAAAAAATATATCTGGGATTTTGGTGATGGCAGCAGCCGGGTAACAACCACTATTCCTTCTGCCAGTTATACCTATAATAATGTAGGTGTTTATAACGTAATGCTGATTGCTATCGATTCTGCATCCTGTAATATTGCGGATACTTCCTACGTAGAAATACACGCGAAAGATAATAAAGCCGACCTCTCTTTCCTTGCCCAGAAAATCGGCATATGCACCTCACTGGAATATCTCTTTGATAATACTTCCACCGCTCCGGCAGCACTGCCATTTAACAGCAAAAGCTTTGTATGGGATTTTGGTGATGGCGTTACAGATACTGCCGGTATACAAAATGTAACACATAAGTATCCATCAGCCGGGGTATATAATGTACTCTTAAGTTTGATAGATACCAATTATTGCAATTATCCTGATACTGCTACTTTAAAACTGAGAGTATCGCCAAATGTATCGGCACAATTTGCCATGGAACCCTATGGGTGCGCCCCGTATACCTTGCAACCGACCAATAATTCTGCGGGCGGTCAGCAATTTTACTGGAATTTTGGAGATGGTTCCGCCGAATCCACTGACGATGAACCTACACACATTTATACTACACCGGGTACTTACACCGTTACACTCCTGGTGATAGATTCGTCTACCTGTAACAAACGGGACAGCGTTAGTCATACCATTATTATCAGTCCTAAACCATCTGCCGCATTTAGTTATTCACCTACAGAAGCGAAAGAAAATACGCCGTTCGTATTTGTAAATGGTTCTGCCGGCGCTACCAGCTATAAATGGCTCTTTGGTGATGGGGATAGCCTGATCACGGTGAGAAGAGATACCGCTGTTTCGCATATTTATAACAGCACGGGCAAATACGAAGTGTTCCTGATTGCGTATAACCAGTATGGATGTTCAGATACGGCAAGAGCGGAAGTGAGTGCCATTGTGGTTCCGCTGGTAGATGTGCCAAATGCTTTTACACCCAACGGAGATGGCGTTAACGACGTAGTTACTGTAAAGGGATATGGAATTTCAAAATTGGATTGGCGTATATATAATCGCTGGGGTACCTTAATTTACCACGCCAACTCACAGAAATATGGCTGGAATGGTAAGTATAACGGTGCACTACAGCCACAGGAAGTATATACCTATATATTGGAAGTAGAGTTTACGGATGGGAAAAAATATCAGAAGAAAGGAGATATCACTTTGCTTAGGTAAGGATAGTTTAACAATATTTTGATCACAGGAATGAAGTAATTGGTATCTCTTGCAGTGTTAATTGCTCACTATAAAAAAAGTAGATTTTGAAAGGACTTAAGTGTTTATTGGCTGCGTTATTACTGCTAACCGGGAAAAATCTTTTTGCACAGGGGATTGAGTTCGTGGAAAACAAGGGCCAGTGGGATGACCGGGTAAGATTTAAAGGAAGCCTGAACGGCGGCGCTTTTTTTCTAACCAATACCGGGTATAAAGTTTTACTTACCAATAAGGATGACATGCAGTTGATGTCTGATTATTATCATGGCCACTTGCAAAAAACAGGTGCCGGCGCTTCTGCTGCCGGTGCAAGGTCTGCTGCTGCATCCACCCAGAAATACGTGCTCCGTTCCCATGCATATGAAGTAACATTTGTAGGCTCCACCGGTAAAACGATCATTGTGCCTGATAAACCGGTGAACACCGTGAGCAATTATTACATTGGTAACGATTCTACCAAATGGGCAACCGGTTGTAAGATTTACCAGGCCGTTGTATACAAGAACATTTATCCGAATATAGATGCACGGTATTATGTAGACGATGGATCATTGAAGTACGATATTATTGTAAATCCCGGAGGCGATGTAGACCGTATTGCATTGCAGTTTGATGGAGCAGATAAGCTGGATGTTAAAAATCAGAATCTTGTGGTAAAGACTTCCGTTGGCGAAGTGGCAGAACTCCGGCCCTATACTTTTCAGTCAAGGGAAACCGGCCGGGAGGAAATATCCTCAAAGTACAGCATCAAAAATAATATTGTAAAGTTCAGGATTGATAACTACGATAAAACAAAAACGCTGATCATCGATCCAACACTTGTATTTTCCAGTTTTTCAGGCAGCCGTGATGATAACTGGGGCTACACTGCTACCTATGACGGGGCAGGTAATTTTTATGGTGGAGGTATTGTTTTTGGTTCAGGATTTCCTGTAAGCAACGGCGCTTTTCAAACCAGCTTTGGAGGTGGTGATAATAATGAAGGCATTGGTAATGTAGATATAGGATTGATTAAGTTATCTGCTAATGGCAGCCAGCGTTTGTTTGCAACTTATCTGGGTGGTAATGGTACGGAACAACCACATAGCCTGGTGGTAGATAACAATGGTGATTTGATCGTGGCAGGCAGAACCTGGTCAAGTAATTTTCCACAAACACAGGATCGTTCAGGCCCCGGTGGAGATGCCGATATCTTTATTACTAAGTTTGACCAAACCGGAACAAGACTCATTGGGTCAAGATTGTTCGGAGGAACAAACAATGATGGCATTAACATAGCGCCAAAATATAGTGGTCAGGCGGGCGCAATTAGTATACGCAGGAATTATGGAGATGATGCCCGCAGCGAAGTAATTGTTGATGCAGCTAATAATATTTACCTGGCTTCCTGTACTCAATCCAGTGATTTCCCGGTTAGCGCAAATGCTTTTCAAAAGACCATTGCGGGCAAGCAGGATGGGGTATTCATCAAAACAAATCCTAACCTCAGTAATATTATTATGTCCACCTACCTGGGGGGAGCTGAAGATGATGCAGCATTTGTATTAGGCATTAATCCATCTAACAATAATATCTATATAGGGGGCTCTACAGCAAGCAGCAATTTCCCGGGAGTAGGCAATGGTGCTGTATTACAGGGTGCTTTTAAAGGAGGCGTAAGTGATGGTTTTGTTACTATTTTAAGTAATGATGGCAGTACGCTCATTAAATCAACTTACGTAGGAACGGATAAGGATGATATGTTATATGGTCTGCAGTTTGACAAATTTGCCATTCCTTATATTATGGGAACTACTACCAGCGATAGCTGGCCGGTGGTTAATGCTGCTTTCAGCCAGGCAAAAGGCAAACAGTTTATCGGAAAACTTAAAGCAGATCTTTCGGGTTGGGAATACTCCACCGTGTTTGGTAAAGGAGGGGGTACTCCTGATATTTCGCCTGTAGCTTTTCTTGTGGACAGATGCGAGAACGTGTATGTTTCCGGCTGGGGTGGTGGTATAAACCAGGAAATGGGGTATCCCAACAATTTTACTACCGGTCTTACCGTAACGCCCAATGCTATTCAAAAAACAACAGATGGAAGCGATTTCTATTATTTTGTACTAAAGAAGAATGCGGAATCGCAGTTGTATGGAACCTTTTTTGGAGAACGTGGCGGGCTGGGCGATCATGTGGACGGAGGTACCAGCAGGTTTGACCGGCAGGGTGTTATTTATACCGCTATTTGTGCCAACTGTAACAAGCAGGGCATATTTCCTATCACGCCTGGCGTTTGGGGTCCTACCAATCTTGCGCGGTCCGGTTCCAGTTGTAACCTAGCGATGGTAAAAATAGCCTTTGAACTGGCAGGTGTTGCTACCGGCATCCGCGCTTCTATTGGTGGAGTGATCAGGGATACGGTGGGTTGTATACCGCTTACCGTTGACTTTACCGATACCATCGCGATGGGTAAATCTTATATCTGGGATTTTGGGGATAATACACCAAGAGCCACTACCACAACCCCTAATATCAGTCATACTTTTAATGAGTTAGGCACCTTCAGGGTGATGTTGATCTCTATAGATTCTGCAGCCTGTAATATTGCAGATACTTCTTACACGCATATCATTGTAAAGAATAATAAAGCCAATCTTTCTTTCCTGCATCAAAAGCTTGATCCCTGCGACTCGCTGAATTATCTCTTTACCAATACATCCACCGCTCCGGCCAATGTGCCTTTTAAAGACACCAGCTTTTTGTGGGATCTTGGCGATGGCACCATGATTACTTCAGGCGTAGCACCACCTATTAAGCATACCTATGCTTCTGCGGGCCGGTATACGGTAATCCTGAATCTTATGGATACATCCTATTGCAACTTCCCTGAGGCCGATACCGCAGTGATACGTATTGCCACCAATGTTAAAGCCAGGTTCGTTACACCTGCTTCCGGTTGTGCGCCATACGATGCTGTGTTTGACAACCAGAGTGATGCCGGCCAAAGTTTTGAGTGGGATTTTGGTGATGGCTCTGCGCGATCATCTGAAGAATACCCGGTTCATCATTATGAAACCCCGGGTGTTTATACTGTATGGTTATGGGTAAGGGATAATTCAACCTGTAACAAAATAGACTCCTCTTCATTTACGATTACCGTAAGCCCGGCGCCTACTGCAGCATTCAGTTACAGCCCGGTACCTCCACAGGAAAATACACAAACCACTTTTGTAAATCTTTCTACCGGCGCGGTACGTTATACATGGTTTTTTGGTGATGGAGATTCGCTTAATACCGTTCGCCGGGATACTACAGTGGCGCACATTTATAATGCTACCGGAACTTATAAAGCAGAGTTGATTGCTTACAACCAGTATGGTTGTTCTGATACTGCGTCTCATCTTGTAGATGCTATTGTAGTGCCGCTGGTAGATGTGCCCAATGCTTTTACTCCCAATGGTGACGGAGTGAATGATAACGTTTATGTAAAAGGTTACGGCATCACAAAAATGGCGTGGAGGATATACAACAGGTGGGGTACCTTAATCTATATCGGCAACTCACAAAAAACAGGATGGGATGGTAAGTATAAAGGTGTATTACAACCACAGGAAGTATATACCTATGTGCTGGATGTAGAGTTTACCGATGGACAGAAATACCAGAAAAAAGGTGACATTACCTTGTTGCGATAACAACAAGAGTAGTGATCTATATAAATAGTATATTCAGATGTTATTGTTCCTGTTATAAAGAGTGCAGGTCTTTCTTATAACAGTACAATATTCAAAAGGGAAGGAGGTTTTATGAAAAGATCATTTATGGGTTACAAGGCTTACGTCCTTACGATTACTACGATTGCTTTATCAGTTGCTGCATATAGCCAGGACCTGCATTTCTCGCAATACTATAATGCGCCCCTGCTGGTAAACCCGGCCAACACTGGCTTTGCGCCCGATGTTGACTGGCGCGTTGGTATTAATTACCGTAACCAATGGGCGAGTGTTACCAGTAATCCTTATAAAACAATGAGTGCGTGGGGCGATATGCAATTGTTCAACAATAAGTTTGATAATGGCTGGCTGGGTGTTGGCGGCGCACTGCTGCGTGATGTGGCAGGCAGCGGCGGTCTTACTTCTACCCGTGCATATGGTTCGGTAGCTTATCACCAGATGGTAGGGCTAAACAGCCTGGTAAGTCTTGGTTTTACCGGAGGCTATAGTAACAAGAGGGTTGATTTTACCAAGCTCACTTTTGACAATCAATGGAACGGTAAATTCTTTGATGTAACCATTCCCAACGGGGAACCTTTTTTGTACAGCAGCGTGAGTTATTTTGACCTGCAGGTTGGGATGAATTATGCCTATTTTCCATCAGACAATACTTACTTTAACGTAGGGTTGAGCGCCTCTCACATCAATACGCCCAAAGAATCTTTTTTCGCTTCCAACTCTATTAGCGATCAGCGGCTGGAAGTACGATATAACCTGTTCTTAAATGGCATGTTTAAGTTGAACGACCAATGGATTGTTAACCCGAATGCGTATATCAGTAAAATGGGGAATGCATGGGAAGAAGTGATTGGTATTAACGGTAACTACAACTTAAGCGGTGATGGTACCACACAACTGATCGGCGGTTTATATTACCGTGTAAATGATGCGATCATCCCAATGGTGGGTTACCAGTTCAGTGATTTTAAACTTACAGTGAATTACGACGCTACCATGTCATCATTAAAGGCATATAACCAATCCCGTGGTGCTTATGAATTATCACTGGTAAAGACCGGCCTGTACAATAGCGGCGGAAAAGCGGTGAAATGTCCTACGGTGAAATTCTGAGTAAGGAAGTCGGGCTCAAATTTTTTAAACTACCATGTTGTTACACCAGTCCTTGCACAAGGCGCCTCTTTGGGTACGGTCCCGGCTTGCCGGGATTGGAAAAAATCCGAAGGATATTTTTTTCAAAGAAGCCAAAGTAGCGCCGGTGTAAGGACGAAGCCCAGCGGCTTGAGCGTTCATCTTTTTGCATGAGCAAGCATTAGTTGAATTTTTGAAATGGAGATTTGGCTGCGCTCATTACCTAATGGCTAATCCTCACATGTCTTAGCTCCAACAGGTTCAGTGCATTTGCTTCAAAGCCCGAAACATTTTTATTTACAAGATGAATCACCTGGTCGTACCAGATGGGAATTACGGGGGCATCGTCAATCACCAGTTGATCCATTTTACGATAAAGGCTGTATCGCAGCGAGTCATTGGTTTCCTGCAATGCCTGTTCATATAATGCATCAAAGGCCGGGTTATGATACCGGGTATAATTTGGCGGGGCCGGGTTCTTACTGTAAAACATCGCCATATAATTCTCCGCATCCGGGTAATCACCAATCCAGCTTCCGCGAAATAGCAGCGCCTGCGATTTGGCCGTTTGTTCCAGCAGCAATGCCTTTTGCACCACTTCTACCTGAACCTTTAAACCCACCTGCGTCATTTGACTGGCACAAAAACTGGCGATATCTTCATACACCGGAATGGTGATCAGTTTAATTACTGGCAAACCGTTACCGTTTTCAAACCCTGCTTGTTTTAGTAGTGATGATGCTTTGGCAGGATGATAACTATAACCTTTTACCAATTGCACATTTTGAGAAGGTAATCCATCGGGAACCATACCACTTTCTGCGGGCAGACCGATAGAGTTCCGTAAATACATGGCCAGCTTCCGGCGGTCAAAGGCATAATTCATGGCCTGGCGAATAGCTTTTATACTAAGTGGCGATTGCTTTACCAGCGGGTTGCTGCTATCAACAAGTATCCCGAAATATTCTGTATTCAAATAGGCATGTTTTTGTAATACAATTTTATTCTCCCAGTCTTTGCGAAGTGTGCCTTTACGGGTAAGTACCTCATCTTTAAAAGAAGGATCGATATCGTTGATAAAACTCAGCCTGCCCTGCCTGAACTGTAAAAACTCTGTAGCCTTATTATCAAAGAAACTTATTTTAACCGCGTCTACATAAGGAAGCGATTTTCCGCTGCTGTCTTTTTCCCAATAGTGTTCATTCTTTTCAAGAATCATCGCCTGCCCTTCTTCCCAGGCTTTCAGTTTAAAAGGGCCGGTACCACAGGGATTGCGACGAAAATCAACACCATATTTCTCCACAACTTCCCTGGCGATGATACTGCAATACTGCATGCTTAATATACCAAGGATAGGTTGAAAGGGTTTTAACAGCGTTAGTTGAAAAGTGGAATCATTCAGCACCGCGAAACCGTTGGGTGCAATCCGGTTATTAAAAATCCAGGCGCCGCTGCTGGCTGTTTTTTTATCAGTAATCCTGCCGAGGCTATATACCACATCGGCTGCCATCATCTTTCTGGGCTGACCCTTAAACGCGGGGTGATCCTGGAAGTACACATCAGTTCTTAAATGAAAAGTATATACCAGGCGGTTTTCACTGATGTTCCAGCTTTTTGCAAGGGAAGGAATGATATGCAGACCAGTATCTATTTCAACCAATGTGTTATATAACTGATGCACCGCCCACATGATAGATTGATTCTTTGCAAAGGCTGGGTCAAGCGTGGCAATACCCGTGGTTTCATTATAAGAGAAAACGGTCTTATTGGCATTATGCTGATTTGTACAGGAAGAGAACAGGGCAGCAATCACCAGGAACGGGCAGAACAGTAGTATTAAGTGGTAGCTGCTGTACTTTTCATTCATGTAATTACCGGTGTTCATAAACCCGAATATCCTATTTTTATTTTATGAAGCGACTATCACTTTTATTCGTTCCGCTGATTGGGTGGAGCATGGCGTGTAAGGGCCAGTTGTTGCAAGAGAAAGAAGTATTCACGCATGCCGATACCTTACGCGGCACCATTACGCCCGAGCGTGCATGGTGGAATGTGCTGAGGTATGATATACAGGTAACTCCTGATTATGATACTAAAACAATCAAAGGAATAACCACCATAGGTTTTGAAGTTACCAAAGCAGGCCAGCAAACCATGCAGATAGATTTACAGCCGCCGCTGGAAATAGACCAGGTGTTGGCTGATAAAGCGCCGGTGAAATTTAAAAAAACAGATGAGAATGTATGGTATGCCTATTTTGATCAGCCGTTAAAAGTGGGCGATAAAAAATCTCTGGAGGTTACCTATCATGGTCAGCCGCGTGAAGCCATCAACCCGCCCTGGGATGGCGGCTGGATTTGGAAAAGAGACAAAACAGGCAATGTATGGATGAGTGTGGCCTGCCAGGGATTAGGCGCCAGCGTTTGGTACCCTTGTAAAGATCACCAGAGCGATGAACCCGATAACGGAGCTTCGTTAAGCATCACTGTACCGGATACGTTAGTGGCGGTAGGTAATGGCAGGTTGATCAACACCACGCATAATGCACATAATGCAACGTATGTATGGGAAGTAAAGAACCCTATCAACAGTTATAATATCATTCCTTATATAGGTAAGTATGTAAACTTTACTGATGTGCTTGATGGTGAAAAGGGAAAGCTTGATCTGAGTTTCTGGGTATTACAGGAAGATCTTGATAAAGCAAAAGTTCAGTTTAAGCAGGCAAAACCAATGCTAAGCTGTTTTGAGCACTGGTTTGGTCCTTATCCTTTTTATGAAGACAGTTATAAACTGGTAGAAGCGCCGCACCTTGGTATGGAACACCAGAGCGCCGTAGCTTATGGCAACAAATTTATGAATGGTTATCTGGGAAGAGATCTTTCCGGTACAGGCTGGGGATTGAAGTGGGATTATATCATTGTGCATGAGAGCGGCCATGAATGGTTTGCCAATAATATTACGAGTAACGATATTGCGGATATGTGGGTACATGAAGGCTTTACAGATTATAGTGAAACACTTTTTACTGAATGCCAGAGTGGTAAAGAGGCTGCCAATGAATACAATTATGGTCAGCGAAAAGGCATACAGAATAAGGAGCCCATTATTGGTCATTACGGTGTAAACAAAGAAGGTAGCGGAGATATGTATCCAAAGGGTGCTAACCTGTTACATACAATCAGACATTCAATAAATGATGATGAAAAATTCAGGACGATTCTTCGCGGGCTTAACAAGGTGTTCTATCATAAAACGGTAGATACACGCCAGGTAGAAGAATATATTTCGAAGGAAAGCGGTATTGATTTTACAGAAGTGTTTAACCAGTATTTACGCAATACCTCTATACCTGTATTGCGTTATTACTTCGCTGCTGATCATGGCAAATTGTTTGTGAAATGGTCAAATTGCCTCAAAGCATTTAATCTTCAAATTGTATTGGGTGATGGTAATGATTCCATACGTATCAAACCAACTACATCCTGGACGGAAGTTGCTGTTACGCCCGCGCAGGCAAAACTGATCAGCAAAAATGCGATAGAGAAAATGTATTATATCACCGTGGAAGAAGGGAAAGATTAATCTTTTTATTAATTGCCGGATGTGTTTACTTTATGGTTGGCCATCCGGCAAAATAATATGCATTTTTTGCTAGCCGGTAACTGGTTGTTTTTTTGTAGTACGTACAATATTTATCAGCCAGCTTAATATCAAAACAGCCAGCGCACCTGCCACATTCAGCCATAAAAAGCCAAAGCCAATCACGCCAAAATAATCAAGCAGGAACAGCGTAATTACGATCACTTCACCAATCACGGCACTCCAGAAAACGGTATCTGCACCTATGCGTTTCATATAAAAGGCTACCAGGAAGATGCCTAAGATCACTCCATAAAATAACGAACCCAATACGTTCACTGCTTCAATCAGGCTGCCCATACGGTTGGAGAATTCTGCGATAATAATGCAGAAAACACCCCACGCCAGTGTAAACCATTTGGATAACTTATAGTGGTGCCGCTCATTAATATGATTATCGTCTGCATGTGGATTGTGTTCTTTAAACCTGCAGTAAAAATCAATCATGGTACAGGATGCAAGCGCATTAAGCGCCGCCGCGATGGATCCCCAGGCTGCTAAAAATATAATGGCAATCAATAAACCTACCAATCCCGCTGGTAAATTATCTACCACAAATCGCAGAAAAATATAATTGGTGTCATTCGTATCAATAGAAGCATCCGCTTTTTTGAGCAGTTTCTTGTAATGAACCCGCATATCATCCATTAACTTGTTGGTGTTTTGTATACTGTCTTTGTAAGAATCTGCTTGTGTTGCATTAGTCTTTAGTGCTTTGATATAATCTCCGGCAAGCTGGCTTTGCTGTTCACTGGTTGTTTTGAAATTATGTTCCAGCAATCTTAAAGAATCACCGGAGGAGGTAGCATACACTTTTTCGCTTACCGCTGAATTGTAAAAGATCGGGCCGCTCTTAAACTGGTAATAAGTAAACAGCAAAGCGCCAATCAACAGTATTAAAAATTGCATGGGTACTTTTATCAGTCCGTTCATCAGCAAACCAAGCCTGCTCCCGGTATTGTCTTTTGCAGTAATGTACCGGCCAACCTGGCTCTGGTCAGTACCAAAGTAACTTAGCGCCAGAAAGAAACCACCTATCAAACCACTGATAAGATTGTAGCGATCTTTCCATTCAAATCCTTTATCTGTTATACCGGTAGTAATAACATTCAGTTTGCCACTTGCTCCGCTTACTTTTAGCGCATCAGTAAAACCAATGCCTTCCGGCAGATGATGTACAATGTAATAACCGGCCACGAACATGCCACCGAAAATAATCAGCAACTGTAACTGTTGAGTATAAGCAACAGCTTTTGCACCGCCACTTACGGTATAGATGATAAGTAAGCCTCCCATAACAATGTTGGTCCAGAAAATATCCCAGCCTAACAAAGAAGAAAGTATGATAGATGGGGCATATATGCTTATGCCGGTGGACAATCCTCTTGATAACAGGAACAGGGCCGAGGTGAATGTTCTTGTTTTTACATCAAACCTTTGTTCAAGATATTCATAGGCGGTAAAGACTTTCAGCTTATTAAAGATGGGAACAAAGGTGATGCTTAACACAACCATGGCAACAGGTAACCCAAAATAGTATTGTACAAAACGCATCCCGTCAGTAAAGGCCTGGCCCGGTGCAGAAAGAAAGGTAACGGCGCTGGCCTGTGTACCCATAATACTCAGCAATACTACATACCACGGCATATTCCTGTTGCTAAGGAAATAGCCTTCCATGTTTTTTGTGGTACGGCTTTTATACAAACCATAGACAATAATACCGGTAAGTGTACATGCGAGTACTATCCAGTCGGGTCTGCTCATGAAAATTGTTTAGTGAACCAAAAGAAGAAAGCTATTAAAATCAGCAGCACGATCAATACCAATGCATACCAGTGGCTCCATTTTCTGAATAGCGGTATGTGCTCTTTTTGCGGCATAGCAATTTTGTTATGATGATTGGGTGATCACTTAATATAACTAAATATGTTCCATGGCGATACCTGTTAAATCTATATACGCATAAAATTGTTATGAGTATTAATGAAAGCCTCAACAGTTATACAAAGATGAATCCGGATAAAACTACTTATTAGCGTGCATATCAACCGGTGGCCAAATGCTAATCACTTGTAAAAACTGATTGTTTATCGTCGCTTACCTCCACCGGTAGCCAGTCCGCCGGCCAACAACCCGATAAACAGACCAATGATTAAACCTGCCCTTACATTTTTAATCAGCAGCCCCAGTACAACACCCAGGAAAATAAGAAACAATACACTCACCTTTCGTCTTCCTGCCATATTAATTGTTTTTATGTTGTGGCAATGCAATTAAATTGGCCATCAGGCGAAAGGCGCCACTTACACCGGCAGGCATTTCCCTAAAAAATACCAGGCCAGTATATACAAAATTACCCTTGCCATAAGCTGCGATAGCCAGGCTGCCATTGCTTTCAGGCTCATTAGGATCATGCATGGCAAGTGGTGTTTCGTAATGACTGTCCAGCTTGTCTGCCTGGTAAATACTGCGTTCCTGCACCCATTTATTAAAATCGTCTTTAGTTATCTTATTCGGATAATTTAATGCAGGATGATCAGGTAAGAGGAACTTTACTTCCGCAGTTTCATCTGTAACGCGTGTACTACTTATCGCAAACGGATAAGGCCCGGGCTTGATCACACCATTAGAAATCAACTGGCTCCTGTTATATTGTGTGATCAGGTTGCCGCCATTCTGCACATAACGCATCAGCACTTCACGCTTTGAGTTTAGAAATCCATTTACATCATAAGCTCTTACGCCGGTAATGATTGCATCGTATTGCTGAAGGTTGGCATCAGTAATATCAACGTCATTCAGCAGTTTTACTTCATAACCCATTTGCAGAAGTAAAGGTGGCAGCTTATCACCCGCACCAACAATATAACCGATCTTTTTGCCAACCGTTTTAATCTCGTCTGTAATGATACTCACATTGTCTTTATAGAAGTAATGAATATGCGGAATATGATCGTATGCAATAGGGCGCAGGTAATGCGAATAGGTAAGACGTTTTCCATCTATATTGGTGGTAATAGCTGCATTAATGCGATGATCTTTTCCTGTGAGCCTGGTATTGATGATATCTTTTAATGCAATGGAAGAACTGAATGTTTTGCCGGCTTCAAAATCAAGCGTGGTGTCTTTTGAATACAGGTCTTTCTCAGCACCTGAAACAAGCGCACTATCATTATTGCTTGCTGAACCAGCTTGTTTAATACTGAAAGATGGTTGTTTTAATTTGATGGTTATCGGCACCTCTTTACGGGTAATATTCGATTTGTATTCCAGCTTCAGCGTAGGATTTTTGGTAAGCTCATTGCCTGGTTTTACATTGGTTAAAAGAATATTGGGAGAGACTGATACAACCACAGGAGTGATTACATTCACCGGTTCATATAACTCGCCACGTACAGGATCAGTAAACTTATACAGCACCGGTCTTCTTACAAATAAACGTGTGCCATTTATATTAAAGATAAAGACTGCAGTATAAGCAGGTGAGTTTTCGGCTTCGCCGATGAGTACCTGGTCATCTACCTGGAAGCTGCCATCAACCATCGGTTTCTCCAGCCAGTAAGGTTGTGATAGTTCCTTATGTGACAGCACTTCAATTTTTTTGGTAAACGTGGCATTCTGGTTTACCGGTAAGGCCCATTTTACTGCAGTATCCAATGAATTCAAACGGATGCTTTCAAGATTGATATTGGCGCTGTTTCTTTTATTTACAAAAAATTGTACGGCAAGGCTATCACCCGGTACCGCATATTCTGTATTAGAAGTTGCTTCCGCAAAAACACCGCCGCAGGCAAGAATCAGTTGCTCAATTTCCTTTAGTTTTTTCTGGTACCAGGAACCACGTGCATGTAGTATGGTAACAGCTTTATATAGTTCTACCAGGCTGTCTACAGAGTTTTCAGGATGTTCAAAATTGTATTGAGTGATGATGTGATCAATCCTTTTTTCTACCCGGTCAATATCTGTTTCCTGTTTTATATGATCACTTACATAAGATACTTTAATCTGGTTATCGGTAAGACGATTATCCATCTTTTTAAAATCTCGGTACATCCTGGCAAGGTTGCTTTCAGAAGTGTCAATAGGGTTCACCCTGCTCCACCCGATATCAATTCCATCCATCAGGTCATTCTGTGGTGCATCGCCACCGGTAGTTTCAAAATATTCAAATGACTCACCGCGTCTTCTTGGCCGGCCTTCCCCCTGGCTTTTATGCATGGTGCGGGCCTCGGCTCCAATCTCACCATAGCTCTTACCAAGCGAGGCATTAAAGCCGCCTGCGTCCAGTTTAAACAAAGAAGTATTGTTATCCGGCGGACCATTAAAATTATAGCTGTTCCATAAGATACGTTTTGCCTGCCAGGCAGTTACCCCGTACTTAAACTGCTCGCGGAACATGGTAGTATCTGCTGCAGCTTTGAATGCTTCGTTGGCAAGAATGGCAGAGGCCGCATGTTGACCATGCCCTGCACGTGCATCGCGTGGAAACCTGGTGATGATCACATCCGGTTGAAATTTGCGGATCACCCAAACCACATCACTTAATATACGATCATGGCCCCAGGTGCTTAACGCTTCATCCGCGGTTTTGGTAAAACCAAAATCAAACGCACGGCTGAAGTATTGTTCAGCGCCATCCATACGTCTTGCGGCAAGTAGTTCCTGGGTGCGTATCAATCCCAGTTCAAGACCCTGCTCATCACCAATCAGGTTTTGCCCGCCATCGCCCCTGGTTAAACTCATATAGGCAGTACGATATAGTTTTTCTTTGGCGAGATAGGGCAGAAAGGTATTGTTTTCATCATCCGGGTGAGCAGCGATATACAACACGCTTCCCAATACTTTAAGCTTTTTGAGTTGCTGGTAAATATCGGCGTTGTTATACGTCTCAGGAGTTTGTGCCGGAAGAGAAATATATGCTGTACATAAAACGGACAAAAGAAAAACAGGAAAAAAGAATTGCTTCATCTGATTAGCTGATTACGGTGGACGAAGTTAAGTGATACATGAAGTTAAAAATCTGGTAAATAAGCAATAGCCGCCGCTTTCTTTTATCCTGGCCGGCAATGAATGAGTAGGGGGAGATATACTGTGTCTTTAACAGCAGCAGGTAGATATAGATTAATTACCCTTTATCATCAATTCATAAAAACAGATCATTCTTCTGAAATCTTCAAAATCCATTCTTTCATCTATGCCATGAAAACCATGCGGATCGATGGCTGGAATAAAACGAATAACGGCATCAGAGATTTTATCATAATAACGGCCATCAGTGGCGCCAATCATCAGGAATGGCGTTACAACCACATCATCCAGTAACTGGTTAACCACGGTTGATGTTTTTTGATAGGCTTCACCATCAGTAGAAGTAAACTTACCCGGCTCTGAAAAAAATGGCAGTTTCGTAATTTTTACCCGGTCATCATTCACCGCTTTTTGCATAAAGGCATAAACATCTGCGGATGTTTCACCCGGCATAATACGGCTGTTAATAGTAGCTTCAGCAATTGAGGGGATCACATTTTCTTTTACCCCTCCACTGATAATGGTAGGAACAATAGTCGTATGAATAGATGCATTGGTGGCTTTCTTCTTTTCAAAAGTTGACACCAGCATGCCCTCAAATAACCAGCGGTTGGCCAGTGCCATACGCGTGGTAAAACCCAATCCCGGCCCGATCTTTTCCAGCATCTGGTTGGTGGGTTCCGTTATATGAACCGGCATTTGCTTTTCCCGCAACTTTACCAGGGCTTTGGAAAGAATATCAATCGCCGTTTCTTTCTCCGGCATAGAGGAGTGGCCGCCTTCTATCTCTACGGAAAGCTTGTAAGAAACGTGCCCCTTTTCAGCAACACCCAACAATGCAATGGGGCGGTTGAGCTCTTTGAAATTTTCCTTTGTGATAATGCCGCCTTCGTCTAAAGCCAATGCGGGATGCACTCCTTGCTTTTCCAGCCATTGCACAATTTCTCTTGCGCCTTTTTCACCACCAAGTTCTTCATCATGCCCAAAGCATAGATAAATATCTCTTTCCGGCTGGTAATGCTCTGCAAGTAAATGTTCTGTTGCTTCCATAATGGCTACCAGGCTGCCTTTATCATCAATAGCGCCGCGGCCCCAGATGGCACTGTCTTTTATAGTGCCGGCAAACGGCTCCACATGCCAGCGGTTTAGGGAGGATGCTTCTACAGGCACTACATCCATATGCGCCAATAAAAGATAAGGTTTGAGGGTTGTATTTTTCCCTTTCCAACGATAAATAATACTATAATAATTAATGGTATTTTTTTCCAGTGATTGATGGATGAGCGGGTAAGCTGAATCGAGGAATCGGTGAAATGCAACAAATGCATCCGTTTTTATAGAATCCTGCTGATCAGTAGAAATGGTTCGTATTTGTATAGCCTGGCTAAGGTGTTGAACTGCGGATGCTTCCAGGCGGGGAATTACGGATGCTTTATGATGAGGTATGGGTTTTGTAAACATCCATGTTCTTATAGCAACCAGCAGAATAAGCAGTATAAAAACTGACAGCAGCAGCAGTAACAGTTTCTTCATAAAGGGATATCTGTTTAATAATGACAAGATGAAATTTCTGTAATTTTTTTGAAAAGCGTAATTTATTTTGCTTTTGCTTTATCGCTCTGTAATACATATGCTATCACCTGTTTGCTTTTTGCTAAGTCTTTTAGAATACAACGTGGGTAAGGGTTTGCGGCATTTACAAGCCTTGTATTATACAAGAAAAAAAAGAAATAGATATTACTTGCTTTGAATAAAAATCTCTACTTTAGAACACTCAATTTAAAATTTATTAAAAAACACCTTTTTTTTTAAAACGATTTTTCCTTAGAATTGCCAAACATTTTTTAAACCATTTGTTTTATTAAAATTTAAAATCATTGCATCATGGCAGAAACTAAACCAACTGCAACAGCAGCAGCGGCCAAGAGTATTACATCCGTACAACCAAAGAGAAGGAGCAATGCAATTTCATTTATTGCTCCGGTTGCGTGTATTCTGCTTGGATTTATCATCTGGCGTTTTATACTGGGTAATCCAGCGAATTTTGTGCACCCCGATCCAAATGGCGGTTTCTGGCCACAACACAAGGAGCCTAAAGGAGGTTTATACCGTATGTACGAAGGTGGTATCATCGTACCTATTTTGATTGGCTGTTTCCTTACTGTAGTTACTTTCGTTATTGAAAGGCTTCTTACAGTATCTAAAGCAACCGGTACCGGTAACATTGCTGAATTCATCCGCAAAGTACAGTTTCACCTTGCAAACAAAGACGTTGACAAAGCGCTTGTTGAGTGCGACAAACAAAAAGGTTCTGTTGGCAATGTAATGAAAGCTGGTCTTCGCAAATACAAAGAAATGATCACCAACACTGAACTTGATACTGAACAAAAAGTGTTGAACATTCAGAAAGAAATCGAAGAAGCAACTGCACTTGAACTGCCTATGCTTGAGAAAAACCTCGTATTCCTTTCAACAATTGCTTCTGTGGCAACCCTGTTAGGTCTGTTAGGTACGGTATTAGGTATGATCAAATCATTCTCTGCCCTTGGTGAAAGCGGTGGTGGTGAAGCTGCTCAGGAGCTTTCAAGAGGTATCTCTGAAGCCCTTTATAACACGGCCCTTGGTATCGGTACTTCTGCTATTGCAATCATTTGTTACAATATATTCACTACTAAGATTGATGGTATCACTTTCGGTATTGATGAGTCTGGCTTTACTTTAACACAAAGCTTTGCTGCTAACTACAAATAGTTTTGTGGATTTTGCCAGCAGATGCATCTAATTTGTAACAACATTTAAAGTTTAGCAATGAGCAGACCTAAAATTGCCCGAAAGAGCACGAACATTGATATGACTGCCATGTGTGATGTGGCATTTCTTCTGCTGTCTTTCTTTATCTTAACCACGAAGTTTAAACCTTCTGAAGCCGTGCCTGTTAGCACACCAAACTCAGTTGCTTCCAAAGTAGCACCTGAAAAGGATGTGGTGATGTTAAGCATGAACAAGGATGGAAAAGTTTTCCTTTCTGTGGGTGATAGCAAGGCTGATAAGGAAAGAAAAGAAACCATGATCCGCTCACTCAACGGTAGCAAAAACCTGGGATTATCTGAGGCTGATATCAAAGCACTTACTGCAGCGCCTTTTATAGGTGTTGGCTTTTCTAACTTAAGCCAGCAGGCAAAACTGCCTACAGAAAGCGTGAATGATAAACTGCCGGGTATTCCTGCACAGGACAGCACCAATAACCAGGTGATTGACTGGATGCGTGCGGTAACAGAAGCTTATGCAGGTACAAAGCCAAATATTTTGCTGAAAGGTGATAACGTGGCCAAGTATCCTTCCTTTAAGAACATCATTACGGCATTAAAGAAAAATGACCTGATGAAATTCCAGATGGTAACTAACCCGGAGAGCGTTCCAAACGGAACCGACCTGTGGAGAGCAAACCAGAAAGGTGTGAAACAGGAAGACCTGTGATTAGTAAAAAGCATTATTAACAAAAAAACATTTTGCCATGGCAGAAATGGATACCTCGTCGGGTGGCGGACATAAAAAAGGACCCGGCGTTAAAAAAGGCAAGAAAATGTCAACCAGGGTTGACCTTACTCCGATGGTGGATCTAGGGTTCCTGCTGATTACCTTCTTTATCTTTACTACCACCATGAGCCAGCCTACGGCAATGAAACTGTTCCTTCCAAAAGATACAGATAAACCGGAAGAACAAAACAAAGCCAAAGAATCTGGAGCATTAACCATCATGTTGGGAGATAAGAACCACGTATATTATTACGAAGGTATATTAGACCCTGCCGGTGCTAACTTTAAATCATCTTCTTTCAAAGACATTCGTGAAGTGATTATGAATAAAAAGAAATCAACTGACGAAAAAGACTTTGTAGTGGTGATTAAGCCCGGTGATCAGTCTACTTACAAAAACGTGATAGATATACTGGATGAAATGACTATTAACGTAGTGAAAAAATATGCGTTGGTAGATATCTCTGAAGGCGAAGCATCCCTGGTAAAGGCGTCTGACGCAACTGCCCAGTAATTTTTCTAATTATTTTTATGGAATGTTGCAGTCAATGCATCTAAAACAATAAAACATTCACGTTATGGATGTAAATAAAATTATGAACGCCGATATTCTGGACCTCATTTTTGAGGGAAGGAACAAAGAATACGGCGCATACGAACTACGCAGAACTTACAATAAGCGCATTGCAACTGCCCTTATTGCGATGACTGCGATATGCCTGTTGCTCTTCCTGGGCTCTATTCTGGCCAACTCTGTTGGTAAAGAAAAGAAAGCCGAGGTTATTGTACAGGATGTTGAGTTGACTGAAGTAAAGCAGGAGGAAAAGAAGCCTGAAGTTCCGCCTCCGCCACCGCCAAAAGTTGACCCTCCAAAAATTGAAATTACCAAGTTTACACCTCCGAAGATCGTAAAAGACGAAGAGGTTAAACCTGAAGAAGAAATTAAAGAAGTAGAACAACTGGAAGATACCAAGATCGGTGCCATCAACCAGGAAGGTGTTAAGAACGACGTTGTTGCGCCTCCTGTAGAAGAAAAAGGTACCGGTGTAGTAGAAGCGCCAAAAGTTCAGACAGAGGATTACGATAAAGAATTTAAGACTGTACAGATACAGGCTAAATTCCCGGGCGGTCCTGAAGCATGGCAGAAGTATCTCGAAAGAAATCTTCGCGCTGATGTACCTGTTGAAAACGGAGCGCCTCCCGGCCGTTTAACTGTTGTTGTTTCTTTCCTTGTGGACAAAGAAGGCAACATTTCTGAAGTAAAATCAGAAAACGATCCGGGTTATGGTACTGCTGATGAAGCTGTACGTGTAATCAAAAGAGGTCCGAAATGGACACCTGCAGTTCAAAACGGTAGAAACGTAATCTATCGCCAGAAGCAGAGTGTAACATTCGAAGTTTCTGAAGGTTAATTTTGTTTAAGTTCAATATAAAAGTCCTTAGCACATCCTGCTAAGGACTTTTTCTTTTATAGTCCGTTGTGTGCGCTTAATTTTGCCGTTTGTTTTTGATAAAAGAAGGCCTATTATGCTCGGAAAATTACAGGGATGGAACGATACCATTGTGGCGCTTGCCACACCGCAGGGAATTGGCGCTATTGCCGTAATAAGGCTCAGCGGTCCGCAGGCGGTTACTATAGTAGATGCACTCTTTCCTTCTAAAAACCTGCTGGAGCAGCCTACCCATACGATACATGTAGGTTACCTGAAACAGGATATCGATACCATTGATGAAGTGGTGATCTCGCTTTTCAGGGCGCCCAGGTCATATACCGGTGAAGAGGTGGTTGAAATATCCTGTCACGGGTCTTATTATATTCAGCAACAGATAATTCAGTTAATTGTGCGGCAGGGCGCCAGGCTTGCAAAGCCCGGTGAATTTACCCAACGTGCATTTTTGAATGGCAAGCTTGACCTGGTACAGGCGGAAGCTGTCGCTGATCTTATCGCAAGTAATACGGAGGCCAGCAAAAAAACAGCCCTTAAAAACCTGCGGGGAGGGTTCTCCGGAATTTTACATACACTGCGCGATCAACTGATCCAGTTTTCCGCATTAATAGAACTGGAGCTTGATTTTTCACAGGAAGATGTAGAGTTTGCAGACCGTACACGCCTGTTTGCGCTATTGACAGAAATTGAGATTCAGGTAACCGCATTATTGCGTTCGTTTAAGTTGGGAAATGTAATAAAGAACGGCGTGCAGGTGGCCATTATAGGTAAACCCAATGCAGGAAAATCAACCTTGCTGAATGCATTGCTTAATGAAGACCGCGCCATCGTAAGCGAAATTGCCGGAACTACCAGAGATACCATCGAGGAGATACTTAACATCAACGGCGTACTTTTTCGTTTGATTGATACTGCAGGCATACGTGAACATACCACCGACAAAATTGAAAGCATTGGTGTAGAAAAAAGTCTGGAGAAAATGCGGCAGGCAGATATTGTTGTCTATCTCTTCGATCTTAATACCGAAACTTCTGAAGATATTGCCGCCACCGAAGCTTCTTTACAAACCCAGCAGATCAGGTACCTGTTGGTAGGCAATAAAGCTGATCTGCAAAACGAGGATGTTGCTTTCCAATCACCCGGTACACTTATCCGAATATCTGCAAAGAGCACAAGTAATATTGAAGAACTCAAACAACAATTATTTCAACTGGCAGTAAGCGATCCTGCATTGCTAAGTGATACGCTGCTAACCAATGCAAGACATGTGGAAGCGCTGGAAAAAGTACTGGAATCCCTGCGTGATATTATTGAAGGAATGAATCAGCAACTACCCGGAGATTTAATTGCGCTTGATTTGCGTCGTTGTCTTCATTTCCTAGGTGAGATCACAGGAGAAATTACTAACGAAGACCAGTTGGATTATATATTCAGTAAGTTCTGTATCGGAAAATAGAACGCTTTACTTCACCTGACATCACTTGACAGAATTTAACTAACAGGTTAAAAATCAATAAGTTAAAAATGGTAGACTTACACCGGTTTACCATTTTTTTTGCATACTGTTGTACCTCCTGTGTACCATTCTCTGTAATTTTTAAAAGGTACAAAAATCGCGAACACGGGGGGAGAACATGTCAGTAGCAGTCAGTATAAGTCAGTATCTGACAGTTGGTGTCAGTGAAACTGGAGAGATTATCGGCGAAATCATGGCAGTGAATCGGGGAGTTCATGGCAGAGCAAAAAGGGGAGAACACTGGCGAAATTAACGGCGAAATTATCCGACCATGGTTTCTTTGACTGTCAGAACGCAAATCAAAAAAGCGTTCTATGAGTTCAAACATTCGGATTAAGAAGGTCTGTCTTCATTGCAAAAGCAGCTTCATCGCAAAGACTACAGTGACAAAGTTTTGTTCTGATAATTGTGCAAAGCGCAATTATAAAAAGCGGCAAAAAGAATTAAAGGTGACCGATACCATTTTGGAAACCAATTCCCAGATCATATCAGCACTTAATGTCGCAGATGTATCAAACGTAAGTGGTGCTGATAGAATTCAAAAGGAATGGCTCTCAACGAAAGAGGCATCCGTGATTTTAGGTATCACAGAGCGAACACTTTTTCGGTTATTAAAAACAACACAATTACCCAGGTTAAAAATTGGTAAACGTTTATTGTTTAATAAAGAGCAAGTAATAAATTTTTTTAACAACAAAACAGAGAGACAATGAGGGGGACGTTAAGGAGAAAATTACTGAAAACAGGGAAGTACAGTTTGTATATTGATTACTATCCACCGGTTTGGAATCCACAAAAAAAGGCTTATACACGCCGTGAGTTTCTCAATCTTCATCTCTATGAAAAGCCTTCAACAGCTCTGGAGAAAAAGGAGAATGAGCTTTACCAGGAGATCGCTGACAAGATATTTATTAAGCGGATGCAGGCGCTTATGCTTGATGCCAATGGTATTTTCAATAAGGACATATTGTCTGCTGATTTTTACCAATACGCGCTTGATTTTATTCGCAAAAAGCAACGGGAGAAGATTGATACTAACCATTATGAAATCGCAATCAAATACCTGAAAAAGTTTACGGGAGAGCACTGCAAGTTTAAAGACCTTGATGAAAGGTTTATGGAAAAATTCAAAGATTTCCTTCTTACTACTTCTTCGTTAAAATCAAAGCTCGCAAAGTTGACGCAGAATTCAGCATCTTCTTACTATGACAAGTTTATGGTTTTAATACAGCAGGCTTTTCTTGATAAATATCTTCCTGAGGATTATACATTGAGAGTCACGCGCATACCAAACGTGGAAACCTTCAGACAGATACTTGATGATGATGAGTTGAAACTACTATTGGATAACCCAATCAATGACGACTTGGTATATCGGTCTTCCTTATTTGCATTGTTGACCGGCTGCAGGTTCAGCGCCATCAAAGTTTTGCGATGGACAGATTTTCATTTTTCAACCAGTCTGCAAACATGGTACATCTACTTTGTTGATCCCAAGCCGGACAGGTCCTTTAAGCATTTTATCAGTGCCGAAGCTGTTGAAGCTTTAGGGCCAATGAAATTCACGGACGAACTGATCTTTCCTGGACTTGATTATACTCGGACAAGAGCGAAGCTAAAGCAATGGTTTGAGCAGGTGGGCTTAAGGGATAAGGCAAAATTTCACAACTGGCGACATAAATATGCAACTGATCTTATTGAAAAAGGAGAAGATATTTATGTGGTGAGCAAAATGCTTAACCACAAGCATATTAAGACTACACAGATTTATGCTCAAGTACCCGATGTAAATAGGGCAGGGGCGGCTACAAAATTATCAATCACTGAAAAGGTAAATAGAAATGGAACAGCAGATCAATGAGGCGATAGCATCTATACATAAAGATGTTAAGGAAGTAAAACAATTGTTGATGACTTTATTGAAACAAGACAGTTCAGACAAGAAGAACCACGAAAACCAAAACTTGATGACCGCAGGTGAGGTCGCGCGGCTTTTAGGTGTAAACCTGAACGTAATTTATCACAAGTGTGCCGAGAACGACATTCCGTATAGCCGCATTGGAAAGCAATATAGATTTGATAAGGAAGCGGTACTCGAATGGTTAAAAAGACAAAAGCCGAAAGAAATGATTTCTATTGATGCCATTGTGGAAAATCATCTTCAGAAAAGAAGGTTACTTGGGTAGCTTGATCAACTTTTCAATATCCGCTCTTTTAAAATACCTGCGAGAGTTGATTTTTATAGAGGGAAGTCGTTGAGTATTGATCCAGTCATAGATCGTTGGACGAGATACTTTAAAAAGTTCACAGACTTCCCTCATTTTTAAAAGTTGAGATTCCTGCTCATTTGCTTTACCTGTTTGCCATTCACTTAATACTTCATGTATCAGTTTCTTCATTGAATCCCAAAAGGCTTGTTCCTCCAGTGGAATAAGTACTTGTCTATCCATAAATCACATTTTCAATCAACACAAACTTTCCTTGCTTGTTCTTTAACAAATTAAGGCAAAGCAAAGATTGATTATTGACTGTGAGATTCTTTAGGGTATTTGCAATAAATTTTAGGTGTGGCTAAAAAGTTATCATAATTATCAAAAGGACAATGAGATGTTTAAGTATCAAAAGTCCAGATTGATTCCCGCACGGCTACCCAACCGGAAACCAGGCTGACCGGTATTTTTCCGATACTGTGTAGCGCTCAGCTACGTCCCGGCTATAAAGCCATTAAATCAGGAAAACCGAACATCATTTACATCCTCGCAGATGACCTGGGCTATGGCGATTTAGGATGCTATGGGCAAACAAAAACAGAAACGCCGAATATCGATGCCCTGGCACGTGAAGGAATGCTTTTCTCGCAGCACTACGCCGAACCCTTGTGTGCGCCTTCCAGGTATGCATTAATGACTGGCATAGATGGTGGGAATGCCTACATCCGTGGTAACCACGAATGGGAAGAGCGTGGAGACGTATGGAACTTTAAGGCGATGGAAGCTAATCTTTTTCTGGAAGGACAATTACCCATACCAGATTCAACGATAACCATCGCGAAAATATTAAAACGGGCAGGCTATCATACGGCAATGATTGGAAAATGGGGACTGGGTGGCCCGGCTTCTACGGGTGAACCAAATAAACAAGGGTTTGATTATTTCTATGGCTCTTTGTGTCAACGACAGGATCACCAGTCTTACCCCGGGCATTTATGGGAAAACGATACCCGTGTTTTTCTGGACAATAAGGTTATCGATCCTAATTATAAACTTCCCCAGACTGCGGATTTGAAGGACAGTAGCAACTATGCATTGAGCGATCAGTATGACTATTCACCAGACCTTATGATCAGGGCCGCAATAAAGTATATTGATACTCAGAAGGATCATCCGTTTTTTCTATACTATCCCAGTCCCTTACCTCACGCATCAATGCAGGCGCCGGCAAAGTGGGTGAACTATTATCACAAAAATTTGGAGAGGAAAAGGCTTTTGCCGGCGGCGGTTATGCACCTTGTCTATATCCGCGGGCCACCAGGGCTGCAATGATCAGTTTATTGGATGAGCAGGTTGGTCAGATTATCAGCGAATTAAAAAGACTAAACCTATATGATAATACCATCGTCGTGTTTGCCAGCGATAACGGACCCTCACGGGAAGGTGGTGCCGACTGCACATGGTTTAATAGTGGGGGTCCTTTTAAGGCGGATTACGGTTGGGGTAAAGGTTTTTTATACGAAGGCGGCATACGGGAGCCCTTTATCGTATCATGGAAGGGAAAGATCAGGGCTGGCGGCAAGTCAGATCTTCCTGTTTCTTTGTGGGAAGCGTACCCCAGCCTGGTTCCCAACCTGTCTATAATAAAACCCGATACAAGGTTGGAAACCATATAAGCCACAAAAAAAGCAGTGGCGATATAACCGAAATAATCATTGGGTATCATTGCTCTAAGCGGGCCCTCGGCGCTGAGATAATTAAAAGCAAGCCTGTCAATATAGTTGAACACGGTTGCAAGAAAAGCAAACGACAACATCAGCCAGCGAATTCCCGCACGGCCATCGGGTGATTGCTTCAGGACAATATTGTCAGTCATTATTGTGAAGTTAGGCAACGATATTGTACAGTACAAGCCTATACGATCCGCATAGTCATGCCACCATCAATAACGATATTTTCACCCGTGATAAAATTGTTTTGTACCAGTGTCCGGATGACATCGGCCACATCCTGTGGACTTCCTTCGCGGTGCAGAGGAATCCTGTTATTGAGGTTATTGGCCACCTGGGCTTCGGTAAGGTGATCCTGGAAGCGGGTACGGATAACGCCCGGCGACACACTATTGACCGTAATATTGTCGTCGGAAAGTTCGTAAGCAAGTACCCTGGCTAATTGTGGAATGGCCCCCTTAACCACAGCATAGGCGAGTGCATTTTTAACGCCCCGTAATCCCGCTGCCGATGAAATAAGCACAATTGCTCCCTGCCCATTCTTTTTCATATGCGGAACAACCGCACGGCACAAATGAAAACCGGCATGTATATGAATATCAAAAGCCTCGTACCAGACCTCACGTGCACCATTGAGCAGGCCGCCCGGTGCAGGTCCTCCTGCACTATGAACCATGATATCTATACGTCCGAAATGCTCCCCTACCTCTGCCACAGCCTGTAAGCAGGCTTCCTCCCGCCCCAGGTCAGCGGCAACTTCGTAGCAAGGTACACCAAGCGCTTCTATTTTCTTCCTGGTCACGCCATCGCCGGCACTGCGGGCAACAAGGGCAATGGCGACTCCTTCCCTGGCCAGCGCCAGCGCCGTTGCTGCACCTATCCCATGTGTACCGCCAGTGATAAGGGCGGTCTTCTGCTTAAGTTCCATTCTATGCAAATCAAACAATTCATTACTGTACCGGGCTGCTGTTTATTATCATTGGCTTCATTAATATTATCCTATAAATAAAAACGGATATAAAATTGCGAAGCAGCCGGCAGCACTGCTGGTAAATTAACGGAGTGGCGGGATAATATTCAGTAGCCTGCGGTTCGAAAAAATTGATTATTTGCATAAGATTTACTTAGCATGAAACATCATGAAAAGACGTGATTTTATACTTAAGGGTTCCTGCTTGGCTGCCGGCACTTTATTAAAAGGCACGACGCCTGCTATTCTCACTGCAAGCCCGCTACTGCCACCGAAGGGCGGCTTAAAGTATGCTCACCGGTTACCATTAACTGACGGCCACTACATCCGCACGTCCGGCTATGTGGAAGATATTCCGGTACCCGAATATAGTTGGGCCCCTGACGGCGTTTACGAGGATTTCCAGGATATCAAGTTTGGCATCCGGGTCCATTGGGGGCCGTACTCCATTAATCGCCTGCAGGGTGAATCCTGGCCATTGTTAAAAATGAAACCTCCGGAAAAACAAGCTTACCAGGAACTCTATAAATCGTGGAATCCTTTGGGCTTCGACGCCGTTGAATGGGTCGATTTTTTTGCACAGAGCGGTGCAAAGATGTTTGCTTTTACCAGCAAACACCACGATGGATTTTCCATGTTTGATACAAAAACCCGCGTAAAGAAAAGGGTGAACTATATGGCTGCCGGCGGTCCTGAAATAGAAGATTGCGACCTTGCTTACAGTATCATGGAAACACCGTTTAAAAGAGACGTGGTGAGGGAACTGACAGATGCTGCCCACGCAAAAGGACTAAAGGTTGACCTGTACTTTTCTCATCCAGACTGGTACGACAGTGATTTCAGGCCGTATAACTATCATCCCCTGCAGGTACCAGGCTCCGCTGAGATAGCAGTTGTGGGAAAGAACCGCAGCCCGGAAATAGAAGACCCTGAAAGCTACTTTGCTGCTTCCGGAAGGATTATAAAACCTAATCCATCCCCCGAGCAAGTTACCCGTATGATGAAACGGCACAAAGCCCAACTGGAAGAGCTTGTTACAGGCTACGGTAAAATAGATATGGTATGCCTTGACCAGTGGTTAGGGCCGCAGGTTTGGCCCCAATTGAGGGAGACCATGATTTACCTGCGTAAGCTGAGGCCTGATGTTATGTTCCGGGCCAGAGGCATCGGCAACTACGGCGACTATTATACACCGGAAGGATTTGTTCCCAACTCGAAAGAAAATACTGATACGCCCTGGTTTGTGATTCATTCCCTTGGCAGCTCCTTTTCCTATGAAAGTGATGAATCGAAGTATAAGGGAGCCGGATGGGTGGTGAGGAATTTGGTGGATGCTGTATCCAAAGGAGGAAACTTCATGGCAGGTATCGGCCCCGATGGCGATGGCCGGTTTCACCCCACTGCAATAAAGCAATTGAAAGAAGCGGGGCAATGGCTACGGATAAACGGCGAGGGTATCTATGCAACGCGTCCGCGTGCAGGGGATTTATGGCACCAGGAGGATTCCATCGTTTTACAAGATCCAAAGACAATACCACGGTATATGCTTTCAGCTTTGAATGGCCGGGTGAACAGTGGGTACTTCGCTCTGTTAAACCATTCAATAAAACGGTGATACATTTTCTGGGATGGCCCCATTCACCGCTTGAATGGCATTATGATAGTAATAGTGGGCTTGTAATCAATATCCCTTCATCGTGGAAAGAGAAATTTACAGGCCCGGCAGCATTGTCATACGGGCTCAGTATAAAAATAGCATAAGCATGTATCCATGGTTACCTTTGGGCTACATTCTAACGTATATTAGCAACGGGTCTCTTAATGGTACGAAGACAAAAAGATGAAGGAAAAAAGAGTAACCATCCATGATATTGCACGACAGGCAGGCATTGCACCTTCCTCTGTTTCCAAAGCGCTTAACGATTCCCCTTCGATTAGTGAAAAGGTACGAAACCTTGTAAAAACGATTGCAAAAGAGCTTAATTACAAGCACAACCTCACCGCGGCGAATTTGCGCAAGGGCTCATCCCGAACCATTGGAGTTATTGTTCCCAAGATCAACGTTGCTTTCTTTGCGGATATTATAGCAGGGATAGAAGAGAAATGTTTTGAAAATAACCACCGCTTAATTATATGTCAGTCTGATGAATCTTTTGCAAAGGAAGTGCAGGCGGTAGATACATTAATACGGCAGAATGTAGATTGTATGCTGATTTCACTATCACAGCAAACCCAATCCAACGATCATCTTCGTGAAATTACCAACCACCATATTCATCTCATCCAGTTTGACAGGGTTGATCACCAGTTTGCCAGCCATACGGTTGTTAATGACAACAGGCAGACTGCGTGTAAAGCGGTGCGTCATTTGGTACAGCAGGGGTATAAACGTATCGCATTTTTAGGTGGCCCCGGTCAGCTTGCCCTTTACAAAGAACGTAAAGAAGGATACCTGGCAGGTATCGGGGAGGCAAATCTTACCCATCCGTACACTTATGTGGCAGATAATGTTTTAAACACTCAAACGGCCTTTCATAAAGCCATCGAACTTTTCGAACACAAAAAGCGGCCCGATGCTTTTTGCACCGTGTCAGATTATGCTGCGCTGGGCGTTTTAAAAGCAGCGATGGCATCAGGATTAAAGGTGCCGCAGGATGTTGGAATTGTTGGTTTCTCCAATGAAGTTTTTTCAGAGGTAACTTCGCCCACCCTTTCTACTGTTGACCAGCAAAGCAAGATGATCGGAAAGGAAGCCGCAGACCTGTATTTTGAAAGTATCCTCAAAGAAAACACCCCATCATTCCTTCACCGCGTGGTGAACAGTAACCTGGTGATAAGACAGTCATCCGGAAGAAAAACAGGAGCCAAAAGAAGTAAACCGCCTGCTGCGACCATATAGTGGGAAATGAACGAAGATCCGCTTTACTTTTATACATTTTCAGGAACCGCATAAGGTGCACGGCTGCTTCCCCTGAGCAGGCTGTTGGCATCCTCGCTGTTGGTAAAACGTTCGGTTCGGTTGTCAAAATACAATAATTGATTACCGGTGCGGTACGCAATATCAGCCAGGTGCACTAGGCTGGCGCTTAAGTGCCCCTGCCTTACATCACCGTTCGGACGGCTACCGTTCCTGATACTGTCTATAAAATTTTTCTGATGGAATTTATCCGGAAAATACCCTTTGTCCATGTCAACAATTTTTCCGTCTGTTTCCATCACCTGCCACCCAACGCCATGTCTTCCAAGATACATTAACCGCTCCGTGCCATATAGCTCAATGCGGGTAGAGTTTTGCGGCCAGTAGGGCCATTTGGTTCCATAGCGCACATCAGGGCCTTCTTTTGTCATATATTTTGTACAGGAGCCACTTTCGCAGGTCATGGTAAAGTCGCCAAAATCATATGTGATGTTCAGAAATTCAGGTGTTTCTTTTTGAGACTGAAACCCGTTATTGCCGCCGCTGCTGTATACAGAGCGCGGATGTGTGGGGTCCCCCAGCACAAGTCGCGCAAGGTCCATTACATGACTGGCATCATCGGACAATGCCCCGCCGCCATAGGCCCAAAAGTCGAGCCAGCCACCTCTCCCTGTCATGCTGTGCCGGTTTGGATTATAAGGAACAGCTTTTGCCGGACCCTGCCATGCATCCCAGTTTAAACCGGCTGGAATGGGTGTATCAGGCACCGCGGTCCACTTACTTCCCGTAAGCAGGTTAAAACATTTTACATGCACAATCTTTCCAAGCTTACCGCTTTTTATATAATCCCTCGCAGAAAAAGCATAAGGGGCGCTCCTGTTCTGAAAACCAATCTGAAGTGTTTTTTTATATTTATCTGCGGCTTTAATAAGTTGTTGCCCTTCCCAAATGGAAAGCGTGGGGTTCTTTTCCACGTATACATGCTTACCTGCCTGCAGCGCCCAAACGGCGGCCAGCACATGCCAGTGTTCCGGCGTGCAAATCACCACAGCATCAACTTCTTTGTCATCAAACGCCTTTTTCATTTCTGTGGTAAATACCGGTGCATAACCCTGACGTTCTTTATACTTTTGAATGTCTTCTGCTATACCGCCAAGGGTTTCATTCACATCGCACAGGTATTTGACGGCGACATGGTCGTTTTCTTTAACGATTCCTTCCAGTACCGTTCTTCCACGGCTTCCGCAACCAATCAGTGCCAGCACCAGGATGTCTCCAGACCTGTTTAGCGAGAATGCGGGCAGTGCAGCACCAAGGGTAAGGCCAGCGGCACCGGTGAGCGCATGGCCCATAAAACCACGTCTGTTCATATAGCAGGGGTTTACTGTTTTGTTTGCAACAAATAATTTACTGAATTGATCATCAGGTTACGGAAAGCTGCCTGTTCCCAGTCATTGTAGTGGCCAAGCGAAGTGTAAATCACCGTATTGTGCCAGCCGGTTGTATTAATCCACATTACCGGTTCCGGAACTTGTCCCGGAATCGATCCAACCAAAATTACCTGGTCGCAGTCTGAACGTAGCGGCCGGTTTTTATATAGCCAGCTCGGACTGTCAAACCCAGTGGGAGGTACATTTTTTAGCAGCGGGTGGGCCTCCATGCCAGGCACAACCATTACCCTGGTAGGAACACTCTCGGCGGGATAGTGCCCCTGGTAATTGCCGCCGATCACCTCTTTGTCAAATTCCGTCCACTGCGCAAGGAAATCGTCTGCATGCTCTTTGGCTGCAACCACCGCGCCTCCTTCCCGTGATACGGTACCGTTGGCATTAAATGAATGACTTGCCGTACGGATACCCAGGATCGGCTTGCCGCTTTGCACATACTTTTTCACCAGTTCCATCTTTGCCGTTTCAAGCGCCACCCGGCGGACGAAAAACACGGCCAGGTCTGCATCCTCCAATATTTGCAGATTTTCAATATTGTGCCTGCCCGGACCATCCATGGCTGGCTTGCCGATGGCAAATTCACAACGTACGCCCTCGTGCAGCATCAGGTAATCGGCGAATGAAGGCAGTTTCTCATTGGCACGGTATTCCCCTTCGGCTGTTACAAAGGCCAATACAGGCCGTCTATCTGTACTAAACCTGAACTGTCTGCCCCCAACAATATCTACGGAGAGCATAGACGGACACACATACTTTTCTATATACTCCACGACAAGATTCACGCCTGTAAAATGATTGACCACCGGACTCATTTTTGAATTATACATTGCGTCTGTCATATCCCGCATCAGTATCACATTTTTCCCCATCCTTACCATATTACGCAGGCCGAATGAACGGCCTATCACACACATATTGGTATGAACCCCGGTGAGAATGACGTTTTTAATTCCTTTCTTTTCAAAAAGACCTGCGATTTCCGCACCATTATCACTAATGGCATCGCCCTCTTTTATTTCCAGGGTTTCAATCTGTTTGCGCCAGGGGCTGCCGCCTTCACAACGCACTGAATCATCACAGCCCTCATCGGACTGGTCGATCGGCCACACGGCGCCTTTTTCTGCAGGTAGAAGGTTTCCGCTGATCTGCTTTAAATACTTCTTGCTGTTGAATTGTTTGGCAAGTTTTCTTCCGGGATACTGCTCATAGTAGGACATACAATCGCTTGGTGAATGCACAATAAGCATTCCCTTTTCGCGCGCCGCGGACAATACCTTATTTAGTTTTGGCGCCATCTCTGCGACACGGGACGTTGCGCCCTTGCACCAATGCTGGTCCCACATATCACAAACGATAATAGCCGTTTCAGAAGGAACCCATTGCTGTATTTCATTCACAATGACAAAAGCCGCCGTATCGACAGGGGAACGCACCCTTTTTTCAGCCGATATTGCGATCGTTTCAGCTCCGGTCACCTTTGACTGCCGGGCTTGTGCAAAACAAAAGGTAGCTGATAACATCAAGCAAATACCGGTGGACAACAACTGTGCGTGCGATCTTAGCGACCGTGCCGAAAAAAAATACATAAGTGATAGTTAAGTAGTAATAAACAATATTTTAAGCCATCATCAAACCGGCTACCCAGTCCATATCCACCAACTGATTTACAAAAATCCAGGGAATCCAAAAAGCGACCGTCCTCTATGTTATCCTAAAAATAGATTTTGTTACAAAAAATAAACGACGGTTTAGCAAGTTGGGATAATGGTCGTCACAAAATGCCGTTTGGGCACAGCTGCAACAAACGTTTTTCTTTGTGCATGGGACTCTTAATATCAGCATCACTATTTTCACGCTTGAACTCCAGGGGGCTTAATCCTGTAAATTTTTTAAACTGGCAATAAAAATTGGAAAGACTGTCGAATCCACATGCGTAACCGGTTTCTTTAATTGTCTGACGCCCCTCCCTGATCATCTGGCACGCTTTGTTAATGCGGTACTCTGTTAAAAATTCGATATAAGTTTTATTGGTATGCGCTTTAAAATACCTGCAAAAAGATTCTCTAGTGAGATGAGTCATGACCGCCATCTGTTCAATGGTAATATGTTCGTCAAAATGTGCATAGGTATACTCCAGTATCCCTTTAAAGCGTTGGTCATTAATGCCGGAAGTAAAAGAATCGAATTTATTTGTTGCCAGCATCCTGTGTGATTGTGAAAAGCTGAGACGTTTTAGTATTTCGAGCAACAAAATAATACCGTCTAAGGAAGGCACCTTAAAAAGCTGCACCAATAACGGAATGATGTCATCTTTACTCCTTTCTGTAATCTGCAGCCCGTTCCTCGCCTTCAATAGCAAATCGTAAATTTCCTTTAACTCAGGAAGCCTTAAAAAGTCATCCCCTAAGAAGCTTTCGCTGAACTGTACCACTAGCGCTTCCGGCTCAATATTATCTGTAGTGGGAATTTGAGTATCATGAAGAAATCCATGGGGTGTATTCTTACCAATCAGCAAAAGATCGTTATCACCAAAACGTTCGGCCGAATTGCCAACAACCCTGGTGCCGCAGCACTTCCTGATAAGGATAAGTTCTATTTCAGGATGGTAATGCATCCCGGTAAACAAATTTGCGCCTTTATCGATCCTTGCAGTAAAGAAACTGTTCCTGTTGTTGACGATATGTTGATAGGATGGCCTTGGCATTTGTATCATAATATTTGGGGTATTACTATGTTACCGATGATTTTAGGAAATCGATTTCCTAAAATACATCTTTTATGTGAAACACGAAAAAAACATTGAAGATTGGTTAGGAAGATCGGTTGACAAAGCAGCAGAATAACCAGGTTTATAGGAGAGCATTAAGAGCAGTTTTTTGCAAAAATCAGCTATTTTAAAATAGCACTGTTTCAGTTTCGTACGATAGTACTTTTGTATAAAAAGTTAACTACTTATTTTGAAATAAACAATACCGTCTTGACGCTATTGACTTCTCTTTCAACCCGCATTAGCTTTGTACCTGTAAATACAAACAAATACTTTTAAGGGACGCCATCTCAACAAGCGATCAAGTAATCGGAAGGCCTGCCATTACACGTTCAAAAATCTCTTGTCATTTTAAAACAGTCAACGCACATGCACCAAAATGCCTGGCGGCAGAACAATGCCCTGACAGGCGTATGGATATCGGTATGTTAATTATTACAAGAACAAAAATTTAAAATATTTAAAAACAAATTTTATGAGTATTTCACAATCAAATTTAACACAGCCAAAATACGGCTATGATACAGTGGTAGCAGTGACACAAAAAGCATTAAACAATGCAATTGAAACATATTACTTTGACACTAACAAATTTACGTCCGTAAGTTTCTATTTTATCAAAGACAGCTCCGGTAATCCGCAGGTTATTGATGTAGATGACTTGAAGGCTGATTATACCAGTAAAATTGACCCGCTTAGCTCTACTTTAACTTTAGCGGATAAAAAAACCTTGTCGGAAAGCGAGTTCTGTTTTGCTTTTAGCTTTACAATAGGCAATCCTCAAGATTATCTAGGTACTAATTACTTAACACTTAACCCTGGCAGTAACAGTGTTCGGTATTATCTTTTATGCTTTCAATTGCAAGTTGCTTTCTGGAACCCTGATAATAAATCGTGGGTTGATATTAAGCAAACGACAGCAAAAGAGTTTAATATTTATGCAAATATCAATCTGCAGAATGTGCTGGATAATAATAATCTGCCGGTAATTGTAAAGGAAGCCGTTGATACAATGGGTGGCACAGACGTAAATGTACAGCAATTGATATTTGATTTGGACAGTGCTGTAATTGAACCAACCAGCACCCTTACAGGGCTTGATATCGGGTGTTCTGTTTTTATACCGCTGATGCAGCAATTTGCCAACGCTTATTTCAGCACATACACTTCACAAACCGATGCAATATATTATGCCCTAACAACGCCGAATAGTGCTTCACTTGTTCCATCTGCTATGGATTGGTATGTGGGAAGTTTTGTAGATAGCAACGGGAATGCCATTGCCAACCCAACACAGGACCAACAGGACCTGGCTACGCTCAATTATCTTTTTGCTTCAAATGGTGACCCGTTAAATCCTGCTGCGCAGTTTACATGGAACTGGCTTGAAGATAATGGTATCAGCCATAACCCAAATATGGATTCAAATGCAGATGTAAATAAATATGACGGGGCCATTTCAATTAACCGCGATGCGTTTGCTAAATACCTGCAAAACCAGTTGAATGGTTACGTGCACCACAATTGCTACAAAACGTACGTAAAAGTATGGGATAGCAAAGATGATACCTGGACGGTCGGTTTTGATACGCTTCAGGCGCCTTTACCTCCGGATGTCTTCCAGCCATATAGCCCGGAAACCGGGTCGAAAGACATTTTGCTCTTTTACAACTACGAAAACAAAGTTTCAGTTAACGGAATGGCAAATCCAGCAGACACATTCTCTACCTATCTGCTTGTGCACCTTGATGTTAGCATTATCGGCCAATCGTTGATAATATTTCAACAAGTTATTTTCAATGCAACCCAATACGTTGCAGCTAATTCTGCAACATATTTTACTGAACCTGTCAATATAGGTTATTGGGATGTGTTTAATATAGATGTCAATGATCAGGGAGGTTTAAGTTTTCAACATCTTCCTGAGCAAAGTTCGACTACCGACCAATCTGCACCTGCTCAGCTGCCAGGTTACATGAATAATATATCCATTAATCAATGTATTGAATCGATTTTGACAAATAGTATTCAACAGGTAGCACCACCCATGGCACAACAATTTATATTTCCGGGAGGCAACGCGTTCACTTTCAGGGATGCGCAATTCTCAGAGAAATCAGATATTGTATGCCATGTAACCTATAAAGCCGAATCATAATTTTGGCAGAAAGGGAGAGCAACGAACCGCAGAAATAAATGCCTGGGTAGCGATCATCTCCTTGTTAAACCTTGTTTGGGGTGGATCCTGCCTAACTACGACATTTGATGGGTTACCTGTACCAAGCTGATCGTATTTAAATAAGTAAAATTCAAAAGGCGCAACATACCCGGTTGCGCCTTTTTGTACTTACGAGCTGTACATAATAACCATGTCTCCTGTCCGTTTTGAGCGCATCGGCCTGCGCTTACAAACTTTCCTTAGACGGCTTTCTTTGGGTTCGCTGGTTTGCGTTTGTTGAGGCAGAAATACAAAAGAGAAAATTTCCACAACTTATTTCAAAAAACTAGTCTCTTGCAACTCCCGGCTTGACACATGGTCTATAGTGCTGCAACATAACTGATAGTACCTGCATCAATAATTACAGCTTTTGAAACGACCGGCATAGGACCTCATCCGGTGAATAGTGAATTTTGCGCCAATCAATTCATCCACTTTCCATCTCACCTGAAATCAAAATCAATTGTATGAAATTCAAATCGGATCAGCTGCTGTTTAAATCAGCATGTTTTCTAATGCTCCTGTTAATGATGTCCACCACTGCATGTGTTAAAACAATGGATAACACTCCAACGTCTTCCGGCACTATCACAGGATTTTCCTTTGAACAATCGTTGAATAATATTCCTGTAAGTTCAGAAGGTACGATCAATGCATCAGATATCACCATCTTCCTCCCGCCGGGTACAAATGTTACGGGGCTTAAACCGAGTTTTAACCTGTCTGATGATGCTACTGTAAGCATCGATGGAGTTAGCCAGCAAAGTGGCGTTACTGCTGTTGATTTTAGTGAGCCCGTTACCTACACGGTATCGGTACCCGGCAGCACGGATGTTAACTATACTGTTACGCTGATCACTGACATCAGCGAAATAGATAATAATGTGGTGGCATTTATGCAAAAATACCATGTGCCAGGCCTGGCTATCGCGATCACCAAGGATGACAGGTTGGTATACTCAAAAGGGTATGGTTTTGCAGACACTTCTTCCTGGTATGCCACAACAACATCGAGCCTGTTCAGGCTGGCAAGCGATTCCAAACAGTTTACTTCAGTGGCCGTTATGCGATTACTTGACAAGGGAAAAATAAATATGACGGACAAGATATTTGGCCAAGGTTCGATACTGGGCACCACTTATGGTACGCAACCTTACAACCAGGGCGTCACAGCAATAACCGTAAGCGACTTACTGCACCACACCTCCGGCGGCTGGAGTACAGACGGCAATGAATTCAACGGTTACAATGATCCTGTCTTCAGCAATTTAGAGATGAATAATGACCAGTTAATAAGCTGGACACTGGATAACGTTCCGCTGGATACTTTGCCAAACACGAAGTTTGAATATTCCAACTTTGGCTATTTCTTGCTGGCAAGGGTGATTGAAAAAATCACCGGCCAGCCATACCAACAGGCGGTGCAGGATCTTGTATTGACACCATGCGGAATAAAAGATATGGCTATTGCCGGTAATACCCTGGCGGACAGAAATGCAAATGAAGTGATCTACTACAACCAGGAACAGCAATCGCCTTATGGCCTGAATATTTCAAGGGCTGACGGATGTGCAGGATGGATCGCGTCCGCAGAAGACCTGACCAGGTTAATGACGCATATTGACCAGCTAAACCCTTCGACCGATATCATTTCCACAAATACGTATAATGTGATGACCAGCATAACGCCCGTAAGCGACGGGTATGCATGCGGCTGGGGTGTTTATCCTTATAACGAAGGTTTTGAGCACCAGGGTAGTTTGCCCGGCACCTCTTCTGACCAGGCGTTCTCTACCACACTTATGAGCCCGAATAACAGCGGCAATTTTAGTTTCGGCATCGTCATCAATACACGCAGCCTTGACAACAATTACGGCGGTGACCTTGATAACATATTCTGGAACGCGACAGTCAAAGCCTGGCCTTCGTACGACCTGTTTAATACAAAATAACACATCTTTTATCCTAATTGCATCAATAGAGATATGATCTCGGACATTGAGGCGATAGGTTTGCACCACAAAAAAAACAATAATGATGAAGAAATTTTTAATCATGCTTATTGCAATCTGCCCGGTTGCTGCTTTTGCGCAAACAAGAATTATCAATAGCTGGAGCGATCCAAATGCAGGAAATGCAAATACAACAGTTCATAAGCTGGCAGTTGCAGCATTGATCTATAACCAGACAGTGCGCAGAAAGGTGGAGGATTATATGGTAAGTCTTTACCCTGGTGTGGCGACACAATCCTACATGATGATGGGGGATTCTTTATTGACCGATGAGGAAGCTGAAAGTCGCAAGCTAAAAGGTCTTGGCTTCGATGGTATTTTGATATTGAAGCAAACAGGAGAAAATGACCAGGAGCAATATGTTCCCGGACAACCCGGAGCTCATTATACAACATGGGCAGGCTACTGGAGTCGTTGGGGGCCGCATCCTGTGAATCATTATATTCCCGGAACCCCAGGCCATGAACAGAATGTGTATACCTGGTTTGTGCAGGCAAGCCTGTTTTCCCTTTCTTCCAACAAGGTGATCTACTCAGCCAATACCAGCACTACGAAACCTGGAGGAACAATTCCGCTGTTTGACGATGTTAGTAACGCGATAAAAAAGGAATTGAGCAATAACGGAATTTTACCCTGATGAAATAAGTTGATTACCGCAATGATGCCTCCTGTCTTCAACAGGAGGCTTTTTATTTGAAGGATGGCACCAGTAACAACAATCTCCTTCAATACTATTACGCTTCTTGCCAAAGTATAAAAACCATAACCTCCAATAGCTTATTTACGCTATTGATAAGGCTTACAACACGTATTACTTTTGCGTCAGTATAAGATCAATAGAATAGCATCCAGCGCTCCAATTAAGATATCTGCCGTAGTTCCCTGTAAAGCAAATCAAATTTCCTAACAACATTTTAAATCGTTGACTGGTGAGCAATCCCGGCTGTCAAAGCTATTGCCATCACTGACCGTAATATCTTAAAACTATCAGATATATGAAAGTAGAACAACAAAATAAACAGATGGTGATAAGGTTCCTCGAACCAGGACAACCGTTGATTGTCACTGTTCAGCAATGGATCAGGAGCAATACGCTTAACTCCTTTGCCAGC